>Ga0307420_1000577_pt1 | contig 16889 bp, 10 predicted proteins | sample SalMarWE160240MG_2_FD_202167 | JGI IMG/M metagenome (GOLD analysis project Ga0307420, IMG submission 202167) | Salt marsh sediment microbial communities from the Plum Island Ecosystem LTER, Massachusetts, United States - WE1602-40 | ecosystem: Environmental > Aquatic > Marine > Intertidal zone >... | reverse complement strand
TAGCCGAGAGAATAGATCTCGAATATGGGTAAATACTCCTGTATAGGTTGCTGGGTTAGACCGTGGGGTTCTTCCGATAGGGTTCTGGTCTATGTTAATTGCCTTATCCAGATACTCTATTCCCCTTACTCTCTTCATGTGACCAATCTTTTCCTTTGAATGGTAAAATTTTTGTGCCAGGGCAGGATAAAGAATCTGGTTTATTAAGCTGCTCTTGCCAGACCCTGAAACCCCGGTAACGCACGTAAAGGTACCCAAAGGAATAGTAACATCAATATTTTTAAGGTTATTCTCTGCTGCCCCTTCAATAACTATCTCCTTTCCATTGCCTTTTCTTCTAAGGATTGGTACAGGGATAGAAAGTCTTCCTGAAAGATACTGACCAGTGAGTGAGTTTTTGTCTTTCACAATCTTAGCAGGTGTGCCGGTAAATATCACGTGACCCCCCTGCTCACCGGCCCCTGGCCCCATATCTACAATGTAATCTGCTGAAAGAATTGTTTCTGGGTCATGCTCCACAACCATCACCGTATTACCCAATTCCTTTAATCTTTTGAGGGTTTGCAAGAGTTTATTATTGTCCCTGTGGTGCAATCCAATGCTTGGTTCATCCAAGACATACAATACACCGGAAAGAGAAGAACCGATCTGAGTAGCCAACCTGATCCGCATCTCTTCTCCACCTGAAAGTGTTGATGTAGACCTATCAAGAGAAATGTAGTCAAGTCCCACACTCTCTAAAAAGCCAAGCCTTTTAGTAATCTCCTTGAGTATTTGCCGACCTATTATCTCTTCTTTTTCTGTTATCCTTAGCCCTTGAAAATATTCATGGGCCTTAGCAATAAACGATGAAGTTACCTCAGCGATAGATTTTCCACCTATCTTTACAGCAAGGCTTTCTCCTTTTAATCTTGCTCCATTACATTGGGGGCAGGGCCTGATATTCATGAATCTCTCTATCCATTCCTTAGAAACAGAAGAATCTGTCTCGTGGTATCTCCTGTTAAGATTTGGAATAATTCCCTCAAAGGGCTTTTTATAAAAATGGCGTCTATCGTCTCTGTCAAAATAGAACCTGATCTCCTCTTTTCCTGAACCATAAAGAAATGCCTTTTGAACGTGCTCTGGGAGTTCCCTAAAAGGTGCGTACAAATCAATTTCGTAATGCTGGATAAGGGAGTCCAGCATCTGGTGAAAATATATCGAATGCCTACCCGCCCATGGTTCAATTGCCCCCTCTCGTAAGGAAAGATCTGGGTCTGGAACAATTAAATCGGGGTCAAAGTACATCTTGATTCCAAGACCACCACATTCCTCACATGCCCCTAAGGGGTTATTAAAGGAAAACATCTGGGGAGTCAGTGGTGGGAAGCTAAAACCGCATACCGGGCACGATGCTGTCTGGCTAAAACGATGCTCTGCCTCACCAATGAGATCCACAATTGCCAACCCATCTGATAAGGTAAATGCCAATTCTAAGGAATCGGTAAGCCTCCTTCCTATGGTTTTGTTTACTATTAATCTGTCAATAATTACCCTGATAGAATGCTTCTTTTTTTTATCCAGGTTGATGTCAGAATCAAGCAACATGATATCACCATCAATCTCAACCCTTACAAAACCTTCCTTTCTCAAACGGTCAAGCAGATGAGCGTGCTCTCCTTTCCTGCCATTCACCACAGGGGATAAGATCTGGATCTTGCTCCCATCCTCAAATGTCATTATTTTATCTACAACCTGTTGAACGGATTGGGACGTAATGGGAATATCACAATGGGGACAAAAGGGATGCCCAATCCGGGCAAATAGAAGCCTCAGGTAATCATAGATCTCGGTCACAGTACCCACTGTCGACCTTGGGTTTTTGCTGGTAGATCGACTCTGAATAGAAATGGCAGGAGAAAGACCCTCAATGGAATCTACATCTGGCTTATCCATCTTCTCTAAGAATTGCCTGGCATAGGTGGAAAGTGACTCTACATACCTCCTCTGTCCCTCGGCATAGATGGTGTCAAAGGCAAGCGTCGATTTACCAGAGCCAGACAATCCGGTAATAACAACTAATTTGTTCCTGGGGATAGTAACGTCTATATCCTTAAGATTATGCTGCCTCGCCCCTCTGATAACTATATCTGTTAAAGACATGTGTGCTTATAGTGTTTATTGGGTTTATTGGGTTTATTGTGTAAAGAATCAAGGCAAAGGGCAACCCCCTCACCTTCACCCTTTTGCCTTTCGCCTTGCGCTTGCTATTTTTGCGGCCATCATTATTGCAGCTATGAGACTGGACGGATCAGCTACCCCTTTTCCTGCAATATCATATGCTGTGCCATGGTCAACAGAGGTTCTGACAATAGGTAAACCAAGGGTTATATTTACCGAATCTGAAAAATTAAGCAATTTCACGGGGATTAACCCCTGATCATGGTACATGGCAACAACCGCATCAAATTTGCCATCAATAGCATGATAAAATATGGTATCAGCAGGAAAAGGCCCATCTACGAGCAGACCATCATTTTTGGCCTCATCCACTGCTGGTTGTATTATCTCTTTATCCTCCAGGCCAAATAAACCTGACTCTCCAGCATGAGGATTCAGGCCTGCTATAGCCACATGAGGTCTTTTAATAGAAAAATCGGTTTCTAAGGCATGGTAAGTGAGTCGAATGGTTTTTAATATCAGGCCCTTATTCAACCTTTGAGGCACTTCTTTTAAGGCACAGTGTATAGTCGCAAGAGATACCCTAAGTCTCTCACCTGCCAGCATCATACCATAGTCCCTTGTATTGGTAAGGTTTGCAAGAAGCTCAGTATGACCGTCAAACCTGTAACCAGCCTTATGCATAAGCTCTTTGCTTATAGGGCAGGTAACCATTGCTGATACTCGACCATCTTTGTTAAAATCTACTGCCTTTTTTATATAAGCAACCATTGCCTTCCCACCAGGTACAGTAGGTCGCCCTGGTATGAATGAGTCCCTCTTGAGATTCGAAACAGGAATAACATCAACCAGCCCTGGGCTTCCTGTCACCTCTGAGGGGGTTTCTATTGTATGAAATGAAAGTGGTCCGAGCTTTTTAGATACCATTCTAAGGGCATTTATGTCCCCCAGAACAATAGGCCTGCATACCTGGTAGATATCATCTCTCAACAAAGCCTTAAGGATTACCTCAGGGCCTATTCCAGCTGGGTCACCCATGGTAATGGTAATACGAGGAAGATCATGCATAACAATTCCAAATATATCTTTTTAATAAATTTCTATTATCTTCTTCTTGATTATTTTATGTCAATATAAATTCTTGTTATATCCTATCACGAAAGAAGGTTTGGAGAAGAGATATAAGTCATCAACTCTCTACCATGTTGTATGAAAAATTATCGAAAAGAATGCTGGTTCAATGTGCCCACACGGCGCGCCTTTATCAACATCACCTCGCAGGTCGAGGAATGTCTGAGGGAGAGCGGTATTATCGAGGGCATGGTGCTGGTAAACGCCATGCGTAGTACCGCGTCCCTGTTTATCAATGACGATGAATCTGGCGCGATCTTAAAAAGGACATGGGCCAGGGCCACACGCCCGGCCTCCCTGGAAGTGTTTATGGATGCGAGCCCTGCTGTCACGCAGGTCCCGATATTGGCGCCGAAGATGATCGGAATGCCCGACTCAATCCCTATCAATCCCTGGCCGGCAAGGACAATGACCACACCGGTTGTGGCGCTTCTGCTCTGGACAAAGGCGGCAAAGAGGGTTTCCAGCCGAATGCCCAGGAGGGGATTTTCCAGATTCTTCATGGCGTTGATAAAACCCGGATAGGCCCGCAACGGCTCCATGCCGTCGCTCATCTTGCCCATTCCGTACAGGAAAAGGGCCAATCCCCCGAACAGGCCGGTAATCATCCCCCAGGAAACGGCGTCGGTGTCTCCCTGAGCGGCAAAGAGATATGGGGACGAAAAGAGTATCAGAAAGATAATTGACATAACAATTTTCAACCAGCCGCGCGGGTATTCAGAATTCATTGCCTATTCCCCCCTGGAGTTCCAAGGATTCATCTTTTGCCTTGATATTCTTCCTTGTCCTGAAACATATGCGTAAGAGTCCTTGGACGCTATAGTCTATCATGAAAATCGGAAAAAGAGACGGTATACCGGAACACGCAAATCCTCTGCCATAAGGCCTTTGTGGTATTTTCCCTGATCCCTGATGGTTCTTATTTCTCAAGAAGACGGTGCATTTTGCCGATTATACCAAGATATAGATAATACCGATCATACAGATTTTTACAAAGGGATGCATATTTAAAGTGAACCTTTTTACAATCATCTCGCTCCTCGGGTCCGCGGCCACCCTCTGTCTCGGCTTCTCTGTTTTCAAGAGGGATGTCAGGAATCCTCTGAACCTGATATTCCTCCTGTTTTGCCTCTCCGTTACCTATATCTGCTTTTTCGATTACGCTTACAGACAGTCGCACACCTATGATGAGGCCCTTTACTGGCTGAACACCTGGGATCTGTGGATATTCTCCTTTCCCCTGGAACTGCATTTTGTCCTCCTGCTTACAGGAAAAAGGAGGCTCGCCAACAGCATCCCGGCCTATTTTTTACTGTATGCCCCAGGTTTCCTGTTTTTTTTGGGACTTGAAAGGTACCTGTCATACGAGCCCTTGATGACCCAGTGGGGCTGGGCTTTCAAGATATCACCGGAAAAACACCCTGTTATCGCCCTTCTCGAGGCCTGGGTGCTTCTCCTCTGGATTTTCACGATAATGGCCTCAGTTTACAACTATCGGAGGTCCGGTGACGGGATTAAGAAACATCAGGCCCTCTATGTTATGACCGGGGTCACTATCTCCACGGTCTTTGGATCGGTCTCACTGGAGATTCTTCCCGCCCTTGGAGTGACCTTTCCCGATATCAGCAGTATCGGCTATATCCTGGAAATATTTTGCATGGGCTACGCCGTATGGCGATATGAGTTGTTCGCCATAACACCGGCTGCAGCGGCAGAAAGCATTATTTCAACGATGACGGACGCCCTGATCCTCGCATCAGTTGACGGAAACATAGCAAAGCTCAATCAGGCTGCCGAAGGTTTTCTCGGGAAAAGGGAGAATGAAATGAGGGGCCGGCACATATCCATGATATTCCCAGAAAGGGAGCATAGGATGATTCGAGAAGTCTGGGACAAGATCCTGGAGGGATCGGGGCCGACTCTTGATATCGAGACCCATTTCAAGACAGGAAAGGACAGGGAGATACCGGTCTCCATATCCGGGTCCGCCCTCCGGGACAGGGATGGAACCGCGCGCGGCATTGTCCTGGTAGCAAGGGACCTGACCGAGCGTATACAGGCAAACAGACGCCTCCAAAAGGCGCAAAAAATGGAATCCCTCGGGACCCTCGCAGGGGGTGTGGCCCATGACCTGAATAACATCCTCTCCGGTATTGTAAGTTACCCGGATCTTTTATTGATGCAGCTCCCTGAGGACAGCCCAATGAGAAGACCTGTTATGACTATAATGGAATCAGGGAAAAAGGCGGCGGAAATTGTACAGGACCTGTTAACCCTTGCCAGAAGAGGCGTTTCAACCAGTAAAGTGGTCGGGCTGAACGAGGTCATTAATAACTATTTGAAGAGTCCCGAATATGAAGAACTACTCGGAAACCATCCATATATTCAAGTCTTGACCGATCTTGAAGAGCCGCTCATGAACATCATGGGTTCACCCGTCCATCTCATGAAGGCGATAATGAATCTGATCGTGAACGCGGCAGAGGCCATGCCGGAGGGGGGCAAGATTCGGATATCCAGCGCGAACCGGTATCTTGATGCCCCCCTAAGGGGATATAATGATCTGAAGGAGGACGAATACGTCACCGTTACCATTGCCGATAGTGGTGTGGGGATCTCGCCTGAAGATCAGGAGCGAATCTTTGAGCCCTTTTACACGAAAAAGGTCATGGGGAGGAGTGGGACCGGCCTGGGCATGTCTGTTGTCTGGGGCACGGTGAAAGATCATCAGGGTTACATAGATCTGGAAAGCGGGTCCGGAAACGGCACCACCTTCACACTCTATTTCCCTGCAACCCGTCGAGAGCGACACCATTCTGATAAGAGATTATCCATTGAAGAATACAGAGGGCATGGTCAATCAATTCTCGTGATAGATGATATAGAGGAGCAGAGGGAGATCGCCTCCCGGATTCTTATCGAGCTGGGATATGTGGTTGAGACGGTCTCAGATGGAAAAAAGGTCATTGAATTCCTCAGGGATAGATCCTTTGATCTACTGATCCTCGATATGATTATGGAACCCGGCATGGACGGCCTCGACACCTACAAGGGAATCCTCCGGATCAATCCGGAGCAGAAAGCGATTATTGCAAGCGGCTTCTCAGAGACAGAGAGGGTCAAAGAGGCCCGGCGCCTGGGCGCGGTTCAATATATCAAGAAGCCCTATACCCTGGAAAAGATCGGAGAGGCGGTTAGGGTGGAATTGGATAGATAAAAAAATTGACTTTTTTCTCCAGGGCCTTTATGGCCGGCAAATAATTTTTGTTTTATTATCAAAAAGTTAGCTTTTTTATTCGCCTATCGAACATGTTTTTCTCTTTGGCATAATTTCTGCTGAAAATACCGCAATCCATATTTGCGTCTTGACGGCATTTTCTGTTGTGCCATAAAAGGATTTAATACGTAAATGCTGCTTTATCCATTTGAAAAACAGTTCGACCTGCCACCGGCACCGATAGAGCTGGGCAATGGTGAGAGCAGGCAGGGTAAAGTTGTTGGTCAGAAAAATCAGAGTCCTATCAGTATCTGTATCATAGTATTTAATGCGGCGAAGTTTTTGAGGATACCTCTTGTGCTTGTAGAAACCGGTGAGCACGATTGTTTGATCGCACCTTGAATCCAAATAAGGGCAAAGGTCGTCTCCGATATGGAAGGTCTAAATCGGCATAAATATTGCAAGATAGCTTTCTTATGGGCAAGAGGGAGGGATATCAATGCGGGTAATGACAAACCCTATAGCGTCTTTAAAGACATACAAATCAAAAAATTCAGACCATAACAGCATCAAAAGCGCAGAGGTCCTGGTTCCACGCATCTATTTGATCAGACAATTGGCAACTCCGGTTTCACCTTCGACGCCTTGGATCTGCGGCATCATAGACTATTGCAACGTTGGGCATCACATACCCCAAAAAATTTTTCTTAAGATCCATATCTGAAAGGGATGCTCGTGAACCCATCCATGAAGAGAGAAATTAGTTGCCGGATTACGCGAACCTTGCTGATGTATGTGAGGGAGGCCAACAACGGTTCCCTTGGCAACCTGTTAGATGGACTGGAGCCTGGCGAAGCGTACCTCTTAGACCATAATAACTGGGTCTCCCATGCGTTTTTGCAGATTCTCTACCACCGAATGATCGATATCCTCGGCAACGAAAACGCCGTTTATAGTATGGCGCTCGCCTCCAAGCGGTTTCAGTCACTTGGCTTCCTGGATCGGATTGCGCGGCTACTTGGGAGCCCAAAGCTCATCTATTCCCAGGCACAAAGATATAATAGAATCTTAAAGTTAAACGGGGACGTCTATATTCATGAACTGGGGGACTCGTGGGTGCTTTTGGAAGACCGATATCATGACAGTGCCCAGAAGACCCGTTATGACTGTGACTACACACGAGGTGTACTCGCCGGGATACCGACTATATTTGATATGCCGATTGCACACGTGGAAGAAATCGAATGCCAGGTGTCCGCTGAGACGTACGAAAGCAGGATATGGCCGGACACCCCCACATATGGATGTAAAGGATGTCTATACCGCGTCCAGTTTGATTCCCACAGTAGAGCCCCGTTCTGGAAGCGCCTCTTCCGCCGACAACGCATCTACCGTAAAGCCATACAGGATCTTCTCGATTCTAATCAGAGAATTCAAGAAAAATATCATGAGGTCAAAAAACTCGCATCCGACCTGGAGGCGGCCAATAAGCAACTGATTGAATCCAAACAGCAACTGGAATCCAAAACAGCTGATTTAGAGGCCTCAGAGCGTCGATACCGACTCTTGGCGGAAAATGTGACGGACATTATCTGGATCCTCAATTTAGAAACAATGCGGTTCGACTATGCCAGCCCGTCGGTCCAGAGGATTACCGGATTTACACCGGAAGAGGCCATGGAAACAGCCTTGGATAAGACATTATCGCCCCAATCGATGGAAAAAGTTGCAGAGGCCCTGCAAGAGGAGCTGGCCAAAGAGGCGAAAGGCAATGTTGACCCGAACAGATCCAGGACCATGGAATTTCAGCAATTCTGTAAAGACGGAACCTACGCATGGGTAGAAACGACCATGACGTTTATCCGGGATGAACAGGGGCGACCGGTGGGGGTCCAGGGTGTTTCACGAGATATCGCAGAGCGGAAGCGGGCCAAAGAAGCGTTAAGCGCCGAGAAGGAGCGCCTGAGTGTGACGTTACAAAGCATCGGTGACGGGGTGATTACCACGGACCGGAACGGACGCATTACCCTCATTAACCCTGTCGGCGAGAAACTCACTGGTTGCACTGAAACAGAAGCCCTCGGGAAGCCCTTGCAAGAGGTCTTGAGGATAATCGACGGTGAGGCCGATCAACTGCAGAATAGCCCTGTGCATCGAGGAATCGACAGCGATAAGACCATCGGCTTGACCCGTGATAGCGTTATGATAAGCAGAGACGGCAGCGAATGCATCATTACACATAGCGCAGCACCCATATTGGATACACAAAAACGTACCATCGGGTCAGTGCTGGTATTTAGAGATATATCCGAGAGCCGAAGAATAGAAAAAGAGATTTCAAAAATCGAAAAGCTTGAATCAATGGGGGTGCTTGCAGGTGGTATCGCACACGATTTTAATAACTTTTTGTCCGGGATTGTCGGCAATCTGTCCCTGGCAAAATTAGAAATCGATCCGGCGGACAAAGTTCTTCCAAAATTGGAGAGAATGGAACAGGCGGCTTTGCGCGCCAAGAACTTGACTCAACAACTGCTTACCTTTTCGAAAGGGGGCGACCCGGTAAAACGACCGACGCAATTAACAAATCTGATGAAGGACTCGGCCATATTTGCCTTGAGGGGTTCGAGTGTCCGGTGTGATTTTGCCTTTCAGTCGGATCTACTTTCTTCGGAAGTTGATGAAGGTCAGATATCACAGGTCATCCACAACCTGATCCTTAATGCTGTTCAAGCGATGCCCGAGGGTGGGGTGATTCAAGTGCGCGGAGAAAATATCCATTTATCTCCCAACAATGAACTGGCGTTAACGGAAGGCGAGTATGTGAAATTGAACATTCAGGACCAGGGGACAGGTATAACAAAACAACATCTCAAAAAGGTCTTTGATCCCTATTTTACAACCAAGCAGAAAGGGAGCGGACTGGGCTTGACCGTGGTGTATGCCATCATCGATAAACATAACGGCCGGATCACAGTCGACTCGGAGCTTGGATCTGGCACAACATTCAGCATATATCTACCCGGTATCCATGGAATGAAGCCTGAACCCAAGGCTGCTAAGCCTCTTATAAGACGAGGCGTTGGAAAGATATTGGTTATGGATGACGAAGACTTCATCCGAGAGCTATCATCAGACATGCTGACAAGCATGGGATATACGGTAACATTGGTAAGAAGCGGCGAAGAAGCATTACAGTCATTCAAAGAGGCGTTAGAATCAGGTAGGGCATTTGATGCCGTTATACTGGACCTGACCATTCCAGGGGGTATGGGAGGCAAAGAAACCATAAAGGCCCTTTTAAAAATAGACCATGACGTTAAAGCAATTGTATCAAGTGGGTATTCGAATGATCCTGTTATGTCAAATTACAGTCAGTATGGGTTTCGAAACGCCCTAAAAAAGCCGTATCGAATCGGAGAAATGAGCGAAGCCTTAAATTCTGTCTTAGAAAAATCGCCAAGACCTTAAACAATGAAGTGCCCTGAGGAGAGAGACACCAATGTTTCTTTTCACAAAACGATTGAGATGGGTCAATGCGTGGCTTGTTCGCTTCCCACTGCGGGGAAAAAATCCCCGGTGACTATAGTTTTGTAATGCTCTCTTCACATGGGTAAGCAATGGCTGGCCGCCTGCTCCAAAAATCTGATTTATGGGTTTCGGGTTTCTACTCCCACTCTCTAATTCCTCTAAAAACTCCTTAATAACCCTGAAGTGCAGCGCCAGGGTCAATCGCTCCCAAGAATAATAGCACAATCATCCGTACCCATACCTTAATACTGTTGATCTTTCTTTCTGTTATGATTATTCTATAAATTATGTACATTTCACATGGCACGAGGGGGAACATATGGAATTAGAAGGAAAGAGAATCATAATATTAGTTGAGCAGATGTATAATGATCTTGAGTTCTGGTATCCTTATTACCGACTCAAGGAGGCCGGAGCCGAGGTTGTGGCGGTGGGTTCCGGAAGTGCTGAGGAATACACTGGTAAATCGGGAATCCCATGCAAGCCGGATATCAATGCCGAGCAATTATCAGCAGTCGATTTTGATGGTATCGTGATCCCTGGAGGCTATGCCCCCGATCACATGCGCCGTTATCAGGCCATGGTCACGCTGGTCAAGGATCTCTTTGAGGCAGGGAAGGTAGTGGCAGCAATTTGTCATGCCGGCTGGGTGCTTGCCTCCGCTGATATCCTGAGGGGTCGTAGTGTAACCTCATTTTTTGCCATAAAGGATGATATGATCCATGCCGGTGCAAACTGGATAGATCAGGAGGTGGTAGTGGACGGAAAGCTCATCACAAGCCGGAAACCCGATGATCTTCCGGCTTTTACCAAGGCAATAATTGAAGCATTATCATCCTAATGCACTTATCCGATTGAGAGATGAGCGCTCCATTCGAAATGCGAATCGTGAAAAAATGTTTCGAATGTAGCATTTGGTTAACATTTTAGCTTTTTGAAATTAACTGGTAAATGAGCATGGAGATGTCTCTTTTTTTACCAGCCAGAATATCGGCGGGTTTACCCCATGCCCTCAAGCTTATGGATTTCAAAAGAAGCACGTGTATGTCTTTTTTTACTCATGCCCTATAATAAATGCATCGGCGTGATCCCGATAATCGGGATGTGCCAGGCTGAGCATATTACGCATAAGCGGATAAGGCCGAGTTGCTCTACATCCCGATTATCGGGATTCCGTGAGGCCCCATGTTTAGGGCATAGATAAAAAAAGACATACACGTGCTCCTTGACTTGCAGGATAAAAAAAAGACATCACCATGCCATGCGTCTCTCACCAGGGATACCTATGTGGCCTTTAATAAAGGTTAGGGGAAATTTTAAAAGAGCTAAAATGGTACATATTTCGGTATTTCAATAAAATAGTTATCAGTGACCCCTGAGAACGGGATTAACGTTTCAAATATTTCCTTTTATGGGAGATAGTGAATACATGAAAAAATTTATCACGAGAAGGACGGCCATAAAGCGATTGTTTAAGATCTCGGGGGCTGTGGCTTTTTCGGCCTTACCTGATTGGCCTGTGCATGGTCCGGGGCAGGTGTGGGCTCAAACACCAGGCACCGGATTCATCGTGGAGGGCCTTGGAAAAACAGAGGGATACTCCTTAAAGGAGTTAATCAAAAAGACCTTTGATACAGCAGGAGGCATCGCGCGATTTGTCTCACGGGGAGATGTGGTGGTGATCAAACCGAATATCTCCTGGGCACGGCGTCCTGAACTGGCGGCAACCACTAACCCTGAAGTGCTGGAGGCAGTTATTGAGCTATGCTATGAGTCTGGGGCCAAAAAGGTGAGAATCGCTGATCATACGATCCATGACGCACGGCGTTGCTTCGCTATCACCGGTGTGGGATCGGTGGCCAAGAAAACGGATGCTGATCTCGTCTCACCCAGATCATCCCTGATGAGGAAGATGAAGATCCACGGCCACCGTCTTGACATCTGGCCCGTGTTTGTTCCTCTGGTAGAGGCTGACAAGCTGATTAATCTCCCAATCGCCAAGGATCATGGACTAAGCACCCTGACCCTTGGCATAAAGAATTGGATTGGGGGTGTGGGTGGGAGACGATATGCCCTTCACCAGGATATACATCAGACAATTGTGGACCTGGCCCAGTTCTTCAAACCCACCGTGACCTTGATCGACGCTACCAGGATTATGGTAACCAATGGCCCATCTGGAGGGAGCCTCTCCGATGTTGCCCAGAGAAATACCCTGATCCTAAGCGATGACCAGGTTGCCGCGGATGCTGCGGCTGCAAGGCTCTTTGGTGTCAACCCAGAGAAACTCGGCTTTATCAAGTTGGGCGAAAAGTGGGGCCTCGGCACCTCGGATTTACTCAAACTCAATCGAAAAAAGGTAGCCATTTGAAGGCACGGTATCTGATCTGGATCAGGCGAGCAAGCCAGGCATTTTTCCTTATGCTCTTCCTTTTTCTCTTGATAGAGAGCCGTCTCCCACAGGATGTATTCGTTGAATATTCACTCGCGCTCTCCTCCGCTCAGGAACTTAGCATCAAATGGCCTGTGAGATTTTTCTTTCAGCTCGATCCCCTTGTGTGGTTCTCGTCCCTGCTATCAGGATATCATTTCATCAGGGGTTTCTGGTGGGCGATAGGGGTGCTTGTGGTGACCCTGTTGTTAGGAAGGATTTTCTGCGGATTTATTTGCCCCTTAGGCACCATTCATCATGTGATAAGCTGGGTTAAGCCGACGCTCAGGGGAGAGCAAATGGTCAGGGCCAATCAGAAGTCCCCCGGCCAGAAGATCAAGTACTTTCTTCTTATCACCGTGCTTGTTGGGTCGCTCATAGGCGTCAATTTCGCAGGGTTGATGGATCCCATCTCTATGCTCTTTCGATCAGTTGCCCTTTCCATTATTCCAGGCCTGGGCACAGGAGTGAGAGGGGTATTTGAATGGATGGCCAGCAGCAATATAAAGACCCTGAACCTCCTTGCGTATGGAGAGGTTCTCCTCTCACCTGTGTTTGGCTACACCTACGAGGTCTTTAAAACTGCATGGTTTATCGGGCTAATCTTACTGGTGATCCTGTTTCTTAATAGAGTCCGCCCTCGTTTTTGGTGTCGTTTTTTGTGCCCCTTGGGGGCATTGTTAGGGATATTCTCCAGGTTCACAATCCTTACCCTTGTCAAGGATGAAGAAAAATGCACGGGTTGCAATGCATGCACAAAAAGCTGTCAGGGCGCTGCCTCACCTATACCTGGCAAGGAGTGGCAGAATGCGGAGTGTGTGATGTGTTTTAATTGCTTTGACTCCTGCCCTGAAGATGCGCTGTCTTTCAAGTTCAGGCGGTCGTCACCACTATCACATAAAAGTCCTGACATGGGAAGGCGTGCAGTGCTTTCAGGGATACTTGCCGGTATTTCTTTACCACTTATAGGCAGGCTGGGTGGCCACCCATATAAAGTATCACATCCCCGGTTGATCAGGCCGCCAGGGTCTCTGGTTGAAAAAGAGTTTCTTACCCTCTGCCAGAGATGTGGACTTTGCATGAAGGTGTGTCCCACAAATGTGATCAATCCCACCCTCACCGAGGCCGGAATGGCCGGATTTTGGACACCACACCTCGTGATGACTCAAGGCTACTGTGAATATACCTGTACCTTATGTGGTGATGTGTGCCCCACCGGGGCGATAGCCGAGTTTTCCGTGAAGGACAAGATCGAGCGACCCATAAAAATAGGGTCCGCCTATATAGAGAGGGGCAGGTGCCTGCCCTGGTCTGGTAACGGGCCCTGTATTGTCTGTGAAGAGCACTGCCCCACCTCACCAAAGGCTATCTATTTTCGAAAAGGTTTTGTCGCAGGACCTGACGGCAAGGAACAACCTGTTCAGTTGCCCTATGTGGATCTTAAGACGTGCGTGGGATGCGGCATATGTGAGTACAAATGCCCGGTCAAGGGACTGCCGGCCATACGGGTAATATCCGCAGGGGAATCCCGGTCCATGGAAAACCAGATTCTGCTCTAACGCTGCTCCCTGTGGGGAATCCACCAAAAAAATCTACACTGCACAATCCGGGTTGAAAGAGAAATCAAACACTCTTTGTATTATCGAGGATCTCTCTTATTTTTTTGGATAACTCATTCAGGCTGAATGGTTTCTGAATAAAGCCGTTACATCCACGATCCAATATTGCTTGCGCCTGCCCGCTTATGCCATATCCACTTGATAAAAGGACTTTGATATTAGAATTGATCTGTTTCAACCGTTCATAGGTCTCTCTACCACCCATATCCGGCATAATCATATCCATGATCACCATATCAATTTTATCCTGAGTTTCCTCATAGGTTTTTATTGCTTCCTCACCGTTTTTGGCGGTCAATACACCGTACCCCAACTTTTCCAGCATGTCCTTTCCTACGTCAATAATCATCTCTTCATCATCGATCAAAAACACTGTTTCTGTGCCTGTTTTGATATCTTGAGTGATTGTTATTTCCTCTTCGGCAACCTCCATTTCACGTGCCGGAAGATAAATAGTAAAAACAGACCCCTCACTTTTTACACTGCTGACATCGATCCTGCCCTTGTGATTTCTGATGATCCCATATGCAGAGGCAAGACCCAACCCTGTCCCTCTGCCCAGCTCTTTGGTAGTAAAAAACGGCTCAAATATCCTTTGCCTTGTTGGCTCATCCATCCCCACGCCGTCATCGGTTAGAGAGATCTTCACATGTCTGCCCGGCCTACCTTCATAGCCAACCAGTTCTGATTCATCAAGGATGACATTCTCCGTTTGGATGTAAAGATTTCCTCCACCAGGCATCGCCTGCCAGGCGTTGACGTAGAGATTTAATAGCACCTGCTCGATCTGTCCCCTGTCTACGTCTATGGTCCAGATATCTTCTTGATATTTGCCATGAATAGCTATTTCTTTTTTAGTACGACCAAACATTTCAGAGCTCTCTTTGATGATCACATTGATGTCAGCGGGCTTGACCTCATATTTTCCCCCTCTGGCAAAACCCAAGAGCTGCCTGGTTAGGTCTGCGGCATGTTTAGAATATTCCTCTATGCCTTTAAGGTCTTTAAACTGGGGGTGAGATGAATTCATTTCCATCATCATCAAAGAGGTGCGCCCCTGAATACCCATTAGCAGGTTATTAAAGTCGTGCGCGATACCGCCTGCCATTGTTCCTAATGCTTCCATTTTCTGGGCTTGTTGTAATTGTGCCTCCAGCTTTTTTTGGACTTTAATATCTCTTAAATTAATAACACTACCTACAAAATTGCCATCTCTATCATAATATGCTGCACCGCTTATGCTTACAGGGATCATGTCCCCTCTCCTGGTGTATCGAAAGGTTTCAACACCTGAGAGACTTTCTCCTGATGATATCTTTTTGATCATCACCTTGGTTTCAGGCCAGTTCTCTTGAGGTACAAACATATCCATTTTCTTTCCCAGACGCTCCTCTAAGGTCCATCCAAAGACCCTTGTGAATGCTGGATTAAAATACACAACTTTTCCTTCAATATCATACACTACAACAGGATCGGGATTTGCCTCTAAGGTAGTACGGTATTTCTCCTCACTCTCTCGAATGACTCTCTCAGCTTGTTTCCTTTCCCTGAGCAGTTCATCGAGCTCTCCTTTGATGAGGCGCACGCCTTCAAAAACCTGATAAAAAGGGTGGGATGGCTCAATCGTTTGTTCAACATTAAAGCCACCGGAATCCCAATTGATAGAACCGATATATTGCAAAAGTTCATTGACATATTTCTGGGTTTGTTGCCCGGCCGATTGATTTTCATCATGGGTCTCGAATTCCTGAGTGGTTGTGACTGTAGAGTGTTTCTGTTGATCTTGATTGATAAGGTGGAAGGCCTCATCCAGGTCCCGGGTAACACGAATCATAAATGGCAAAAAGGGTCTCGCCAGATTTGACGCGGTCCTGATAAACCAGTTTGCCCCATAAAAAATGTATATACGCAACGGCTCAATCGCGTGCCAATCCTTAAGAGCATCCATATATCGTTTGCGTGCTTTACGACTGCCTCCTTTCAGTTCCTTTACGCCGGAAATAACATAATCAAAACCGTCCGCCTCTCCTTTGGATGCGTTGACCTTTTCCGTTAGTTTCGTAATGTGGTCCACGTGCTGTTCTTCCACGAATCCCGCAGATACGGAATGAAGTATTTTATCATCAATTACCTCAAACCTCGTGGCGAATCCATCAAGTTGAAGGTGCCAGTCGGGCTGAGAGATTATGTTGGGAGAGTAATCCCGGTCCTGATCGGACTTCGCATTGGGTTGAACGGCTGGGGTTTGCTCTTTATGACCCTGTACGCTTGGTTTATGGCTGCTCTGCAGTTTTACCGCGAGCTTTGCTGACTCTTCGTAATTCCTGGTAACGAAAATGTTGAAATGAGATCGATGTATTCGTTTGCCAAGTTTGACACTCAAAGTCATCACAGGTGAAAGGCCGCAAAAGATCAACGCTGATAGTCGCTTTCGCTGCCCTATGGCATTAATGAAGTATTTACGTGCAGCATGCGAAGCGCTGTCGAGTGATGTATAATCTGCAATATGAATATAACGGTGATGTTCAGGTATGGACTCTTCAATGACTCGTATGGTTAAATCGACCGATCTTATCATGTCAACCAAGTTCGCATATCCTGAAGCTCTCACATGTATGATGCTTTCGCCCAGTATGCGGAACTCCACCCTATATGACCTCTCCTGACTGATATAGATCCAATGTGGCCTGAATGTAATAGGAAGACCCGTTACCGGACAACAGCCGTTTGCTAACCTTGAGTTATTCATTTTTATTATGCATATAAAACATACGAAAGCCTTGCAATAATAAGCAATGAA
>Ga0307420_1000573_pt1 | contig 16952 bp, 18 predicted proteins | sample SalMarWE160240MG_2_FD_202167 | JGI IMG/M metagenome (GOLD analysis project Ga0307420, IMG submission 202167) | Salt marsh sediment microbial communities from the Plum Island Ecosystem LTER, Massachusetts, United States - WE1602-40 | ecosystem: Environmental > Aquatic > Marine > Intertidal zone >... | reverse complement strand
TCGTCGGATGGAGGCAGCACGTGGCCGTCGAGCACAGAGAACGTATCGCGAAGCACGACGGAAGCAGGTTGGGAGGTCTCCATTCGACCGCTCGTGGCGTTCGATGTACAGGGAGCGCTGCACGTGGTCTGGCAAGAACGCGCCGGCAGCGACCTGACGACGGACTATGAAGTCTACTACTCGGCCAGTTGGGAGCGCATATTTCTGCCACTGGTGCTGAGAAACAATTGAGGAGAAGGATGATGATGAGAGGTAGGGGAAATCGCACAGAGGCAGTGATTGGAATAGGGCTTTTGGTCATCAGCATCCCGCTGGGGCTGTTTTTCCTGTCGATTTACCAAAGCAGCCAACAAGCAGCAGCGCAGGACAAGACGACTGCCGTGGTGCTGACCTCCGTACCCCCTACTGCAAAGCCAGAAACGGTCGAGTTGTGGAGCGCTTATGAGCGGGCACGCACGGCAGCACAGGCCGAGGCGACAGACGTGCAGATCGTGTCGGCCTCTGCCCAATGGCAGGCAGCGAGTGAAGAAGCACTGTTGGCCGGTTCGGAGAACTGGGTGTTCTCGTTCTACTCACCGGCAAGTAGTCAAATGGTCGACGTCATCGTCGGAGTCCAAAAAGCCTGGGTAGTCAACCAGTCTCAGGTGGGGAACGCGCCACCTGTGTTGTCCGAGGGCGAGTGGAGCGCCGGACCGAGAGATGTGCTGTTGATATTTCTGGCTCACGGCGGGCGCGAGTTCCTGGATACCTATTCACAGACGACGGTGGAGCTGCACCTGGCCCAGCACAAAGACGGATATTCAGCATGGAACGCCGTCGTCCTCGACGCACAAGCGCAGGATTCTTTCGCCGTGTTGGTCAATGGCGACACGATGCAGACGGTATCCAAAGCACCTTGATCTGGGAGGTGGAAAATGAACGAGCGGAGAATGAAAAGGGAAAAAGGTCAAAGCCTGGTCGAGTTTGCGCTGCTTTTACCTATCCTGTTGATCATCCTGATCGGTGTGGTCGACCTGGGACGCATGTACTATGCTTACACCGTCATCACCGACGCCGCCGCAGAAGGGGCAACCTACGCTGCCATGAACCCCAACGACGTCGCCGAGATAGAGAATCGCGCCCGAGCCGCGTGCAGGGACATCGACGCCGGGATCCAATTGGTGGAAGTGACCTGTCCAACCTGCCCGACCCCGGCATCAGGTGACGTCGTCACGGTGAGTATCAGCTATGACTATGTGGTACTGACCCCATTCATGGATGTTCTGTTTGAAGAAGGCACGGTCCCGATACAGTCTCAGACGACCGAGGTCATCCTATCAGGTGAGCGTTAGCAGAAATCATTTTCGAGGAGGTACGAGATGTTCAAGATAAGGCATCAAGAGCGTGGACAAAGTTTGGTTCTGGTGGTTTTCATGTTGGTCGTGTTGCTGGTCTTTGCCGGTCTGGCCATCGATGGTGGCATGGTGTTCCTTGAAAGACGCCGCATGCAGAACGCCGCCGACGCAGGCGCGTTGGCAGGAGCGCGGGAGTTGGTCGAGGCCATGTGTGATCAGCCCGATCGCGTGGCCGCCGACGTGATGATCTATCAAGCCCTGGTCGACTATGCCCAGGTCAACGGTGTGCAAAATGTCAAAGATATCGAGGCCGTCTATATGGGGTACAACGCCCAAGGCGAGGTAGAAGTACTCCTGGCACCGGATGGCACGCCCTATCTGGTGGGCAACTCGTTGACCGGCGGCATCGGCGTGCCCGATGGCGCGGCTGGCATCGGCGCTACATCGAACATTGAGCACGGGACGCGCCTTATGTCGCTGGCTGGCCAGGACACGTCCCGCGCGTCGGCTTACGCCGAGGCCATGACCGGCCCTCTCCTCACCGGAGGTGGGTTGAGGCCGTTCGGGGTGCCCGTCCAGCTCATGCAGACGATAAAAGAAGGTTCGTCGTTCAATGTCGTGTTCAAGAACGACGGCGGCACCATTCACTGGGTCGCCCAGAACGGACAGGATACCGAAGCCCAGCACCGAGGCTGGATGAATTTTGCCTACATGTGGAACGTGGGCGAGGATCCAGATTTCGGCCGCGCCATAGACGATGGCATCGGCGCCTCGCAGTTGAAAGCGTGGATGGAAGCCGGGTGGAACAGTCCGATTTACGGCGGGGATTTCATCCACGCCAAGCCCGGCACCAACTCGAGCGCCGTCTGCAAAGCGCCTGAAAACGAGGTCTTTTACATCCCCATCTACGACGCGATCCCAGAGTGCGAGACACAGGTCTACGATCCCAAGCCCGAGTGCCCGACACAGGGCGGCGGCTACGTCTTTCACATCGTCGGCTTTGCCGGGTTAAAGATCACCGAGTGCAATCAAGGCAAAGGCAAGATCACCGCCGAACTGGTCGATACGATCGTAGGCCAGGGCGTGCCGGCTCCGAGCGATGGGTATGGCAGCAACGTGTGCGAAGACTCGAACACCATGGTCGTGGCTCTTGTAGAGTAAAGCCGCCGGCATACTGCCGATCTCGTGCTCTCCTCCGGTGTCGCCGTGGCGCTGGTTCCTGTAGCGGGCCAGCGCCACGGCCGCGCCCGCTGATTCCCACTACATTTTGACAAAATCGTCCTCTTCACCTATACTAACTTCCGTTTACCACATTAGGGGAGGTGCCCACGCCCCCACTTTAGGAGAAGAGGGAGGAAAAAATGCTCAAGTACAAACTGTCTATACCCATACTACTCGCCGCAGCCCTGGCGCTCGGGGGCTGCCAATGTGGCGGCCTGCCAAGAGGAGGAAAATGCCTGGGCACCGCTAAGGACGCCATCGTCGACCTCGAATGCCGCGAGGTCACCATCGCCGTCGAGAACGCCTACCTGCCCTTCAACTACATCGCCCCCGACACAGGTGAACCCGCCGGCTGGGACTATGACGCCTGGGACGAGATCTGCACCCGGCTGCACTGCCAGCCCGTCTACACCGAGGCCGCCTGGGAGGGCATGATCCAGGCTGTAGCCGACGGCCAGTTCGACGCCGCCGCCGATGGCATCACCATCACCGAGGATCGCGCCGAGATTGTCGATTTTTCCGACGGCTACATCAACATCGACCAGCGCTTGCTGGTCCGCAAGGACGAGGACCGCATCAACAGCATCGAGGACATCGTCAACGACGAGGGCCTCAAGCTCGGCACGCAGACCGGCACCACTAACTACGAGACGGCCGCCAAGTTTTTGCCGGAGGAGCGCATCCAGGCCTTTGAGCAGTTCCCATTCGCCGTGCAAGCCCTCATCGTCGGCGATATCGACGCGGTCATCATCGACGAGGTCGCCGGACAGGGCTACCTGGGGGAGAACGCCGACGAGCTAAAGCTGGTTGGCCCCTCCATGTCGAGTGACGAACTGGGCTTTATCTATCCCAAGGGCAGCGACCTGGTCGATCCGGTAGACAAGGCAATCAACGCAATGAAGGCAGACGGCTTCCTCGAGGAGCTCAACCTCCAGTACTTTGGCCCGAACTTTACGATCACGTACGACGACCTAGAATAAAGTCCACCTCTCAGTCCGATAGACAATGGGACCGGTGTGCAGAATTCAAACGTTCTGCACACCGGTCTGTGTAGCACGAGAGGAATTATTGTGGCCGATCATCCATCCCTGTCACCGACGGAAGAGAGTCTCCCGATAGAACTGCGCAAGGATCCAATGGCCAAGCGCCTATCCAGGTTTCCCTGGTGGTTCCTGACGATGATCCTGATCGCCCTCTGGACAGCATACATCATTTACAGCAGAGAGAATTACAGCAAGGCCTTTGAGCGCATCATCCGGGGCCTGGGCACGACAATCATCACGGCACTCGTGGCTTATGGGGTCGCGCTGGTGTTTGGCCTGCTGGCCGGGTTGGGCCGCATCTCGCGCAACGTGGTGCTCAACAACCTGGCCACGCTGTACGTCGAGCTCATCCGCGGCATCCCCATGCTGGTGTTGATATTCTTCATCGCGCTGGTAGGCGTGCCGACGGTGGTCGACGCCGTCAACGGGCTGGGAGGTTGGTTGAACGATCTGGGATTGACGGCGGTCGGTGGCATCTTGTCCAGGGTCAACAACCAGGCCGTGTCGATGAGCGTGAGGGCCGTGATCGCCCTGGCCGTCACCTACGGGGCGTTCCTGGCCGAGATATTCCGGGCCGGCATTCAATCCATCGGGCGCGGGCAGACGGAGGCCGCCCGGTCGCTGGGTATGAGCACCGGGCAGGCAATGCGCTACGTCATCCTACCGCAGGCAGTCCGCAACGTCCTGCCCGCGCTGGGCAACGATTTCGTGGCCATGGTCAAAGACTCCTCGTTGGTGTCCGTCCTGGCTGTGCGGGATATCACACAGGTGGCCCGGTTGTACGCCGGCAGCACGTTCCGCTTTCGCGAGGCATACGTCACCCTCTCCGTGCTCTACCTGACCATGACGGTCGCGCTCTCCTTGCTGATACAGCTTGTTGAAAGAAGGTTGCGCCGACATGCCCGATAACATTATCGAGATCAGAGATCTCCACAAGCACTTTGGCGACGTCCGGGCGCTCAACGGCATCAGTCTGACGGTTGAGCGCGGCAGCGTCGTCGTCGTGATCGGGCCCAGCGGCTCCGGCAAGTCGACCCTTCTGCGCTGCATCAATCACCTCGAAACACCGACCAGCGGAGAGGTGTGGATAGACGGCAAGCGTCTGACGACCAACGCCAAGCAGCTCAACGCCGTCCGCGCCGAGATCGGTATGGTGTTCCAACTGTTTAACCTTTTCCCACACCTCACCGTCATGGAGAACGTCACGCTGGCTCAGCGTGTGGTACGCAAGCGACCGCAGGAAGAGGCCCAAGAGATCGCCATGCAACAATTGGAGCACGTGGGCATCCCCGAAAAGGCGAACGCCTATCCTGAGCAGCTATCGGGTGGGCAACAGCAACGCGTGGCGATTGCGCGGGCACTGGCGATGAACCCCAAGATCATGCTCTTCGACGAGCCCACCTCCGCCCTCGACCCGGAGATGATCCGCGAGGTGTTGGACGTGATGCTCACGCTGGCCAAGGAAGGCATGACCATGGTGGTCGTCTCCCACGAGATGGGGTTCACCCGGGCGGCAGCCGACAGCGTCATCCTCATGGACGAGGGTCTGATCGTCGAGGACACCACGCCGGAGGAACTGTTCACCGCGCCCAAGCACGAGCGAACCAAGCTTTTCTTGAGCCAGATTCTGCACCACACGGACTGAGGCTTAAGAGGAACACTTTGAGATGGCAGGACAGATCGAATCCTTGCTAGAAAAGGGCATCCAGGCAGCACAGGACAAGGACAAAAAACGGGCCCAGGATATCCTCACCCACGTTATCGAGATCGATCAATACAACGAAAAAGCCTGGCTGTGGCTCAACTCCGTCGTTGACACGCCGGCCGATAAAAAAATCTGCCTGGAGAACACTCTGCTCATCAACCCCGACAACACCTACGCGGCCATGGGGCTCCAGCACATCCGGCAGCAGGACGAATACTCCCCTCCCTCGGTGCTGCCGCGCCTGACCGGCGAGCGAACGCCACGGGAATCGAAGCGGACCACATCAGAGCCGGTCGCTACCCCACCCAACGTGCGCGTATGCCCACGCTGCGGGTTTCACAATCCCGGTTGGGCCTATCTGTGCGACCGCTGTGGCACTGACATGCGGCAGGAGAGCTTGAAACAGGTCCTGAGCGAGGCATCCCGGCCACGCAGGCGCTATCCCTTTACCTTGGTAGAGGCGTGGGGTGGCGCTTTCGTGTTCAATGGCTCCTACGCCTTCGGGGCAGAAGTCACTCTGGCATCGTGGGGACGCAGCATCGCAGCCCTGACCATCACGGCAGTACTCGCTTCGGCGATTCGAATCGTCTCTGCCATCATCGTGCCCGTTTTGGGAGGGGAATACGACTTGCGCGGACAATTCGCCAGCGACGCTCCCGAGTGGGGAAAACAAACCCTCCTGCTCGCCTTGGCCATGGGACTGGCATGGATAGCGGCCTCCCTGCTGACCTGGGCCGGGGCCAGCTTGCTGGGAGGCAAACAGAACCTCAAGACACACGCGCATCTCATCATCGTGGCGATTTCAGCCTGGACGCTGTTGGCAGCAATAGTCGCCGCAATGATCATCTTGACCCCCCACCTGTTGGCCCAGGCGAGCGCCCTGGACCTACCTGAGTGGATATCCAACGGTATCGCCATAGCCGTGGGGGTGATCGGCTTCATCTGGCTGGCACAGGCCACCCGCGAGGCGCACGATCTATCAGCAATCCGTGGAATTTTGGCAACGGTGCTCGCAGCGGTCTTGGGCGTGATCCTCTTCTTTGGCCTCGACTATATCACCGGCAGCCTGTTCGCCGATTCTGTCGCCAAGCCGTTGCTGGTTTTCTTTCTACCCTGGCTTGGGTAGCCCGATACGCCGACACTATCGATCGTCCGCCAGCCACTTGGACACCAGTGTTTCCATCGTTCCATCCACCTCCATATCCGCCAGCGCCCCCTCGACTGCGCGCAACAGGCGCGGGCTGTCCCCAGAAACAGCCACCGCATAAGGCTCAGAGACCACCGGTAGGCCTGCAATGACCAACGCGCCACCTGCCCCAAATTGTAGTGCAGAGACGTGATCCACCAACGCCGCATCGGTCTTCCCGGCCTCGACTGCGGCCAACGCCTCGGCGGTTGTCTGATAGGGTACCACCTCGAGTTCCGCCAGCCTGCGCGCCCACTTGCGCGCCTCCTGGTCGCCGCGCGTACCAAATTCCACCGCCAGCGCACGCCCCCCCAGGTCGGACATCGCCGTGACATCGGTCTCCCCCGAGTGCACGACCAACACCTGCCCAGCATCAAAATAGGGCACGTAGGCCACGTCGGCCGTCTTGGCCGGGTTGATGACCAGTGCAGAGACGACGACGTCGACTCCCGTCTGCCCGCGATCACCACCCAGCGCCAGTGCGTCGTAGAGGCCATCGGTGGGCAAGTTGACGACGAACTGCACCTCGACCCCCAACCGCCGCCCCAACTCTCGAGCCAGGTCCACGTCAAACCCAGCCAACGTCCCGTCGGCGGAGATGAATTCAAAAGGCGGAAAGCTGGCGTCCATCCCCACGCGCAGGGCCCCCGTCTCGCAAATGCGCTCCCAGGTATCGTCGGATGGAACGCAGGCAGAGAGGCAAACAGCAAATGACAAATAGCAGATGACCAACGACCAACGAATGGCTGTGGAGATCGGAGATTCAAACATCAACTGATTGTACCCACTAATCCCCCGAAAAGCAACTGCACGCTGAGCATGGGTGCAGTTGCACTTGGCAAAACACGAAACGACTCATTTGCACCCCGGCCGCACTATTGCTTGAGTAAGGAAGGTGGGGTATAATAACAGTCGCCGCGGCACGCTGCCAGCGGCATAACCTACTATGAACAACAGCTCCAAAAGCACCCCCATCCTAACTCAAGAGCGCATCGCTGACCTGTGCGAGGAACTGACTCAACTCGCCCTCATGATCGCTGAAAACCGCGAACTCGGCACCTCGATCTCGGAGGAACTCGACCAACGGCTTCCAAACTTGCGGAGCAAGCTGGTAAGCCTGGAACAGGATCTAGCGGGCCAGGAATACGAACGAGAGGAACTGGAAGCCCTATACGGCGTCAGCCAAGCCATCGGCTCCTCTTTGGATCTGCCGCAGGTGCTGAACGAGGTAATGGACCAAATCATTCGCCTGACGGGGGCTGAACGGTCCTTTCTGATGCTCGTGGACCCAGACACGGGTGAGCTGGAGTTTCAGGCTGCCCGCAATATGGACCGCGAGACCATCGGTTCGTCGTCCTTCGAGATCAGCCGCAGCATCGTCAAACAGGTCGCCAGCACCGGCAAACCCATCGTCACAACCAACGCCCAGGTGGATCCGCGTTTCAAGACCAGGGAGAGCGTCATCGGCTACAGCCTGCGCTCCATCCTGTGCGTGCCGCTCAGGGCACGGGGACAAGTCACCGGGGTGATCTATGCTGACAATCGTATCCGAGCAGGGCTCTTTTCCGAACGCGACCTCGGCCTGCTGACCACCTTCGCCGGTCAGGCAGCGGTGGCCATCGAGAATGCCCGGCTGTTCGCAAGCGTCGTCAACGCCAAGGCGCTGAGAGACAACGTGTTTGCCTCTATCATCAGCGGCGTCATCACCACCGACGCAGATGGGCGGATCACGCTGTTCAACCGGGCCGCGCAGCGCATTCTGGGCGTACCCGAGTCATCCGCCATCGGCAGATACTTTTCCGAGGCTTTCCCGGCACTGGAGGGCGAACTACGTCCGTTGGTCGAACAGGTCAAGACGCACGGCGAACCCGTCGCAGACGCCGAGTTCGACACATCACTCTCCGGACGCGGATCGGTCAGCCTGCGCACCAATCTATCTCCCCTGAAAGACGCCAACGAAGAGACACAGGGTATCGCCATCGTTCTAGAAGATCTCACCGAACAACGCAAGCTAGAGTCACGCTACCAGTGGTTTCAGCGCTACGTCTCGCCGGCAGTAATCGAGCGGCTGCCGGATGATCCCCAAAGGCTGAAACTCGGCGGGCAGCGGCAAGAGATCAGCAGCCTGTTCGCAGACATCCGCGGCTTTACGGATTTTAGCCTGCAGTGCGATCCAGAAACCCTGGTCGACGTGCTCAACCAATACCTAGAGGTTGGCGCCAAGGCCGTGCTGGCGGAGGACGGCACCCTGGACAAGTTCATGGGGGACGCCGTCGTCGCCTTCTTCAATGCGCCGCTTCCCCAGGCCGATCACATCCTGCGCGCGATACGGACCGCGCTGAAAATCCAGGAGGGCGTCGCTTACCTCCATCAGCAGCTTCCCCCTTCTTATCGACTGGGCTATGGAATCGGCATCACCGTCGGCGACGCTGTGGTAGGCCACATCGGTACCGCGAAACGAGTGGACTATACCGCCATCGGTCCTAGCGTCAACCTAGCCCGTCGCCTGCAGGAAGCCGCAGCACCAGGGCAGATATTGCTCACGCGCATGGCCTACCAACGCATACAGAGGCACGTCAAAGCCCACCCCCTACCCCCTCTACTAGTTGAAGGCATCAGCGATCCGATAGAGGTATACGAGTTGGTAAAGCTACAGTGACCCCTTTAACTCTTCTCCAGAGCCTGATCACCGTGGGTCTGGCATTCTACGGGTTGCACTCCTTTACCCTGCTATACCTCTATCTGCGTCACCGACGGGAGACAGAGTCCATTCCAGTCGTGGATTGGGACGACCTGCCACACGTGACCGTACAGGTGCCCGTGTACAACGAGATGTACGTCGTCGAGCGCGTCATAGATCACGTGACCGCCCTCGACTATCCCCGCCATAAGCTGCACATCCAGATTCTGGACGACTCGACCGATGACACCCTCCGACTTTCGTGTATGCGAGCGGCCTTGCACCGCGAGCGCGGGGCGGACATTGTGGTTTTACAACGGCCCGACCGCGATGGATTCAAGGCCGGGGCACTGAAATGGGGCCTGTCTCACACGCAGAGCGAGTTCATCGCCATCTTTGACGCCGATTTCTGCCCCCCGCCCGACTTTTTACTCAAGACGATTCCACACTTGGTCGAGAACCCAGAGATAGGCATGGTGCAAACGCGCTGGACGTACCTCAACGCCGACTACTCAGCACTGACCCGGGCCCAAGCGCTATTATTCGACGGTCACTTTGCCATCGAGCAGGTCGCGCGGTGCCGCTCGGGCTTGTTCATGACCTTTAACGGAACGGGGGGCGTATGGCGGCGACGCTGCATCGTAGACGCCGGAGGATGGGAGGATGACACACTTTGCGAGGATTTCGACCTGAGCTTTCGGGCACAGCTCGCCGGTTGGAAATTCCTCTATCGTCGAGACGTTGCGGCGCCAGCCGAGTTGCCGCCCCAGATAACGGCCTTCAAGCGCCAACAATCCCGCTGGTCACAGGGAGCGGCTCAGACCCTGCGCAAGCTGGCGTGGCCAGTCTTGCGTAGCAAGAAAATGCCGTGGATAAAAAAAGTGCTAGGGGTGTTGCATCTGAGTAACTATCTCGCTCACACGCTCCTAGTGCTCCATCTCCTCATCTCGCTACCCATGCTGCTCCTGCCCGGCTCCGGACGTCTGCCATTCGAAGACTTTATCGGCTTGTTGGGATTGGGGCCGCCGCTGGTCTTTGTCATCGCCCAAAAACAGCTATATCCGTCTGATTGGTGGCGACGGCTGCGCGCCTTGCCGATGATGTTGATCCTAGGGGTCGGCATCGCGTGGTGCAGTGCGCGTGCAGCGTGGCGCGGACTGACCCGGTGGGGGGGCACGTTTATCCGCACGCCCAAGTTCTGCCTTGAGGATAAGGACGATCATTGGGCCAGCAGTCGCTACCGGCTAGGGGCCGACAGCGACACCATAGGGGAGATTTTCCTGGCGCTGTATGCGCTGACCACGACCATCGCCGCCTTCGCTACCAACAAATACGCCCTGATTCCCTTCACCCTGACGTACGCCATTGCGTTTGGGGTAGTTGCCGGCATGGGAATCATACAGGGACGCCCTCAGGTAATCCGCTGCCTGCGACCTCAGCGCTAAAGACAGCTCGGCACGGACAGCGCCTCCTCAGTCCTGGGGAGGTTGAAAGCGCCGAATTTCCCGCACCGGCACTTTGATTTGGCGTCGACACTTGGGACATTCCACGTTATAGTGCTTTGCCGACGTCTTTTCAATCTCCTCCAGTGCAGCCGCCAGCGCCTCACGGCTCAGGGTGAACATAAAGCGACATCGCTGACATCGTACCTGCATCGTCTCATCTCCTCCTTCTCTTCAGTGTCTATCGATTCCATTGTAGCGCAGTTAGATCAGATGGACAAGGACAAGACAATCAAACAATCGTAGACCGTTTAGCGCGACACGCGATGACAATACCTACCAGAATCAACATCCCCCCGGTCAAGGCCCAGCATGACGGCCACTCACCCAGTAACCACCAGGCCAGCAACGTAGCGCCGATGGGCTCCCCGAGAACGGCAATGGTAACGTAGGTGGCCGAGAGGTAGCGCAGGGCCCAGTTGAGCGACGAATGCCCCAATATCTGCGGCACGAGGGCCATCAACGCCAACCACAGCCAAGTCCCCTGACGCTGAGGAAGCACAGGCAGACCAGAGAGCAGCACGACGAGAACCAGCGCCACCGCGGCGGTACAATAGACGGGAAACACGTACGCCAGAAGCGAAAGCCGCGACCGCAACCGCCGCCCAATCAAGAAATAACCTGCCGCCGCCACCCCTCCCAACAGCGCCAATACGTCCCCCCACAAGCGGTGAGCCCCCTCGCCCAGATCCCCCAATCCGATAATCACGCTGCCAGCGACCGCAATCACGAGCGCTGCGACCATCCACCGCGACAATCGCTCATGTAGAAGCATATGAGATGCCAACCCGACAAAGATCGGTTGGGTCGTCACCAACACCAGCGACGCCGCCACCGACGTATAGGCTAACGAGGTGATCCAGGTGGCAAAGTGAAGCGCCAGCAGCAAGCCGGCACCCAGGACGTATTTCCACTCGCGGCAGGTCAATGTACGCAACTCCGAACGACGCGCGGTCAACGCGACTGGGGCCAGAATCAACGTGGCCAATGTCAGCCGCCAAGCGGCGATCGAGAGAGAATGCATTTCCGCCTGGGCCAGTCGAATGAGCGTGGCTGCCGTGGAGACCGCCAGCACTCCCACGCCGACGCCCACGTAAGCGCGAACGTTTCGTATCACCCAGACCTCCGTCTTGAGGCGCAAAAGGCTTCTTGACAAAGACGCAAATCTTATTACAATATCGAAGATCGGCCTTATCAGTTGAAAAAGACGGGCCGTCCAAACACCATTATTAGAAATGGAGGCAAAAATGGCATACGTGATCACCAGCAAATGCGAGCGCTGCGGCTCTTGCATCGAGGTCTGCCCAAGCGACGCGGTCTATCAGGTTGAAGGCAACCCCGAATGGCCGACCTACTACATCTTCCCGGAGAACTGCATCGAGTGCGCAGCCTGCGAGGCCGAGTGCGAGGCCGAAGCGATCTATCACGAAGATGAAGTACCCGAGGATCTCGCCGCCGCCATCCAGAAGAACATCGACTTTTTCGAAAGCGGGCCAGGCAAAGATCTCGTGTAATCCACAACTACCAAGTGGACACAGACACTTCAGACAGGCAGTTCCACCACGCGCTGTCTAACCTCGGCCACTACAGAGAGCCGGTTTCACCTCTCCAGGCGAAACCGGCTTTGTTCTTCCCTCAAAGTGACTATTTGGTATAGATCGGGCTGCTAAAGATCCAACCACGAGAACCCAACTTATGCCGGCGGTAAGCCGCCACGCGGTACGCACCCGGCTCGTCGGTGGTGTGCTTGAGATGCGTCCCCTTCGCCTGCGCCACGACCCGCCCGTTGAATATCAACCGAATATCAGCCTCGTGAGGCGTATGGACCTCGAAAATGGTCGCTCCGATGCGCACCAGTTCCTCACCAATCAGCACCTGGTTGGTGCCGCTGCGGGCGAGGAACTGAAAGCCCTTCGTCGGGGCCAAAAGATCGTAGCCCACCCACGTGCGGCCAGCCCGCAGCGCATCGTAGATCAGCGTCTTGTCGTGCTCCAGAAACCCATTCAGCGGATGCTCCGTCAGGATGTGAGTGTTGACGCAGCGAAAGAGATAGTCGTAGGGGAACAACACGCGCTCCAGAGGACCCAGCGAAAAGGACTCCGCATGGGCATCGGCGTTGCCGATCGCGGGGACCCGCTTGCCTTGAGAAAGTAGGTAATCCCAATGACGCAACATATCCCGGAACGGCCCGCGAATGCCCCGGTCCGGGAAAAAAGAACAGTAGACTGCTGCCAGCACATTCCTGGTCACCAGTGCCTTGAACTCGGACATGTAATTCCAAATCTCGAGGCCCACATATCCCGTGACGTCCCAGTCTACCCAGGGGATGGGCTCCTCACGGCCAAATCGACCAGCGTACTCGTAGGGATGTGCCAAATAACAAAAGCCCCCGTGCTCGTTCACGTCGTCGATCAGCGCCTGAGGGTCACCGGCTTGCAGAGCCATCTCGGCGCCGGCGTCATACACCAGCAGGTGATTGGCCTGAGGCTGACGTCGCACGTCGTGCACCTCCTCACCGATCAGGAGCAGCACCCCGCCATAGTATCCCTCCAACCCGTCCACCCACACGTTGTGGTCGGTGACGACGACGAAATCGAGCCCGGCCTCCTCCGCCGCCTGCGCGACCTGGGCATGAAGCGCCTCCCCATCCGAGTAGGATGTGTGCACGTGCAGGTTACCCGCGTATTCATAGACGTTCATACAGTCATCCTTCCCATCGCAAGACCAGTTCCCTGGCCGCACGCACCTCGTCCAATCTACTCACCGGGGCGTGGTGAGGCGCATCGTGAAGCAAGTCGGGATCTGCGCTGGCCTCCTCTGCGATTCGCAGCAAAGCCTCGGCAAAGGCATCCAACGTCTCTTTGCTCTCCGTCTCCGTCGGCTCGATCATGAGCGCCTCGTGGACGATGAGGGGAAAGTAGTTGGTGGGCGGGTGAAAGCCATAGTCGATCAGCCGCTTGGAGATATCCAGTGCGCGCACGTCAGGCGCATCAGGCACGTGCCCCTCACAGACGAACTCGTGCATACAGGTACGGTCATAGGGCACCCGGTAGGTGTCCTCGACCAGGCTCATCAGATAGTTGGCATTGAGCACCGCGTGCTCAGCCACCCGCCGCAGACCGCCCGCGCCCAGCATGCGGATGTAGGTGTAGGCGCGCACCATCACGCCGAAATGGCCGTAAAAGGCCTTCACCCGGCCAATCGACTTGGGCGGCAAGACGAAGGTATAGGCCAAATCGTCAACTTGGTCCACGACCGGGCCGGGCAAGAAATCGACCAGCGAAGGTGCCGCGCCGACAGGGCCGGAACCGGGTCCGCCGCCGCCGTGAGGCGTGCTAAACGTCTTGTGCAAGTTGTAGTGCAGGACGTCGAACCCCAGGTCGCCGGGGCGCGCGATACCCAATAGGGCGTTCATGTTCGCCCCGTCGCCGTACATCAACCCGCCCCGCCCGTGAACCAGCGTGGCGATCTGCTCCACGTGCTCGTCGAACAGCCCCAGCGTGTTGGGGTTGGTCAACATCATGCCGACCAACCAGTCGCCGTGCTCGTCGCACGCTGCCTCCAACGCACGCATATCCACGTTGCCCCGTGCATCAGACGGAACCTCTACCACGCGCAGGCCGCTCATCGTCGTGCTGGCCGGGTTGGTGCCGTGGGCCGAGTCCGGGACCAGGATCACGTCACGTGCCACGTCGCCACGATCCCGATGATAGGCGCGCATCATCAGCACGCCGGTCAGCTCGCCGTGGGCCCCCGCCGCTGGCTGGAGGCTCACACCGGCAAACCCGCCGACCTCTTTGAGGAACGCTTGCAGATAGTACATCAAGAAGAGCGCGCCCTGCACCGATTCCTCATCCTGGTAGGGATGGAGGTTCACAAAACCCGGCAGGCGTGCCATCTCCTCGTTGATCTTGGGGTTGTACTTCATGGTACAAGAGCCAAGTGGGTAGAACACGGTATCGACAGAATAGTTCATCTGCGAGAGCAGCGTGTAGTGGCGCACCAGGTCGACCTCACTCACCTCCGGCAGCGGCAGATCGTCCCGCACCAGCCCCTCTGGCAGCGCAGCAGGCGGCACGTCCAGGTCCGGTAGAACAGCGGTACAGCGGCCCGGGCGGGAGCGCTCAAAGATCAAGGGCTCAGAATGATGCATTCCACCCACCGGACGACCTCCTCGGCAATCATCAACGCCTGTTCGTATTCCTCGCGACTCACCGGCCTTGCGATGCCCGGATATCGGGTGAACACCGCAAAGCGAGTCAGTTGAGCCGCCTCCTTTACCTGATCTGGAACTGGTTGCCCGACTTGCTGGATCAAGGTCAGCAGTTGCGCCAGATCGTGGGTATACGGAAAATCCACACCCCGCCATATGAGGAGCGCCTTGAACGCCTTCTCTACCGCCTGTTGAGCCTCAAAGCAGAGATCCTCGAAATAGGCACCGGTAATATCCGCTTTCGCGATAGCCAGGTTACTCTTGGCTCGTTCCAGCCAATCTTGGGGATCGTTGGGCGGGTATTCAGACACTATAAACCACTCTCCCTTCTCGCAAGGCCGGTGCGATTACCAATGGCGGGCTATCCTTGTACCGCTCGACCTCTTCCGGCGTCACCACGATGACGTCAACCGCCTGACCCAGGCCAATCAGGTTCATATAGATGGCCCCGGTGAGACGTCCCTGGTGGAACTCGCCCTGCTTGACGACCAACAGATCCACGTCGCTGTGGGGACCCATCTCTCCCCGTGCGGCGGAGCCAAAAAGGATAATCTTTTCCGGTCCGGCAACCTGCACGACACGCCGGATGATTTCTCGCAAGGTTTCTTCACTTAGGTTCATTCCTCCACCTCCTCCAACGCTTCCACCAGCGTGTCGATCTCCTCGCGCGTGTTCATCTCCGTCGCACACAGCAGCATGTGATCCTTCAGATGCGCGTAATCCCGCTCCAGGTCGTAGCCGCCGATGATGCCCCAATCTTCCATCAGGTAGTCGTTGATCTCCTTTACAGAACGTGGGCAACGAACCACAAACTCTTTGAAAAACGGTTCGTCATCGATCGCAGTGAATCCGTTTATTTCTCTAATCCGCTGTTGTGCGTAATGCGCCTTGTGATAGCACAGCTCCGCCACCTGCCGCATCCCACAACGGCCCAAGGCGGCCATATAGACCGCCGCCGCCAATGCGACAAGCCCCTGATTGGTGCAGATGTTGGACGTGGCCTTTTCGCGGCGGATGTGCTGCTCGCGCGTCGAGAGGGTGAGGACAAAGCCACGCCGACCCTCGTCATCCATCGTCTGGCCCACCAGCCGGCCCGCCATCTTGCGCACGTATTTCTCGCGGGTGGCAAAGAAACCCAGGTACGGCCCACCGAAATTGAGCCCGGCGCCTAGCCCTTGGCCCTCGCCCACCACGATATCGGCGCCGAGTTCACCCGGCGGCTTGAGCAGTCCCAGGGCAATGGGATCGGCCACCACGATCAGCAGTGCTCCCGCCGCACGCGCCGCCTCTGCCAGTGGCCTCAAATCCCCAATCCGGCCCAGGAAATCGGGATACTGGACAACCAGACATGCCGTCTCGTCGTCCAATCTCCAATCTCCGATCTCCCAATCTCTAATCTCCAAACCCATCCCCTGCGTATACGTGCGCACCACAGCGCGATACTCGGGATGCACCCACGGCGAGATGGCGACCCTGCGCCGCTTCATGCGATGGACATTGGCAGCAGCAATCACCGCCTCGGCAGTGGCCGTCGCGCCGCCGTAATGAGAGGCATTAGAGGCCTCCATACCCGTCAACGCACAGACCATCGTCTGGTACTCAAAGATGGCCTGGAGGGTGCCCTGGCTGACCTCGGGCTGGTAGGGGGTATAAGCCGTGTAGAACTCCCCCCGGCGGAGGACGGCGTCCACCAAAGCGGGGACAAAGTGATGATAAGCACCCGCTCCTAAAAAGCAGGGACCGTCGGCAACGGTGAAATTATCCCTGGCCAGGTTCTCGAGCTCGCGCCGCGCCTCCATCTCCGAAAGAGCAGGCGGCAGATTCAGATCAGGGAAACGGACGTGCACGGGCACGTCCACAAACAAATCATCGATAGACTGAACGCCGATAGCGGCGAGCATGGCCTGTCGATCAGCGTCGCTGTGAGGGATATAGGGCACAAGTCACCTCGAATACAGAATACAAGACGCAAGATACAAGATACAGGATGCAGGATGCAGGATATGATCTTGCCTCTTGCCCCCTGCTTGCTTACTCCTCTTCCTTGGCGACAAAGTCTTCGTACTCT
>Ga0307420_1000568_pt1 | contig 17024 bp, 15 predicted proteins | sample SalMarWE160240MG_2_FD_202167 | JGI IMG/M metagenome (GOLD analysis project Ga0307420, IMG submission 202167) | Salt marsh sediment microbial communities from the Plum Island Ecosystem LTER, Massachusetts, United States - WE1602-40 | ecosystem: Environmental > Aquatic > Marine > Intertidal zone >... | reverse complement strand
TCGGGCTCCGGGGTCGATCCGGAGGCTGGTCAAACACGTCTCGTCGGGTGTGGCGCTCGCGACCGAAGTGTTCGAGCACGGGCGCCCATCGAGATGGCTGCACGCGACCGTGAAACCCATGGCCGACAAACGCGCGCTGATCGTCTTGCGCGACGTGACGGAGAACCGGCAGGCGGCAGAGATCATGAAGGACTTCGTCGCCGATGCGTCCCATGAGTTGAAGACACCGGTCGCCGCTCTCCTGGCGGCGAGTGAAACGATCCTGAGCGCTCTGCCGGATGAGCCCGAAACAGCTGCGATGTTCGCGGAGCGTGTGTATGCCGAGGTGCTCCGACTCGCCGCTCTCGTCAGCGACCTCCTCGACCTGTCGAGACTCGAAGCGGCATCACCTGCGATGGAAGGCGTTTCGCTGATACCGATCGTCGAATCGGAACTCGAGGACCGACGAGCAGGCTTCGACGAATCGGAGATCGGTCTCGAGTGGGGGATCGGTCTCGAGTCGGGGACCGCCGAGTTGAAGGTGCGCGCAAACGCCAGGGAGATCGCCCTTGCGGTGGGGAACCTCCTCGAGAACGCGAGGGTCTACTCGGAGGCCGGCTCAACGGTGAGTGTGGTCGTTTCGAGCGAAGATGATCGTGCCGTCGTGACGGTGACAGACCATGGAAGTGGCATCCCTGCACGCGATCTGCCGAGGGTCTTCGAGCGCTTCTATCGCGTGGACACGGCACGCTCGCGTGGATCGGGTGGAACCGGGCTCGGTCTCGCCATCGTGAAGCATGTTGTCGAACGTCATGGGGGAGGCGTCGAGGTAGAGAGTGAGCTGGGGGTGGGTTCCACGTTCCGCTTCTGGATACCCAAGGCTTGAGGCGAGCAGGACTCCCTTCGGGAGCCGTTTTCGGTCATGAGTCGTGGGTTCTCGGTAGGAGGGCTTCGCTGGCGCTCAGCCGAAAACGGTGACGTTCACCTGCCGTTCACGTGCCAGCAAGTTGGGGGTCATGTCCCCTTCGTAGGCTCTGTGGGAACGAGATCTGATCAAGGGGCGAGAACAAGGAAGGGTGACATGAAGCCATCCAGGCTGATACCTCTGATGATTGCTTTGGCGTTGGTTGCCACCGCGTGTGGCGGGTCCGGTACGACGACGACTGCCGGTTCCACGGGCACAACAGGATCCATGCAGGCCGACTTGCTGGGAGCGGGAGCGTCGTTTCCTGCACCCATCTACCAAGAGTGGATCGGCGCGTACCAAAGCGTCGAACCGGGTGTGTCCATCAATTACCAGTCGATTGGCTCGGGCGGCGGTGTCGAGCAGTTCATCGGCCAGCAGACGGATTTCGGCGCGTCGGACGCGTTTCTGAAGGATGACGAGATTGCCGCTGCACAGGCGGCCCGCGGGTGTGATCCGATTCACATCCCGACGGTGTTCGGAGCCGTTTCGATCGCCTACAACGTCGAGGGACTGGACTCGTTGACGCTGTCGGGTCCTGTCCTCGCCGACATCTTCGTCGGCACCATCACCAACTGGAACGACCCCGCGATCGCCGCGCTGAACTCGGGCGTGACGATGCCCGACGAGGACATCGTCGTGGCGCACCGTTCTGACGGTTCGGGAACCACCAGCATCTTCACGACGTACCTGAGCAGCGTCTCGGACGCCTGGAAGAACGGTCCTGGTGTAGGCAAGGAAGTCGAGTGGCCCGCACCGAACTCGGTTGGTGGCGAGAAGAACGACGGCGTGACCGCCCAGATTCAGCAGAACCCTGGCGCGGTGGGCTACATCGAGCTGTCCTACGCGATGGAGAACAACGTTCCTGTCGCCAAGATGATCAATGATGATGGCAATGCCATCGAGCCCACGCTCGAGTCGACGGCCGCGGCCGCCGACGGCATCACCATCCCCGACGACCTTCGTTTCAACATCCTGAACGTCGGCGGTGAGGGATATCCGATCGCCGGTGCAACATGGTTGCTGGCATGGTCATGCGGGTATGACCAGGCGAAGGCCGACGCTTTGAAGGCCTGGATCACCTGGGATCTGCAGAACGGCGACGACCTTGCTCGTGAGCTGCTTTACTCGCCACTGCCCGACTCATTGCAGGAGAAGGCGCTGGCAAAGGTCGACCTGATCAACTCGGAAGGTTGAGGTGACGAGCTCGGAGGGGTCTCGGGCACTCCGGGACCCCCCTCGAGCGAAGGGAAGCGGAGTGGCAGCGGCAGACAGCTTGTCCGGACGACGGCGAGGTCGCCTGAGCGCCGACGCGACATTCCGGCTGATCCTCGGACTCGCCGGCGCCAGCGTGCTACTCATCCTCGCCACGATGCTGATATCGACGACGATTCAGGCGTGGCCGGTGTTCCGGCATGAGGGGTGGTCGTTCATCACGAGTTCCGTCTGGGATCCGGGAACCTCTCGCACAGAGGTCACGGGGCAGTACGGGGCGCTCGCCTTCATCGTGGGCACGCTCGTCACTTCCTTGATCGCACTGGTCATCGCCGTGCCGCTGGCGGTGGCGGTGGCGCTCTACATCACTCAGGCTGCTCCGAGAAAGGTGGCGGGTCCGCTCACCTACACCATTGAGATGCTTGCCGCGGTGCCCAGCGTCGTATTCGGGCTCTGGGGGTTGCTGTTCTTCGTGCCGAAGGTGTTACGGCCGATCATGAATCTGGTGGAGAGCACGCTCGGCTCGTTCATCCCGTTCCTCAGCGGCCCGATCGTGACGTACAACTACTTCGCTGCGGGAGTCGTGCTGGCCTTCATGGTTCTGCCCATCATCATGGCCGTGACTCGTGAGGTGATGGCGAACACGCCGGAGACCGAGATCGCCGCAGCATACGGACTCGGTGCGACCCGCTGGGAGATGATGCGGCACGTGGTGCTTCCCAGGGCCAGACCGGGAATCATCGGTGCGACGATGCTCGGGCTCGGCAGAGCGCTGGGTGAGACGATCGCCGTCGCCATGCTGATCGGCGGCTCGCAGCAGATTCCATCCTCGCTCTTTCGAGGGGGCCAGTCGATGGCGGGGATCATCGCCGTGACATTCCAGGAGGCGGCACCAGAGAACGTCAAGGCACTGGTCGGGGTTGGTGTGCTGCTGTTCGTGATCACTGTGATCGTGAACATGGCAGCGCGACTGATCGTGTGGATGACGGGTGGTTACCTCGCGAAAGAGCAGAACCTGTGAGCGTTTCGATGGTCACTCCGCTCCACGACACCGGCCGGAACGCGTCGAGGCGCAAACGGAGAGACAGATTCGTGACCGGTCTCCTGATAACGGCAGTGGTGCTCGCCGTCATCCCGTTGGCGTTGATCCTGTTCGAGGTGATTCGGCGCGGTGCCGGTGCCATGTCGTGGGACTTCCTGTCTTCGGTTCAGCCGTTCTCTCAACGGCGTCCCGGCGGCGGGTACCTGCAGGGTCTCGTCGGCACGATCTACATGGTCGCGATCGCGTCGATTCTGGCTGTGCCGTTGGGTATCGGTGCAGCAACGTTCGTCGTCGAGTACAAGCAGAGCAAGCTGAGCCCGTTGATCAGGTTCTTCACCGACGTGATGACCGGCGTGCCTTCGATCTTCGTGGGGCTGTTCATCTACGCCATCCTCGTGCAGGGCACGATCGGGTTCTCGACGCTCGCTGGTGGGTTGGCGCTGACGTTGCTCATGCTGCCGATCGTTGCCCGTTCGGCCGAGGAGATCATCAGACTGGTTCCCGACGACCTCCGCAACGCCGCCTACGGGCTGGGGGCACGCAGGTGGCAGGTCGTGATGAAGGTCGTGCTGCCGGCCGCCTCGAACGGTCTCGTGACCGGATCGATGCTGGCCGTTGCGAGAGCGGCCGGAGAGACCGCGCCACTACTCCTCACCGCGTTGGGTGCGTTCAAGATCGTCCCACAGCTCATCGGGCAGCCCCAGTCGGCGCTGCCGCTCCTCATCTATTCGGAAGCCCGGGGGCCCTACGAGGCAGCCCACGCTCGAGCCTGGGCGGGGTCACTGGAGCTCATGCTGCTGATCCTGATCTTGACGATCATCGCCAGGACGATCAGTAGGAGAGCCAAGGCTCGCTGACGCTCGCTTCGTTCGCGGTGCTCAGTTATCAGTTTCCGGTAGGAACGCCACATCCAACGCCGCGAGACCGCAGGGCGCGAGTCCTACCGAGAACCCACAACCGATGACCGAAAACGGGCTGAGCGCCAGCGGAGCCCTCTTACCAACAACTGACAACCGAGAACGCACTACTGAGAAGCGCAGAGCGCTTCTCAGTAGTGCTGGACTGCTTCGAGGAACTTGCGGGTTCGTTCTTGCTGCGGATTCATCAGGATCTCCTCCGGCGTGTTCTCTTCGACGACGACACCGCCGTCGATGAACGTCACTCTGTCGCCAACCTGCCTGGCGAACCCCATCTCATGGGTGACGACCATCATCGTCATGCCCTCCTCGGCGAGCTTGCGCATGACGTCGAGGACCTCGCCGACGAGTTCCGGGTCGAGGGCCGACGTGGGTTCGTCGAAGAGCATCAGGTCGGGGTTCATGCAGAGGGCTCGTGCGATGGCGACCCGCTGCTGCTGGCCTCCTGAGAGCCGGATCGGGAACTCGTCGACCTTCTCGGTCAAGCCGACGCGCTCGAGCATCTTGACGGCAACATCTTGCGCTTCCTCTGAGGAACGTTTCAGCACTCTGCGCTGCGCAATGGTCAAGTTGGCGAGCACGGTGAGGTGCGGAAAGAGGTTGAAGCGCTGGAACACCATGCCGATCTTGGTCCGCAGCGCGTCGACGTCGGCATCCGGATCGGTGAAGTCCTCACCCTCGATGTAGATCTTGCCGGCGGTCGGCTCTTCGAGTCGGTTGATGCACCGCAGCAGGGTCGACTTGCCGGAGCCCGACGGTCCGATGACGCATACCACTTCGCTGTGATTGACCTGGAAGTCGATCCCCTTCAGTACCTCGAGCGTCCCGAAGTACTTGTGGAGATCGACGACCCGTATGGGAGGGATTGGCATGGTCTCTCCTTTCACCTTGCCCTGGCCGCGCGCTTCTCGAGCTGAGCGACCCCCCTCGTCATCGGGACCGTCATCGCGAGGTAGACGAGACCTGCTACGACCAGTGGTGTGGCGTTGAAGAGGTGGATGACACCATCCCTTCCGAATCGGGTCAGCTCTCGAGTGAGATCGGTGACGCCGAGCACCGAGATGAGTGACGTGTCCTTCAGCAGTGCGATGAACTCGTTCGTCATGGGAGGGATCACGATGCGAAACGCTTGGGGGATGATGATCGTCCGCATCGCTGTCCCGTAGGTCATGCCAAGCGACCGTGCGGCCTCCATCTGGCCCCTCGGTACTGCTTCGATCCCCGCCCTGATCGTCTCTGCCATGTAGGCGCCATAGACGATGGCGAGTGCAAGTGAGCCCGCCGTGTAGACACCGGGGATACGCAGTCCGGTGGCTACAGGGACCCCCAATCCGATGAGGAAGATCGTGAGCAGTGCAGGCAACCCTCGGAATGTCTCGATGTAAATGGACGCAAACCACCTGTAGGGGCGGATCGACGACAGACGCATCAGGGCCAGCACCAGTCCGAGTACGAGACTCCCGGCGAAACCGAAGGCGGTGAAGATCAACGTGTTTCGAGCAGCCATGGTGATCACTCGCGGGAACTGCTCCTTCGCAATTCCCCAGTTGAAGAGCGCCTCTCTTAAGACCGGCCAGTCGATGGCCCGTCCTACCAATGCCAAGAAGATGACTGTGACGATGTAGATCGCGATCCGTATGAGCCTGGATCTCTGTCGCTTGCTCACCTCTCCTCCGTTCAAGTGATGGGGGAGACCCTACCGGGTCTCCCCCATGTCATGCCTGCGATGGTGTGGCTCATCCGCCAGGGAAGTACTTCTGGAAGACCTCGTCGTAACCACCGTTGTCCTTCAGCTTCTTCAGTTCGCTGTTGATAGCGTCGATCAGAGCAGTGCGATCGTTACTCGTCGCGAAACCGTACTGCTCTCCTGTGGCGAACTTCTCGGTCACCACGAAATTGGTGGGGTCTTGATTGGCCCGGTCCAAGTTCACGGGGAAATCCTGCAGGATGCCGTCGATATCGCCCGATTGGAGTGCAAGGAACATTGCGGCGGGCTCATCAAACGACTTGAGTGTCGCATCTGCCGGCGCGTTCTCCTGGGCGTAGATCTCTCCGGTGGTTCCGGTCTGGACACCGATCGTCTTGCCGGCCATGTCGGCCAGCGACGTCAGTGTTCCCTCATCCGACTTCCGGATCAACAGCGACTGATCGGCGTCGAAATACGGGTCCGAGAAGAGCGCTGCGGCCGCTCGCTCCGGTGTGATCGTCATCGCCGAAACCACCAGATCGCACGCTCCCGCCTGGGGCTGCAGCCAGATGCCGTCGAACGGCTGGATGGTGACCTCCAGCTTCAGCCCGAGACCGTCGGCGATCTTGGAAATCAGGTCCATGTCGAACCCGGTCCAGTTTCCATTCGCGTCTTGGTACTCGAACGGTTCGTAGGGCGCATCGGTGCAGACCGTGAGTGTGTCTGGCTTCACCAGTTTGTAGTCGCCGCTTGCTCCCTTCGCACACGCTGTTGTTACGAGGGCGATCGCAACCGCAAGTAACAGGATGCCTCTCAGTCGTTTCATTGGTCTTCCTTCCTCCATGCGTGCAAAGCACGCTTTTCCCGATGGTACGCGACTGACACGCTCGTCGCATGTCGTTCTGAGGGTTTCCGCCCGAATCGCCACTAGTCTGACCATCGTTCCCTGATCCTGAGGACGTCGATGAGTGATGGTCTCCTGGCACAGATCCACGATCCCCGCGACCTCGCGGAGTTGTCGTACGACCAACTGAGGGACCTCAGCGCGGAGATTCGTGCCTTCCTCGTCGACCAGATCAGCAACACAGGCGGGCACCTGTCGCCAAATCTCGGCATCGTAGAGCTCACGCTGGCCATTCACCGCAGCTTCGACAGTCCCCGTGACCGCATCATCTTCGACGTCGGTCATCAGGCGTACGTGCACAAACTGATCACCGGCCGTCACGATTTCTCCGAGTTGCGGCGGTTTGGAGGACTCTCAGGCTATCCGAACAGGCAGGAGAGCGAGCACGATTGGGTGGAGAACAGCCATGCGTCCACGGCACTCAGCTACGCGCTTGGAAACGCGCTGGCTGTCGCTCGCCGAGGCGAAGATGCCTACACGGTGGCCGTGATCGGCGATGGTGCGCTCACAGGCGGCATGGCCTACGAGGCGCTGAACCACATTGCGGTTGTGCAGCCGCCGCGTCTGGTCATCGTCCTCAACGACAACGGCCGGTCGTACGCCCCTACCGTCGGCGGGATCGCGGCGCTCGCCCACATTCGATTCGACCCTCGGTACGAGTGGGCGAAGAAGACACTCGGCAAGATGCTCCGTGGTATTCCGGGTGTCGGCGACAGCGTCGACGAACTCGCCCGCCGGCTCAAGGAAGGTCTCAAGCAGCTCATCGAACCAGGCACCGTGTTCGATGCCATGGGTCTCAAGTACTCGGGCGTCATCGATGGGCACGACATCGAGGCACTCGAAGAGGCGTTCGCGCACGCCCGCACGTTCGACGAGCCGACGGTCGTGCACGTCGTCACGGAGAAGGGCAAAGGGTACGAGCCGGCGATCCTCGACGAGGTGGACAAGTTGCATGGTGTCGGATCGTTCCACGTTCCGACCGGTCGGCCCAAGAACTCCGAGCTGAAACTCACCGACATCGCAGGCAGGGCACTCCTCCACGCGGCAAGAGAGCACCCCGAACTCATCGGCATCTCTGCCGCGATGGTCTCGAGCACCGGGTTCGCAGAGATGGCCGAGGAGTTCCCGGATCGGGTCATCGACACGGGCATCGCGGAACAACACGCCGTTGCCCTGTCCGCGGGCCTCGCCATGTCAGGGCTTCGTCCCGTCGTCGCCATCTACTCGAGCTTCCTTCAGAGGGCGTTCGACCAGATCACGATGGACGTCGCCCTCCACGACCTCCCGGTCGTGTTCCTGATCGACAGGGCCGGGGTGACAGGACCGGACGGTGCCTCCCACCACGGCGCATTCGACCTCTCCTATCTTCGGATGATCCCCAACATGACGATAGGCGCCCCGTCGGATGCCACCGAGCTCTGCGCCATGATCGGGACGGCGATGGAGACGGAGGGACCCATGGCGATTCGCTTCCCGAAGGGAGCGGCGGGCTCGCTGCCGGGTCTTCCAGTCGAGCCCATGGAGGTCGGAGTCTGGGAGGAGCTTCGCGCCGGCACCGACGCTGTTGTCTTCGCGGTGGGGAAGATGGTGGAGTCGGCGGTGAAGGCTGCGATCGCTCTCGAACAGCGCGGCCTATCGGTCGGTGTCGTCAACGCACGGTGGGTCAAACCCATGGATCCGCGAGTTCTCGAGTGGGCAGCGAGTGTTCCCCATGTGGTCACGATTGAGGACAATGTGCTGTCTGGTGGTTTTGGGGAGGGGGTCATGGATCTCCTGAGTGACAGTCCGTCCAAGGTGCATGCCATCGGACTTCCAGACCGATTCCTGCCGTTCGGATCTGCGTCCGCCGTCCTGGAATCGGTAGGAATGGATGTCGAATCCCTGGTCGATCGCATCGCATCGGCCATCAGCTGACCTGCATGGCGAGTCCCCGGAATACCGATACCAGTTGAAGTCGGCATTCTCCGCCCGCTAAGTTGGCATGGCGGGTTTCCCGCTGGACTACTGGAGGTGGAGGTCGAATGGCGAAGAAGGTAGTACTACTAGTGGTGGTTCTTGCAATGGTCGCTGCCGCGTGTTCAAGCACCGATAGTGGTGCCACTGCACAGAAGTCATTGCTGGACGACGTCATAGCTCGCGGGAAGCTGCTCTGCGGCGTCAATAATGCGGTACCGGGCTTCGGTTTCGTAGATTCCGCGGGTGCATTCTCGGGTTTTGATATCGACTTCTGCCGCGCTGTCGCGGCCGGCGTGCTTGGCGACCCGAATGCTGTGGAGTTCAAGCCCCTTACCGCACAGCAGCGTTTCACTGCGCTTCAGTCAGGCGAGATTGACGTTCTGATTCGTAACACGACCTGGACCGCATCGAGGGATGGGTCGGAGGGAGCGACTTTCCTGACCACAACCTTCTACGATGGGCAAGGCATGATGGTGCGGGACGACAGCTCGTATCAGACCCTGGAGGACATGGCCAACACATCGATCTGCGTCTTGTCGGGTACGACAACGGAACTGAACCTTGCGGCTCGGTTCAACAGCATCCCGTACACGCCGTTGACGTTTGACGACAATGACCAGCTTCGGAACGCGTTCGTTGCCGGACAATGCGACGGATGGACATCGGACAAGTCGCAGCTCGCCGGCGTTCGGTCCAACTGGCCGGACGGTGAGGGTGGTCCGGCCGCGCTTCGGATTCTCGACGAGACGTTTTCGAAGGAGCCTCTCGGACCGGTCGTCCGCGACGGTGACTCGAAGTGGGCCGATGCGGTGAACTGGATCGTCATCGCGACAATTCAGGGGGAGGAGTTCGGTCTGACACAGGGCAGCGTTGCTTCCTACTCCGGAGACAACGTCGAGATCAAGCGATTCCTAGGGCAGCAGATTCCATCGGCCGACGGCGGGACGACGGTCTTCGATCCTGGTCTCGGTCTGCCGGCCGACTTCGCCGTCAAGGTCATCGGTGCTGTGGGGAACTACGGAGAGATCTTTGATCGCAACGTAGGCCCTGACACCGCTCTCGGAATCTCGCGAGGTTTGAACGACCTGTGGACGCACGGTGGCCTCTTGTACCCGCCTCCCTACCGGTAGGCAGTGACATCGCGGTGTGACCGGTCTGCGAACCGGTCACACCGCTGACAGGGGAAGTTGTGACTACTGAGACAGTCGGTTCACGTCCTGTGTGGTGGCGGGATGTGGGAACGCTTCGTATCGTCGCTCAGGTCGTGGCCGTGGCGGCAGCATTCGCGTTTCTGGGCTATCTCTACAGGAACTTGGTCACCAACCTCCGGGCCCAGGGCATTGGCACAGGGTTCGAATTCCTTGCACGACCTGCTGGTGTCAATGTGGCTGGTAGTGGCTTCGAGGCGAGCCAGCCGGTCCGATCCGTGGTTCTTCTTGGTGTCAAGAATACGCTGGCGCTGGTCATCGTTGGTGTGCCGGTGCTGACCGTCGTGGGGGTTGTTGTCGGTATCGCGCGGCTGTCGTCCAACTGGCTCGTGCGGAAAGCCGCAAGCGTCTATGTGGAGACACTTCGAAACATCCCTCCGCTGCTTGTCATCCTCATTGCGTTCAATGCGGTACTCCTTCCATTGCCGACGATCGACAATGCCCTCCATCCCCTGGGAGTGCTCGTGGTCAGCAACCGCGAGTTGGGCGTCCCGTGGTTGGTTCCTCGAGAGGGCAACGGTCTCTACCTTCTCGTGCTCACCGTCGCGCTCGTGCTGGCTGCCGGCATATGGGTCTGGCGAACTCGACGGTTCGACAGCACCGGCGCGCCGCACCATCGGGTGCTCTGGAGTAGCGCCTTTCTTGTTGGCGTTGGCATTGGTGCGTACTTCTTGATCGGCACGCCGTTTCAGGTGAGCCTGCCCGAAGTGAGAGACCGGATAGTGGTCGGAGGTATGGCTGCGCGCGCCTCCTACGTCGCGGTGCTGGTCGCGCTCGTCATGTATACGGCCAGCCACGTTGCCGAGATCACTCGAGGCTCGATTCTCGCCGTTCCGAAAGGCCAGACTGAAGCCGCAAACGCGCTCGCCCTCACCAGGTTCCAGCGCCTCCGCTTTGTCGTGCTTCCTCAGGCATTCCGGATCGCCATCCCACCGATGATCAACCAGTTCCTCAATTTCACGAAGAACACGTCGCTGGGGATCGCCGTGGGCTATGCCGAGGTGACACTGGTGACGTTCCAGGCGATCGGCAATGGGTATCCGGCACCCCAGATGATCCTCATACTGATGGGTGTCTACCTCGTCTTCTCGTTGACCATCTCGGCGCTGGTGAACATATTGAATCGTCGTCTCCAGTTCGTGACTCGGTAATGGCTTCCCGCACCACTTCCACTCGCCGCCGTGGCCCGGCGCTTTCCTGGGTGCAGGAGAACCTATTCTCGACCTGGCTGAACACCCTCTTCACCCTGATCTTCGGTGGGCTCTTTCTGTTCGCTGGAGTGGCTCTGGTTCGTTTCTTCTTGCACGCACAGTTCCAGATCATTGTCACGAACCTGACACTGTTCATGGTGGGCCGTTTTCCGCGCGAGCTGCTGTGGCGCGTATGGGTGTCCAACTCTCTGATTGTTGCGGCGATTGGCCTGGCCGCCGGGGCATCTCGCGGTTCGGCGAAGGCTGGCCTGGAGAAGGCGGGGCTCCCGGTCGGCGGGTCGCGACCGCGTGAGGTCGTTCAACGGTTCTGGCCGATCCTTCTGCTCATTCTGGTGTTGCTCTCCTTGAGCCGGACCTGGATACCGACCGGGCTGACGATCGTGATGGGGGTCACGGGACTTGGTGCTTTCGCCTGCGGAGTTGTCTTGCCCGCCTCTAGACGCAACTGGTCATTCTTCGTTGCGCTACTCATGCTCGTCTCGGCGTTTGCCGTTCTCGTGGTGCTCGGTGGAGAGGGCTGGGATTCATGGGGCGGACTCCACCTCACGGTTGTCGTATCGGCGCTTGGGATCCTGTTTGCCTTCCCACTCGGCGTGCTCTTTGCCGTTGGGCGGCGATCGTCGCTTCCGGCGATCCGGTTCTTGTCCGTCTGGTATATCGAGTTCGTGCGAGGCGTGCCGCTGATCACTCTGCTGCTCATGGGGATGTTCGCCCTTCGGTTTCTGTTGCCAAGGGGTCTGAACCCTGGCTCGGTGACGAGGGTGCTGATCGCGATCACTTTGTTCAGCGGCGCATACGTGGCGGAGAACGTGCGCGGCGGGCTCCAAGCCGTGCCGAAGGGTCAGATGGAGGCTGCCTTGGCCCTGGGGATGGGAACGTGGACGACGCAACGCCGTATTGTCCTGCCACAGGCCCTGCGGGCGGTGATCCCGGCTCTGGTGGGACAGTTCATCAGTCTGTTCAAGGACACGTCGCTGCTGTCGATCGTGGGAATCCTCGAGTTGTTGAGCGTCTCGAAGATCGTCAATGCTCAGCCCGACTTCTTCGGGCAGGGGCTGGCGTCGGTGACGTTGCCATTCGTTGGTCTGATCTACTGGGTTGGGTCGTACACGATGTCTCGAGAAAGCCGTCGGATAGAAGGACGTTTGGGGGTTGGAGAACGATGAGCGAGAACGAGGTATTCGCGGATGCAACAGAGATCAAGGCCCGGAAGCCCTTGATCGAAGTGCAGGACGTGTCCAAGTTCTTCGGCGCTTTCCAGGCGTTGCACAACATCAACTTGCGGGTGGGTGAGCAAGAAGTCGTAGTCGTCATTGGTCCTTCCGGGTCGGGCAAGTCGACCCTGATTCGTTGTATCAATAGGCTGGAGAAGCATGATGCCGGCAGGATCGTTGTTGGTGGAGTGGAATTGTCCGACGACATCCGCAACATTCAGGAGATTCGCCGCGAAACCGGCATGGTCTTCCAGCAGTTCAACTTGTTTCCGCATCTGTCCGTCATTGACAACATTGCGTTGGCACCGCGACAGGTGCGCCATCTGGCGGCACAGGAGGCTGAGGAGTTGGCAATGCGCATGCTCGAGAGGGTGCAGATTCCGGAGCAGGCGCGCAAGTACCCGGGGCAACTCTCGGGTGGGCAGCAGCAGCGCGTGGCGATCGCCCGCGCACTGGCGATGGAACCCAAGATCATGCTCTTTGACGAGCCGACCTCCGCGCTCGATCCGGAGATGATCAAGGAGGTTCTCGACGTAATGAAGGAACTGGCTCGGTCCGGCATGACGATGATCGTGGTTACCCACGAGATGGGGTTTGCGCGTGAGGTAGCCGACAGGGTCGTGTTCATGGATGAGGGCCGGGTGGTTGAAGTCGGTACACCCGAGCACTTCTTCGAAGCACCAGAGCACGACCGCACGAAGCTGTTCCTGAGTCAGATCCTCTAGTTGTTCGGTGCGCCGATGGCGCACCGAAGAGCTATTCGGTTGTGAGTTGTCGGTCTTCGGTGAGAGCGTGCTTGCGCTGATCTTGGAGTCGTCTGACGAGCGCGGTACCTACCGGACCGATCTCCGTTGTCGGTTCTGGGTTTGTGGCGAGGCGCGTGCTCGGTCGTCTTGGGACGGGTGGGTTGCCACGTGAGATGCTTCGTGATACCTCTGCCTGGATGCAGGACTACGAACGGTTGGATGTCTGGCGGTCTGCCCACTCGATTGCAGTGGAGGTCTACCAGCTGACAAGCCGGTTTCCTTCGACCGAGCGGTTCGGCCTGGTCGGCCAGATGCGCAGGTCGGCGGTTTCGATTCCTTCCAACATCGCCGAAGGCGCGGGAGGACTCTCGAGTGGCGAGTTCGCCTATTACCTCAACGTGGCCTCTGGCTCCGCGAACGAGTTGCACGATCAATTGCTGGTGTCGACCGATCTCGGCTACCTGAAGAGCGGGGATGGCGAACGCCTTCGAAACCGGGTGGAGTCCGTTCGGCGCATGCTCTTCAGCTTGTCGACCAAGATTCGCACCTCCCATTGAGCGCTCTGCGGGTTCCTACCGAGAACCCAGAACCGAGAACCCAGAACCGACAACGGTTCGCAGCGCACTTCCAGCGCTACGAACCTCCGGTCATGCTCTCCGCGACCGTCCGGGCCTCGTCGACGTCGACAGGGGGGTAGAAGATGACGCTGTACTCGTCGCACGTGTCGGGGCCCTCGTACCAAGCCGCTCCCCAGACGCCGTCAGGCAGTGGTCCAAACGCTGCTTCGAACCCTCGGACGGTGATGTGCTCCGGCGTCTCGATCCACTTGACGGGCGGGAGTGCTCCTCGAACCACGACCATCACGGGTTGGTCGGAGTCGTCCGACCAGATGTGAATCGTGGTTCCGGGCAGCATGGTGAACTGGTCGAGCGGGACCTCGGGGATGTGTGGCTGTGTGGCGGCGGCTCGTGCCGGCAGGAGTGTCGGGAGGAAGGTTGGAGGGTCACACGCGTTGACCAGGTCGACGGTCGTCGTCGTGGTCGTCGAAGCGTTGGTGGTGGAGGTCGTGGCCGTCGTCGACGTCTCGGCGGTGGGCGAGCATGCCGCCAAGAGCAGCAGCAGGGCGATGAGGCAGCGTTTCACAGACCGCAGCGTAGCGAGGCTCCGCCCAGTGGTAGCGTCGCGGATTGGAGGTGCACCGTGGATCTGAAGCAGCAAGCAGAACAGCACTTTTCGGAGGTCGAGGAGGATCTCAAGGGGATCAGTCATTGGATGTATGAGCATCCGGAGATCGCGTTTCATGAGTATGAGACGTCGGCGAAGCTCGCCGGGTACCTCGCCGAGCACGGCTTCGACGTCGAGTATCCGGCCTATGGGCTCGACACCGCATTCGTTGCGCGGGTAGGTGCGGATGGACCTGAGGTGGTGATCTGTGCCGAGTACGACGCACTGCCAGGCGTCGGGCACGCCTGCGGGCACGACATCATCGCGACCGCCGGTTTGGGTGCGGGTCTCGCCCTGGCGCCGCTCGCGGATGAGCTGGGAATCAAGGTGACGGTGCTCGGCACGCCCGCAGAGGAGATGAAAGGCGGAAAGGTCGACCTCATCAACGCCGGAGCGTTCGATGGAGTCGCCGCGTCGATGATGATCCATCCGAGCCCCGACGACGTGCTCGATCCGGTAGTCCTCGCGGTACGGCATCTCGATCTCGAGTTCCGGGGCAAAGACTCTCACGCCGCGGGTGCTCCCGAGAAAGGCATCAACGCGCTCGACGCGTTCGTCCAGGCATACGTGAACGTGTCGACGCTGCGCCAGCAGATCCTCCCGACGGATCGGATCCACGGGATCATCACCCACGGCGGGGACGCGCCGAACATCATCCCCAGTTACACCCGGTCGTCCTGGTACGTCCGGTCGGTCGCGAAGGAGCGACTCGAGATCCTGACTGCAAGGGTCCTGGCGTGTTTCGAGGCGGCCGCTCTGGCCACCGGATGCACATGGTCGACCAGCGAGAACAGCCATCCGTACGAAGACCTGATCAGCAACCCGGTCATGGCGGAGTTGTTCACGGCAAACGCAACGGCCCTCGGGAGGACGATGGCTCGTGGCGTCGACATGCCCACAGGAGGATCGACCGACATGGGCAACGTCAGCCACGTGGTGCCCGCGATTCACCCGTTTCTGGCGATCGACGCCGGGGAGGCAGTCAACCATCAGCCCGAGTTCGCAGCCGCGACGATCACTCCGAGCGGTGACAAGACGATCCGGGACGGTGCGCTGGCGATGGCGTGGACGGTGATCGACCTCGCGACCGGAGATCGTTGGGGCGGGTTGAAGGGGTGACGGGGTTTCCCGTCACCCCTGAGAACCGCTACTGCGGTGGCTGTGGTGGCTGCTGCGACTGATCGGCCTGTGCCGCCCACAGCTCCTTGATGGCGCCGAGGCTGCCGAGAATGCCGCTCGTCTCGATCGGCAGGAAGATCTTCGTGGCCTTCCCGTCGGCGATGCCCTGGAGAGCATCCAGGTAGCGGATCGTGATCAGGTCGGGCGTCGGATCACCGGTGTGGATGGCCCGGAACACCCGCTCGATCGCCTGACCTTCACCTTCCGCAACGGTGAGCTTCTGGTATTTGTCGGCCTCGGCAACTCGTTTGATCGCCTCCGCCTGGCCTTCCGCCTCGAGCACCCGCGCCTGTTTGACGCCCTCCGCACGGAGAATCGCAGAGCGCTTCTGGCCTTCCGCCTCGGTGACGACGGCACGCCGTTCTCGCTCCGCCTTCATCTGGCGGTGCATGGCGCTGGTGACGTCCGGTGGCGGCTCGATCCGCTGGATCTCCACACGTACGACTCGCGTTCCCCACACGTCGGTGGCATCGTCGAGGATCTGACGAAGCTGCGTGTTGATTTTCTCTCGTGAAGTCAGTGCTTCGTCGAGTTGGAGATCGCCGACGACGTTACGAAGGTTCGTCTGCGCGAGCTTGGTCGCCGCCAGGATGAAGTTCGCCACGTTGTACTTCAGCTTCACCGGGTCGGTTGCCTGGTAGTACACCACGGCGTCCACCGTGACAACGACGTTGTCCTTGGTGATGACTTCCTGCGGCGGTACGTCCACAACCTGCTCTCGCATATCGACCCGCTGCATCGATTCGATGAACGGCACGATGAAGTTGAGGCCCGGATCGGCAAGTCTCCGGTACTTGCCGAAGCGTGCGACGAGCCCTTTCTGATACTGGCTCACGATCTTGATTGCGTTCGCCACATAGAAGATCGCGAACGCTGCGATCACAATCAGCAGGATGACTGGTGCTGGCATGGTGCTACCTTCCTTCGAACGGCTCGACGACGAGCCGGGTTCCTCTCACTGCGACGACCCGAACCGTCGTGCCTTCCTCGATGCGATCGACGTCCGTGGTTGCTCGCCACTCCTCGGTCTCGATCTTGACCCGGCCTTGATCGTGGATGGGTTCGATCGTTTCGAGGACTTTCCCTACCCCGCCTATCAGTCGGTTGGCCCCGACTGACGGCTGCGGTTCATCCGCCGGCGCAAGCCTCCTGAGGCCGATGAGCGCCAGGAGGGACACGACCAGAAAGGCCGCCCACTGGACACCCACGGCTACGTTCAGCCAGGCGAGGATCGCCGCGACGACGGCGCCGACTGCGAACGGCAGGATGAAGAATCCGGCCGTGAAGACCTCTCCGACGCCGAACACGAAGGCGGCGGCGATCCATATCCACCTCCACAGTTCGCTGTCCATTTCGTTACTCCCTCCGTTGGATACTGCCACAGACACGCCGATGACGGCGAGCGCAAGGATGAAGACCAGGCTGGCGCCGAGACGTGAATGCTTGCGACGATTCGCGCCGCCGGTCACCGATTGCCAGGTTCGTGCCGGGTCATCGACCGGTGTGCGCTGCTCTTCGGCCCACGACTCCGCAAAGCGAGCGAGGTCGGGGCCGACGACTGCATCAGGGCTCTTGCCC
>Ga0307420_1000567_pt1 | contig 17036 bp, 13 predicted proteins | sample SalMarWE160240MG_2_FD_202167 | JGI IMG/M metagenome (GOLD analysis project Ga0307420, IMG submission 202167) | Salt marsh sediment microbial communities from the Plum Island Ecosystem LTER, Massachusetts, United States - WE1602-40 | ecosystem: Environmental > Aquatic > Marine > Intertidal zone >... | reverse complement strand
CGGACGTTGCGTGTTCGAACCCCATTTCTGTGCCCGTGTGCTCCTGCTCCGAACCCCAGGTACTCCCCCTGCGACCAGGTGATCAGGTTGTAGACACATTCCCTACCCGGTCGCGCGTAGTTCGAGACCTCGTACCGTTCGAGGCCCCCGACCAGGGCTTCCACAGCCTCGTACTCCGCCGCCTGCAGGTCTTCGTCAGGAGCGGGTGCCCCGGCCGAGATTGCACGACTCAGCGGGGTCCCACGCTCGACGGTCAGTGCGTACGTCGACAAGTGGTCGGGTTCGAGTGCGATCGCCGCTCGCACGGTCTGGATCCACCCTTCCAGGGTTTCTCCGGGCGTCCCGAAGATCAGATCGATGTTCACCAAGAAGCCAGCCTCGATCGCTTCGACCACCGCGGCGACAGCCTTGGAGGGCGTGTGGATGCGACCAAGCGAGGAAAGGATCCTCTGGTCGAACGACTGCACACCGAACGACACCCGCGTGAAGCCGGCCTCACGCAGCTCAGCGGCACGGCGCGGGCTCCAGTCCTCCGGGTTGGCTTCCAAGGAGATCTCTGCGGCGCCGACCAGTCCGAAACGGTCGTTGATCGCTTCGATGATCCGATGCAGCCGCGAAGCGGGCATCCTGCTGGGAGTCCCGCCACCGAATGCGATGGCGTCGAGTGTCCGCCATACGGCAGCTCGACCGACCTCGGCAACGACCGCCTTCGTGTAACGATCGACGAGATCGTCTCTGCCGGCGATCACGTTGAAGTCGCAGTATGGGCACACCCGCGCACAGAACGGGATGTGGACGTAGACGGCCGCTCGATCCACCGCTGCGTCGACAGTGTCGCTACTGGTCATCGAGTCGTCGCGCCATGACACCGAAGGGGCTTCGAGGACGATTTCCGAGAACACGTCCAGCTCGGCGGCGGTTCCACATGATGGTGCAACCTACCACCGGCCGTCAGGTCGGAAGGCGCCCGGTCGGCCTTGGGGTGACTACGCCGCTGACAGCCCTACCTGTCCAGGTTCGACAGCGTGATGAACACGCCACGCAGATCCGGGTAGAGCTGGCGGTAGGTGTCGTAGGCCCGCGCGTAGAGTGCCGCATCCTCAGACGGCTCGGATACCGTCGCCGTTTGCACTGCAGCACTGCATGCCTCGGCGACATCGACGAAGGAGCCTGCCCCGGTTGCCGCGAGCAGAGCCGCTCCGTGGGCAGCGCCCTCCGGAGTGTCGACCGGGCGCACCGGCACGCCGAGCACATCCGCGATGATCTGAAGCCACAGGCGAGACGCGGTACCGCCACCGGACGCTCGAACTTCGTCGACCTGCGTCGCCCGCTGTACGAGTCGGAGCGAGTCGAGCAACCCGAACGCCACCCCTTCGAGGACCGCTCGGGCCATGTGGGCGAACTCGTGGCGTACAGTGAGTCCCACGAATGCCCCTCGTGCCAGCGGATCCGGATGTGGGGTCCTCTCCCCGCTCAGGTACGGAAGGAACTGCAGACCGGCTGAGCCGGCGGGGACCGTTCCCGCCGCCGCGTCGATCTCGGCGAATGAACGGTCGGGTGCGAGCACCCGCCGGAACCACTCGAGGCTCCCCGCCGCGGACAGCATCACTCCCATGAGATGCCACATGCCCGGAACGGCGTGGCAGAACGCGTGGAGGCGGCCCTCGGGTTCGACGGCCGGATGATCCGTCGGCGCGAACACGACACCGCTCGTTCCGATGCTCACGGCAGCGATGCCCGGCTGCACGGCACCCACACCGACACCGTTCGCCGCCTGATCCCCACCACCCCCGACCACCGGTGTTCCCTGCATGAGCCCAGTCGCCTCTGCGGCTGCCGCGCTCACCGTGCCGGTTGTCTCTGTGCCTTCGAACGTCTGAGGCAGCCACGTGCGCGGGATGCCGAGCGCGTGGACCAAGACGTCTGACCAGTCGCGACGCGCGAGGTCGAACAGGATCGTCCCGGATCCGCCGGCGCGGTCCATTGCAAGCGTTTCGGTGAGCCGGTAGCGGACGTAGTCCTTCGGGAGCAGGATGGTCGCCGTACGATCGAACACAGCAGGTTCGTGGTGCTTCACCCACAGGATCTTCGGAGCGGTGAATCCGGTGAGTGCGTCGTTGCCGGTGAGCCGAATGAGCTCGTGCTTGCCCACGGTCTCACGGATCTCATCGCACTCTGCCTGGGTGCGCTGGTCGTTCCATAGGATCGCCGGTCGCAGAACACCGCCACGGTCGTCGAGCATGACGAGGCCGTGCATCTGGCCCGTGAGCCCGACACCTCGGACATCGGCCGCGTCGATACCGGCGACCGCGAGCACCTCTCTGATCGCCGCTCGGGTCGCGTCCCACCACGACGCGGGGTCCTGCTCTGACCAAAGCGGCCGTGGGGTGTCGAAGCCGTAGGTTGACCGGCCGATCCCGACGATCACCCCCGCTTCGTCGACGAGGAGCGCCTTGGTGGCCGTGGTGGATACGTCAATACCCAGGTAGTGGGTCATCCAGGACCTCCTTCCGGGACCGCAGACAACGCAGCGAGCACCGCGTCGATGTCGCAGCCGTCGACGGTCGTCGGCATCGAGTGCGCAGTCACGAGAACGCCCCCTCCCCTGTCTCCCCGATCCGGTATCGCGGGCACCTAGGCGACACTAACGTCTTACTCTGGATGATGTGGCGTTCGGCCGCGGCCGGGCCGCCAACAGCACGCACGTCGTCAGGAGGGCCGCCATGGCCGAGTTCTTCACAGGTGTAGAACCTATTCGCTACGAGGGACCCGAGACGGACAACCCGCTCGCGTTCCGCTACTACAACGCGGACCGCGTCATCATGGGCGCCCCCATGCGCGATCACCTTCGCATGGCCGTCGCGTACTGGCACTCGTTCAACTGGCCGGGCAGCGACGTGTTCGGTGCCGGGACGCTCGACCGGCCCTGGCTCGATCCGTCTCTCGACCCGATGGTCGGGGCGCACATGAAGATGGACGCCGCATTCGAGTTCTTTGCCAAACTCGGCTTCCCGTTCTTTTGCTTCCATGACCTGGACATCGCTCCCGCCGGTACCACGTTTGCCGAGACACGGGCCAATCTGGAGACGATGGTCGGGTATGCGGAGGAGATGATGGCCGCCACCGGCGTCCGGCTCCTCTGGGGAACGACGAATGCGTTCGGACATCCACGCTTCGCTGCTGGGGCCGCAACGAACCCCGATCCTGCGGCCTTCGCGTACGCGGCTGCGCAGGTGAAGAACGCCCTCGATGCGACGCACCGCCTCGGTGGCTCGAGCTATGTCCTCTGGGGCGGCCGTGAGGGCTACGAGACGTTGCTCAACACCAGGATGAAGCACGAGGCCGATCAGTTCGCGCGGTTCTTGCACATGGTTGTCGACTACAAGCACTCGATCGGTTTCGAGGGACGGCTCCTTATCGAGCCCAAACCGGCCGAGCCGACGAAGCACCAATACGACTACGACTCGGCGACGGTGCACGGTTTCCTCGAACGATACGACCTGCTCGGTGAGTTGTACGTGAACATCGAGGTGAACCATGCAACACTGGCCGGCCACAGCTTCCATCACGAGATCGCGTACGCCGTCGACAATGGCATTTTCGGAAGTGTCGACGCCAATCGGGGAGATCCCCAGAACGGCTGGGACACCGATCAATTCCCCAACTCGGTCGAGGAGATGACCTTGGCGATGTATGAGATCCTTCGCGGGGGCGGCTTCAAAGGTGGCGGGTTCAACTTCGACACCAAGCTGCGACGCCAGTCCGTGCACCGCAATGATCTCTTCCACGCGCACATCGGAGGCGCTGATACGCTCGCCCGGGCGCTGCTGGTCGCTGCAGCACTCCTCGAGGACGGTTCCCTCGAGGCCGCACGTGACCGTCGCTACGCGGATTGGAGGGGGGATCTCGGAACGTCGATCCTCAACGGCGATAGCGACCTGGCATCGCTCGAAGCGGAGGTCGCTTCTGGAGAGATCGATCCGAAGCCCGTCTCCGGCAGGCAGGAAGAACTCGAGAACCTGGTGAACCGCGCGATCTGGTCCATCTCGTAGCGGGTATCGGACAGCGTGCGCGCGGCGCGCCCGGTCAGTGGTCGTACCATTCGCGTGATTCCGCGAAGGTCATGGTCGCGTGCTCCACAACGTGGTCCTCACAGACGATCGCAGCACGGGTAGACACAAGCACCGAAGCCTCTCAACGTATGACCGCTCGATGCGCTGCCTCGTCCTCGACGTCGCTACTGGTCATCGAGTCGCAACGCGGAGATGAATGCCTCGGGGGGAACTTCGACCCTCCCGACCATCTTCATGCGCTTCTTCCCTTCCTTCTGGCGTTCGAGCAGTTTCCGCTTGCGAGTCACGTCTCCGCCGTAGCACTTGGCGATCACGTCCTTGCGGCGGGCCTTGACCGTCTCGCGGGCGATGATCCGGCTGCCGATCGCCGCCTGGATCGGCACGTCGAACAACTGCCGCGGGATCAAGGTTCGAAGGCGCTCGACCATCTTGCGGCCGTACTGGTACCCCTCGTCCTTGTGGACGATCGCCGAGAACGCGTCGACCTGCTGCCCGTTGAGCAGAACGTCGACCTTCACGAGTGCCGAGGTTCGATACCCGGCGGGTTCGTAGTCGAGCGAGGCGTAGCCACGCGTCCGAGACTTGAGCGCGTCGAAGAAGTCGAATACCACTTCGGCGAGAGGAATGTCGTAGGTGAGTTCCACTCGCTCGGGGGTCAGGTAGTGCATGTGGTCCAGCATGCCCCTTCGACTCTGTGCGAGATCCATGACGGTTCCCACATACTCGGTTGGAACGACGATCAGGGCTTTGATCACCGGCTCGTCGAGATGGTCGATCATCACCGCATCCGGAAGGTCGGCCGGCGATCGAATCTCCTCCGTCGATCCGTCGGTCCGAATGACTCTGTAGGCGACGGATGGCGAAGTTGCGACGAGGTCGAGGTCGTACTCACGCTCGAGCCGTTCCCGCACGATCTCCATGTGCAACAGGCCGAGGAACCCACAACGGAACCCGAACCCCAGAGCCCGAGACGTCTCTGGCTCGTACACGAGAGCGGCGTCGTTCAGCTTCAACTTGTCGAGCGCCTCGCGCAGGTCCTCGAAGTCCTCGCCGTCCGACGGAAACATGCCGGAGAACACCATCGGCTTGGGTTCCGCGTAGCCCGGCAGCGGCGTCACCCTTTGATCGTGCGAGACCGTGTCACCAACCTTGATCCTGCTGATGTCCTTCACACCAGTGATCAAATAGCCGACCTCTCCTGCGACGAGCTTCTCTACCGGTCGCGCGGCCGGCGTCACCACGCCCACCTCCGCCGCGGAGTGACGCTCACGCGTCGCAGTGAAGGTGATCTCGTCTCCCCGACTCAGCTCCCCGTCAACGACTCGCAGGTAGCACACGACCCCTCGATACGAGTCGTAGTACGAGTCGAACACGAGCGCGCGGAGGGCGCCATCCGGGTCACCGCCCGGAGGTGGGACTTCCTCGACGATCCGCTGAAGCAGCAGGTCTATCCCGGCTCCCGTCTTGGCCGATACGTGCACGATCCGCTCCGGATCGACGCCGAGCAGTGCGACGATCTCGTCCGACACCCGCTCGGGATCGGCAGCCGGAAGATCGATCTTGTTGATCACAGGGATGATCTCCAGCCCGGCGTCGATCGCCAGGTAGGCGTTTGCCAGCGTCTGTGCCTGCACACCTTGGGCGGCGTCGACGAGCAGGATCGCTCCCTCGCACGCGGCAAGCGATCTCGACACTTCGTAGTTGAAATCGACGTGCCCCGGCGTGTCGATCAGATTGAGTGTGTAGGTCTTTCCGTCGGTATGTTCATATGCCAGTCGAACTGCCTGAGCCTTGATGGTGATACCTCGCTCGCGTTCGAGCTCCATCGAGTCGAGTACCTGATCACGCATGTCGCGCGCGGAGACGGCCCCCGTCTTCTCGAGGAATCGGTCGGCGAGGGTCGACTTGCCATGGTCGATGTGTGCGATGATGGAGAAGTTGCGAATCAGAGCGCTGCATTGTACCTGCGCGGGTTCCGCTGCTAGGCTCCCTCGCTCGGCGGACATCCCCGCCCAATCCTCGAATGTGAGATGAAGGCATGGCCAACATCAAGTCCCAGATGAAGCGCAATCGTCAGAACGAGAAGCTTCGCGAGGCCAACAAGGCGAAGCGCTCCGAGCTGAAGACTCGCGCGAAGCAGGCGATCGCCGCTTCGGAGTCGGGCGACACTGCAGCGACCGAGGCGGCGTTCCGTGAAGCCCAGAAGCGCATCGACATGGCGGCGGCGAAGGGCCTGATCCACAAGAACACCGCCGCACGCAAGAAGTCTCGACTCGCAAAGCGACTCTCGAAATAGTCCGGTTCCAGCTCCCCGTTCCCAGAATCCACCGGGGAGCTCGCTAGGCCCTTCTTGGACCCCCATACCAGCGACACAACGCGACCGTCAACCGTTCCAGGGTGAGTTGCTGTATCTCTGGTGGGCTCGTCTTCATGATGCGGTCGGCTCGAGCCAGCGCGTCGAGGGCCTTGCCGAGTGACGAGTCGGAGACCTTGGACCGGTTCTCCCACGCCTTCTTCACCGGATACCCCGACTGGCCAAGCCACTCGCCGAGCGTCTCCATGTTGGGAGCCGACACCGCCATCGCCCTCCTGCGAAGGTCACCCTCGAGGAACGCAAGGAGTTGGAGTGGGTGTCCGTGGACCAAGAAGTCCGACAAACGACGCAGCGCCTGCCCGACGTCTCCGGCAAACACCGCATCTCCATACAGCCAGATCGGTTCGTCGGGTCGGTTGGCGAATCGGAGATCCACATCGCGGACCGTGACCTCACTCAACCCTTCGAGCTGATCCAGTGCGCGCGCGAGCGAAGCAACATTCGACCCGAACTTCCTGAGGAGCGCTGCCACAGCATCAGGTTTCACTCGGAGTCCACGCCGGCGTATCTCGGAGAACAGCCAGTCGCCTGCGTCTTTCTCGCGCAGCTTCTTGACCTTGACGATCTCACCGGCGGCCCTCACGTACTTCGCCAGTGCGCCGGGCAAGCTTCCAGCACTCACGAACACTACGACAACCGCCTTGGGGTCGATCTTCTCGAGAAGCTCCAGGATGACTTCGGCCTCCGCCTTCTGAAGCAGCTGAGCGTCGACGACTTCGATACCGAGCCTGTCCCCGAACAGCGAACCCGATTGCAGCGCAGGGATGACAGGCTCAACGCCACTGCGCAGCACACCTCCGTCTCCCGCCTCGTCAGCGCCTCTGGGTGGCACATCGATGCGAACCGTTTCGGTCACCCCTGACTGCTCCAAGAGCCTCGCGGCATGCTCGAGCATCGTCGCTCGCTCTCCGGGGCCGGCACCCGACGGACCCTCGACTGCCATGACCGCCTTCACGGGACCTCCCTTTCGAAGAGACGCACCAAGTCGCACGCCTCCTCGGGATCGTGGACCCGAATCATGTCGGCTCCATACTCGAGCGCCATCGCCACATAGGCCAGGACGCGAGACAACTCGCGTTTTCGCGGGATCGGTAGGAGCACGGGATGTCCGAGTCTCCTGATGGCGTCGATGTGCCTGATGACGCGAAGCTGCTGGCGGGTGTACTCCTCGTAGTCGCCGCGGTAGTTGATGGCGATCCCGGGATCGAGGATGAGCTTCGTGAGGCCACGTTCGGTGAGCGCGTCCACGAGCGGTGCGAATCGTTCGGCCACTTGAGAGGCCTTGTCCTCCACGAACTCGATGGCGCCGACAGTGAGCGGCGTGTCGCCCTCCACATACGTGGCAACGACCGGCACGTTTCGTGCAGCGACCACGTCCACCATCTCGGCGTTGCGCATCCCGCCCGTGTCGTTGATGATCGCTGCTCCGGCGTCGAGGGTACGGTGAGCCACTTCGGGTTTCCACGTGTCGACCGACACGACGAACCCGTCACTGGCGAGCAGCCCGATCGCCGGCAGGAGACGGTCGAGCTCCACCTCGATGGGCAACTCCCCGGCCAGATAGTGCGACGACTGGCCACCGATATCGATCACGTGAACGCCATGGTCCCGGTAGCGGCGAGCCATCTCGAGAGCAGATGCAGGCGAGTCCGCAACCGTTTGCTGGTTGTTCGACTCCGGGGACATGTTGATGACACCCATCACGTAGGTGCGATCGCCCGTGAAGTCGAACTTCATGCCGCCCGCATCGAACCTGAACGCGCTCACCCCTCGGAGAGTAGCGAGGCTCGCTTCGCTCGCCGTTCTCGGTTGTCGGTTTCCGGTCGTCAGTAGGAGCGCGGCGTGGGGGCACGCGAGATCGCGGGGCGATTGCCTTACCCAGGACCGTCAACTCAGAACCGAAAACGGGCTCGCGCAGCGAGCCTACGGTCCCACCAGAAGCGACCCGTCCAGCTCGTTGACTCCCTGGTCAAGTCGGATCGGAACCGAGTCCGTTCCCGTCTCCCCTGGATCGATCCTCCCGATCGAGATGGGGATCGTCGAGTTGTTCAGCGACACGTCAACGGTCCCCTGCCATGGGTAGGGCGAGTCATTGGTCACGAGGATGGTCAACGCGAGCCGATCGTCGACGACGGCCCCTGTCCTCATGTCGACCGACAGGCCCCCACACAACCCCTGACGGTTGTCGGCCTGGCCCGTTGCCGAACCGGTAACAACGGCGCTGTCGTCCGGCGCGATAAAGACCGTGAACGGGGCTGCCACGGCCTCCGAGCATGTCAGCACGTGTGTGAGCCCTCGCAAGGACGACACCAGTATCGGGATGAGGAAGATCCCAACGATCAGGACGATCGCGATTCTCGACTTGAGCACGGACGGCACGGGCGCAGTGTACGACCGGCTCGTCCATTCCCTGAACGCCCCATGTCTATGGCTACCATCCAGACCGTGACCGATGCTCGCCGCGTCCGCGCCCTCCTCACCGGAATCGGACTCGTGATCCTCGCGTTGACCGCCCTCATCATGTATGTGCGGAGCGTCGAACCGATCGAGGTCGTCGGAACCCTGCTGTTCATCCCCGTCTTCCTTGGACTGATGTTCTGGGGGTTCCCCGGAGGTGTCGTCCTCGGATTGGCGGCGGCGGCTGGCTATGCCGTGCTGCGCTACCCCGCCCTGGATGCCATCGGCACCGGCCGGTTCATTGGCCTCGTCCTCGGCCGAGGCGCCGGCTACCTCGCGTTTGGCGGTGTCGGGGGGTGGGCAGTGAGCCAGCTTCGAGCATCGATGGAGAAGCTCGACCTCTACGACCAGATCGATGACGCTACCGGCATGCTCAACGCACGGGCCGCCCTTCAGACGATCGACATGGAACAGAGCCGGGCGCTGCGCTACCGAACCTTGTTCTCGGTGTCGCTCGTCGAGATCCCCGGTGCGGCGTTCGAGTCGCTCCGACGGCGCAGACGTGCGACCGTTCTGAAGGAGCTCGGTCGGAACATATCCGACGGGATCCGCGGCGCGGACAGTGCGGGCCACGGAATCGAGTCCGATCGTCACCTCCTGATCATCATTCTCCCCGAGACGGGAAGAGAGGGAGCTCGCGTCTTCTCGTCGACACTCGTACGGAAGCTCGGAGAGTGGATGGAGAAGCACGGTCTGGGACCGGTAGATCTTGTGGACTCATCAGTGACATTTCCTGAGGATGACCTCGAGCAGCTCAAGACGAGACTCAGGGCGATCGAGAGCTAGCTCCGAAGGGAACGACGATATCCCCTTCATCATCGGTGCGTCGCACCTGCATGCCCGCAGCCGCCATGCCCGCAATGATCGAATCTGACGGATGACCGAACATGTTCGGGCCCACGCTGATGATCGCCTCACGTGCCCCGGTTGCGACGAGCCACGACAGATCCGAGGTATCCGCGCCTTGGTGGGGAACCTTCAGCACATCGGTGGGCAGTGTTCCGAGCTCGCTCTGGGCGATCTTCTCCACGTCTCCGGGAAAGAGCATCGTCATGCCCATCGCATCGATGCGAAGCACCAGCGACTGATCGTTCGGTGACGCATAGCGGCGAAGTGGGCCGAGCACGTCGATGATGAACATCCCAACACGGAAACGATCACCTGCGATGGGAACGAGTGTCGGAATCCGACGCTCGTCAGCAGCTGCGAGCAGTTTTTCCGTCGCCGGACCACCCCCTCGGTGTCCGGGTTCCCACACTGCCCTCACCGGCAGGTGCTCGATCACCGACACCAGCCCGGTCGCGTGGTCGTCGTGAGGGTGCGAAAGCACCATGACATCGATGTGATCGATCCTGTACTCGTCGAGCTTGCGCAGAATCAGCACTGGATCAGGTCCTCCGTCGATCAGGATGGTCTCCCCACTCGGTCCCACGAGCAGCTCGGCATCGCCCTGGCCCACGTCCAAGAAGACAGTCGCTGGTATTGGGAGACGATGCCCGACCACCGACACCAGGAGCGCGCACGCGGCACCCGTCACCACCAGCGGGCGAAACCGTCGAGAGGTTGCGAGCATCCCTCCGACGATCACCGAGAGCGCTGCGACAGGTCCGAGTTGCGGCCAGCCCGCGGCAGTCCGCGCGACTACCAGAACACCCTCCGCCGCAACGACTCCGATGTGGGTGAGCACCCCGATCCCTGCAAGCACCCCCACACCACCGGCCGCCGTCGCGATCATGACCAATGGGCCCGCCGCCAGATTCGCCAGCGGGGACAGGAGCGGGATGGACCCGAAGTGCACGAGGAGCACCGGAGCGACCGCAACCTGCGCGGCGATAGTTGCTCCAAGCGGAGTTCCGACCCATCGCGGGAGCCTTCCCTTGAACATGCCGGCTCCTGCCATGACACCCACGGTCGCCGCAACCGAGAGCTGGAAGCCTACGTCGCTGCTCAGCTCTCCAGACACCAGAAGCAGCCCTGACACCGACGTTCCAAGAGCGACCCACGGGGTGAGCGCCACTCCGATCGCCCGGGCGGTCAGCAGAAGTCCCGCCATGCCGGCAGCGCGCAGCACCGACGGTTCCCACCTGGTCACCACGATGAAGATGGCGAGACCAACGAGTCCGACTACCGCCCGACGACGCGGCCCGAAGGCGAATGGACCTACGATCACCCACCAGAGGATCAGAAACAGTGCGACATTCGATCCGGAGACCGCAACGAAGTGCGACAGACCGGCCCTTCGCAACTGGTCGGCGGACACGGCCGGCAACTCCCGAACATCGCCGATCAGAAACCCGGACAGCAGCGCGCTCGCCGCGCCGCCACCGCCGAGTGCCACGTGAATACGGGCCCTGATCGCATTCCCGGCGACGAACAGCACGTCTGAAGGTGGAGCGACCGCGATCACTCTCGCGCCTCGGATGATTCCCGCGTATGGGTCTCCACGCGCCAGCCCGGGTCGGCCCACGGCGACGCCCCTCACCACGACCCCGTCACGAGCCGAGATCTCCAAGGTATCCCGAAGCGATACCAGCATCGGAGGACCAGCCCACTCCACCCATGCTCCTTCCCGGCGCGCGTGCGTCGGCCGCATGAGGAACCACGGCCCGGACGCCCCGTCCCGAACATCGTCGAGTGCAAGCCCCGCTATCTCGACCGGACCGCCGTCGATCGACGTCTCCAACACTGCAGCCTCTCTCGCGGACGAAAGCGTTCCCGAGATCGCCGCCGCCACCATCAGCCCGGCGGCAGCAATGGCCCACTCCCGCCGAGACGTCAGAATCAGCAGAACGCCGACGACGACAGACGCGACGATCGACCAGCCGCCAACCGTCCTGGCCGTCGCGACGACCATCCAGACGAGTGCACCCCCTGCGAGCACCCAGCGTCCCGCGCGCTCAGGTCGGATCACGGAACGACTACCGCATCGCGCAACGATGCGAGCTTCGCCTCACCGATCCCTGGGATGTCCAGAAGGTCCTCTACCACCTCGAACGGACCATGCGCCTCCCTGTAGTCGAAGATCCTCTGAGCGAGCACCGGTCCCACACCAGGCAGCAACTCGAGCTCCTTCGCGTTCGCCTGGTTGATCACGACCTTCCCCGATCCCGGATCTCCCGATTCCGAGGTAGAGGAGGGAATCTGGATGTGTTGGCCGTCCGAGACGGACGCTGCCAGATTGAGTGAACCGAGCTCAGCGTCACCGAGCGCGCCTCCCGCAGCGACGATCACGTCGGCAACCCTCGCCGGCGCGACGATCTGCACCAGACCGGGTCGGACCACCGCACCCGAGACGTGGACCGTCAACGTCCGTACCTCGATCACCGCGGACGTCGTTACCGGAAGCGGCGCGGACGCCGGCCGGGAGCGTCCGAACCACAACCCCGCGGCCCCCGCGAGCGCGAGTGCCGCGACAGCGACGAATGCAGCGAATCGGTTCAAGGGACTCGATCCTTGTATCACCTCGGTCAGGGCAGGTGAAGTAGGTTGGTGCCCGACGAAGGAGTCTCATGCAGCGATACCGCGTCGAACCGGGAACCCACATCGACCTCACACAGATCGACCCTGCCGATCGCTCAGCCTTCGAGGGCGACAAGAAAGCGGGACGTCGTGAGGCGCGACGGCTCAACGCCCGTCTCGAGGAACTACAGGAGCTGCTCTACGCAGAAGGAGCTCACCGGTTGCTGGTCGTACTCCAAGCGATCGACACCGGCGGCAAAGACGGAACGATCCGCCACGTGTTCGACGGCACGAATCCGCAGGGAGTGAAGGTTGCCTCGTTCAAACAGCCGACCCACGAGGAACTCGCCCACGACTACTTGTGGAGGGTTCACCCTCATACGCCCGGCAACGGTGAGATCGCCATCTTCAACCGCTCTCACTACGAGGATGTCCTCGTTGTCAGGGTGCACGAGCTCGTGCCGGAAGAGATGTGGAGCAGGCGCTACGACCAGATCAACGAGTTCGAACGGATGCTCACCGAGGAAGGCACGACCATCCGCAAGTTCTTCCTGCACATCTCGAAGGAAGAGCAGAGGGAACGGCTCCAGGCGCGCCTCGACGACCCGACGAAGCACTGGAAGTTCGCTCGCAGTGACCTCGCGGAGCGCGAACTGTGGGACTCGTATCAGCACGCCTATGAAGCGGCGCTCTCCAAGACGTCGACCTCGTGGGCGCCGTGGTACATCGTTCCTTCCGACCACAAGTGGTACCGCAATCTCGTCATCAGCTCGGTGCTGGTGAACACCCTGGAGGAGTTGCAGATGGAGTACCCAGAGGCGGAGGGGAACCTCGACGACGTCGTCATCACCTAGCCCGTTCTTGTCAAGCCTGGCCCCGGCACGCGGGGTTCAGGTTGACAAGAACAAACACCTCTCCTTCTTGTCAAGCTCAGCCTCGCATAGCAGTGCTCAGGCTGACAAGAACCCTAGGGTGTGCCCGTGGATCGCATCGCCGTCCCCTTCTTCATGGGCGAACCGATGCCCGGGTTCGTCGTTCCCGACCCTCATGCCGTCGTCGATTCTCCACTTCCGCTTGGATCACCACAACAACGGATGGGGGAGCTCTACCGGGTACTCGCCGAACACGTTGCCGACGCCGACCGGCCGTTTGTCTATGCAAGTGACTGTGTCGCGACGATCGGAGTCTTGGCGGGGCTCCAGCGCAAAGGAATTGAACCGACTGTCGTGTGGTTCGATGCGCACGGTGACTTCCATACGTGGGAGACAACCCTGTCGGGGTTCATCGGAGGCATGCCGCTGGCGATGCTCGTCGGCCGTGGTGAGCAGTCGATCATGGTCGCGGCGGGCGCGACACCTGTCGAGGAGACGAGCGCGGTGCTCGTCGACGGGCGAGATCTCGATGCCACCGAACCCGTCGCTACGTCAAAGGTGCGACACGTCACGCTGAGCACCCTCGAGGCAGCGATACCGGACGAAGGGGATCTCTACGTGCACCTGGACGTAGACGTCGTCGATCCGGGAGAAATGCCCGCTGTGAACTACCCGTCCCCCGGTGGACCGTCACTCGCAGACGTCGCATCGTCATTGGCGCTGCTCGGGTCGACCGGAAGGGTGGTGGCGTTCTCACTGTCCTCGTGGAACCCGGCGCTGCCGGATGCCGACAGGGCAGGGGCGGCCACCGAGGTGCTGGTCACGTCGATCTCGTAGCCGGGCGAGCCCTTGACCTGCCTGAACAGGAAGATCGCCAGCGCCAGAACTACGACGATCGCCGCAACAAGCTGATTGGCCCTGAACCCGAACACGTATGTGGCCTGATCGGTCCTGATGAACTCCAGGAGGAACCTGCCGGTGCCATAGAACACCAGGTACCCCAGGATCATGTTCCCCCGTGCGATCTTGAACCGTTTCTCGATGAACAGCAGGACCGGAATCACGATCAGCACATTCCACAAGGACTCGTAGAGGAAGGCTGGGTGGAAGGTCGCAGAGTCGAGATACTGCGCCGGTCGGAACTGGGGTGCAATCTGCACCGCCCAGGGGAGGTTCGACGGTGTACCGAACAGCTCTTGGTTCATGTAGTTGCCCCACCGTCCGATCGCCTGCGCAGCCGGGAGCCCGATCGCTGCCGCATCGGCGAACGCAGCAAAGTTCCACCACCGGCCCTTGCCAGGCGCTCTGCGAACGAGCATGAGCCCAAGTCCGACGATCGCTCCAGCTGTCAGGCCTCCGAAGAACGCGAGACCGCCTCTCCATATGGCGAGCACGTGCCAGATGCCGCCGGCGGTCACCTCACTCCAGCGAGGGATCACATAGGCTGCTCTCGCCCCGAGCAGACCGGCAACGACCGCCCAGATCGACACGCTTTCCGCGAGGGCCGGGTCACCACCGAGCCGATCGAATCTGCGCATCGTGATCCAGATCGCGACGAGCACGCCGATCCCGATGAGCAGCCCGTAGTAGTGGATCGTCAACGGGCCGATCGACAGGGTGTTGGATGACGGTGATGGAATCGACGCAAGCATCGCAGCGACACTACCGCCGCTCGAGGGCAAAGCCCCAATGGGAAGCTCGTTCGCCATCCGCGCTCATCGTGTACCTCCCGTACTTGATTCTGAGCCGAGCATGCGTGGGATGTGCTACGGGACTGCTGCACGCGGGCTGCACGGTGTGAGTTGAACCCTACGACACCACGATGTTGACGAGCTTCGGCGGCCTCGCGATGACCTTGCGGATCGTGCCGTCCGACGTCCACTTGGCGACCCGCTCCGACGCGAGCGCAACTGCCTCCGCTTCAGCGGCGGAGATGTCGGCCGGCACATCCACCCGATCGCGTACCTTGCCGTTGACCTGGATCACCATCGTGATCGTGTCCTCGGCAGCAACCGCAGCATCGGCCTCGGGCCATGCAGCCAGATGGATGCTCGTCTCGTGCCCTCGCAAGTGCCACAGCTCCTCGGTGACATGCGGTGCGATCGGCGCCAGCAGCAGCAACAACGTCTCGACTCCCTCGTCCCAGGCCGCCGCGGACACCGAGCCTTCCCGCAACGCACGAGAGAGATCGTTGCGAAGGCTCATCAACGCGGCGACAGCGGTGTTCCACGAGAACGCCGTCATGTCACGATCGACCTTCTGAATGGTCTGGTGCACGACGCGTCGGAGTTCCGCATCATCACCACTCGACGATCGATACTCGGTCGTTCCCAACTTCCACACGTCGTTGATGAAGCGGAACGAGCCGAGGATCCCTTTCGAATCCCACGGACCGCCTTTCTCCCAATCGAACGCAAACATCAGATAGGTCCGCACCGTGTCGGCCCCGTACTCGTCGACGAGTTCATCGGGGGCGACGACGTTCCCCTTCGATTTGGACATCCGCTGCACCTCGAGATGGTGGCGGAGCTGGCTGACGTCATTGGTTCCGGGAATCGACGGGATCTCGACGACCGCCGATTCGGGAACATCGACGGTCACAACTCCCCGCTCATCGGCTATCTGCAGCACTCGCTCTGTTCGCCTCAGAATCTCGCCGGCAACGCCTCCGTTCGGCGCCACACCATCGGTAGACACGAGGATTCTGTCGGCAACGAACATCTCGCCGTCCCATGACCCCTCGACGACGATCCGGTCGCCGTCATGTTCCTCACCGAGAATCTGTCCCTGGTTCCGAAGTACGGTCATCGGCTCGTCGAAAAGCCCCTCCGGATCCCGGCCGTGGTGCCTCATCACTACGGCGGCGTCGTCGAACACTCCCATGTCCCGCATCGCCTTACCGAAGAATCGTGTGTAGAGCAGATGCATCGTCGCGTGTTCTGCGCCACCGGTGTACACGTCGACCGGGAGCCAGTAGGCAGCCTCCTCGGGATCGAACGGGGCCCGGTCGTAGGCAGGGCTGAGATAGCGGTAGTGGTACCAGGATGAACACATGAACGTGTCCATCGTGTCGGTCTCGCGCACTGCCGGCCGGCCTCTGGAGTCCACCGTGTTGACGAAGTCCTCACGCTCGACGAGCGGGCTGCGGCCCGTCGGGGCGAACTCGACGTCCTCGGGAAGGAGAACCGGAAGCTGGTCGTCGGGGACCACCTCCAACGAGCCGTCACTCGTGAAGATGATCGGGATCGGCGCCCCCCAATAGCGCTGCCGGCTGATCAGCCAATCACGCAGCCGGTAGTTGATCGAACCTTCACCAACTCCGTGTGCCTCGACCCAGTCGATTGCCGCCGCTACCGACGGGTTGGCGCGGCCCTTCGCGTCGGTGACCTCGATCCCGTCGATCGGCCCGCTGTTGACCATGACACCGGGACCCACGTATGCCTCCGCCATGGTGACACCATCGAGCGCCTCCCCACCAGAGGGGCGGATCACAGGGATGATCGGCAGGTGCATCTTGCGGGCGAATTCGAAGTCCCTTTCGTCGTGGGCAGGAACCGCCATGATTCCGCCGGTCCCGTACGACAGCAGGACGTAGTCGGCGATCCACACAGGGATGCGTTCGCCGTTGACCGGATTGATAGCGAAGCCGCCGGTGAACACGCCCGTCTTCTCCCGCTCCGTCTCCATTCGTTCGATCTCGGAACGGGCCGCGGACGCCGTTCGGTACGCTTCGACCGATTCCCGTTGCTCCTCTGAGGTGAGCGAGTCGACCAACGGGTGTTCGGGTGCGAGCACCATGAA
>Ga0307420_1000563_pt1 | contig 17073 bp, 14 predicted proteins | sample SalMarWE160240MG_2_FD_202167 | JGI IMG/M metagenome (GOLD analysis project Ga0307420, IMG submission 202167) | Salt marsh sediment microbial communities from the Plum Island Ecosystem LTER, Massachusetts, United States - WE1602-40 | ecosystem: Environmental > Aquatic > Marine > Intertidal zone >... | reverse complement strand
CATGGACAACTAGAATCCTAGTTGTGGCTGGTAGAGGAAAGCCAGAAGACCTTGAATCATTTGATGAAATGCAACTCCTGTATAGTAAAGCTAACGATTTCGAGAAGAATTTCGCTCGTTCCTATCTCCTTGAACATGGAATGTCAGCAAAACAACTCATTGAAGAGATAAAAAATAACAAACAGGAGAAGAAATAAAGCGCCAGGAAGGATTAGCCCTCAATCTTCTACTAAACTCTTAACGATTCCTTGCCATTCTTCCTCGCTTATAAACCCACGATCTATTGCGTCACCTTTTATTGCGTTTACATCTTTCTCCATCGAGGTGAACATCTCAGTTACATCGAAGCCTCCCACAAACATAACAACATCTATTCTGTCACTGGTATCTTCTACGTATATAGGGTCACTGAAGTAGATAGATTTGAGGCTGGCTTTATCCTTAAACCAGTTGACTATTGATAACTCAATTTTTTCCCTTGGAAGTTTGGTCTTCAATTGAGAAGGAATGCGAAGAAGAACATAGAGCACTGATGCGCTTGATAGGTCAAATGTTAAAAGAGGTCTGAGTAATGCGGTGTTAAGTATATTTTCTACTGAGCCATAAATCCTAAGGCTAGCTCCTGTGGCTGATAGAACCGTAAAAATTTTGACATTAAAAGATCTCGACAATTCAGAGAGTTCTTGAACAAGTGTTTCTTTTGCCAATAGTAATTCTAGTAGATAATTGAGGAATATGTTGCCCGTTATCTTGGCGCCTTTTCTGTCGGCTCCCACGTAATTTTCAAGATTGTCTCTGTTTATGAGTAAAACTGGTGTAGAGTCCATGGAGATGCTTATTCCAATGGACGAAAACGCGTTAAAATGAACATCTGGTGGCTGTAGTTTTGAGGGCAATAGTGCTAATGATACTGAATTTATGTTTAACAGTTTTAGTTGTGAACTTAATGAGGGCAACAGAGCACTGCCAACACCATCCCATATGGATGATACAATAATTGCTTGACGTACACTGTTCATAGGTTTGTTTTTTAGGCGCGCGATAAATTTGTCATTTTTTATGATGTTAGGGTAAACATGAAACCAAAAATATGTGTCAATTTTTGTGTCTAGACCCAGAATGTTATATGGCTCAAGACGGGATTGGCTCCATTTTTTTATATCCTTGCTTGATTTAGCAATAAAGATGGGCAAAATGTCATCAATTTTTTCTATGAAATCCCCTTTTAGAAGAATCTGGATGGGATATTCACCGATGCATACGATAGCTTGCGAAGGGAACCATGGCTTTAATTGATTAATGTGTTTTCCGATGTTTTCAACAACTTCAAAAGGTTGCTGGTCTCTATCTATAAACAATTGGTCAATGTGTTTTCTGATGTTCTCAATAACGTCAAAATGACGTTCACTGACACCCATGGGTAATCTCCACAACAAGCTTTAAGAACAGTTAAGCAAATTAAGGTTTTACATTGATTTGCCTTGAAATCTCTTCGTAATTTGCCCATTTTCCATCCACGAGCTTGGTACAGAAGAAGAAAGCAAAGAAAAAAAGAAGAGATGGAACGTGCGCTTGAACAGAAATCGCTTAGGGTATTGACGTTTGTAGTAACATTCATTGGCATGATGTTGGGGCTATCCTTGATCCCAATTTTTCCACAACCCTTACCGCTGCTAATATCCTTTCTGATAGCTTTTGCTGCATTCATGAACCACTCGCGCACCGGCATGACAATGGGGTGCCTAGTTATCGGATTAGCAGTGGTATACCAGATGTCGAGGATAAATATTATATCGCAGATGAGTACGATGCATGAAGTTCGCATATTCGCGATTGTTGTCATTCCGGCAGTGTGTTTTATCCTTCCAGTAATATTTCATCGCTATGAAGACGCTATCGCCATTAATCTAGGCATTATTGCCGCAACCCTTCTTTTCTTCGCTGAAGCATATTATTTTGCTATACCCTTAATCTTGGTTGCAGCGGCACTCTATAAAAAAACTAAACTGGGGCTTACTGTTTCATACTATGTCCTGATTTCAGTACCGCTTCAAATAATGCAGTATTTGAATTATGTTCTTAGTCTAAGTAATCCAAGATGGTGGGAAGACCCTGCTGCTGACCCATTTCTTTATGCTCCGCTCACAGGGGTCCTCAAAGGTATTCAAGAATCAATGACTCAATTCAGGATACTTGAGGCAAACAAAATTATAGGAACTATAGCAGGGCAGGTTACATTCTCAGACTATAACCATATATTGCAGACTACGCAGTCGGTTTTAACCAGATATTTCGATTCTCTTCCAGGCATGATTCTTTTTTTGGTCATAGTAGTTGGACTCGTTTCAGCTACTGCCTTATTAACGCGCGAGCTAGTAGCGGAGAGTAATACGATGCATGCGAAGGTGATTCTCTCCGCTTTAACATCGGCTAGCGCTACTGGGTTATTTTTCCTCTTTCTGATTGGTCTTCAAGGTCCGTTAGCTTTTAGGACTCAAGTTAATCTCGTACAGATTTTAATCGGAATTTCTACAACTAGTTTAGTAACGGTAGTTGCATCTTTGGTCAATTATGCGCCTAAAACAAGTTTACAAATGGAAAAGCTTTCAAAGCTGATTTTGGAAAAGGCGCAAGAACTGTTGCGAATGCGCCTACAGGTTATTGAGTGGTCATTGAACAAAGTGAAGAGCAGCATTTCCTTAGATGTTAGTTCTATTGAGGGAAGAACGCTGATGGTCAAAGCCAAACTTGAAGATGTTATCAGAAACGTTCAAGCCAATGTGTATGATCTGTCTGAATTAACCGAGAAATTCGATGAAGTAGACACGGACATGAGAAATGAGATTGAGAAACTAATGTCTGACCTAGAAGCTTCATTGGCGCAATATCAAATATTCGTTTACAGTGAATACTCGTCATGGGTACGAAAACTTGAGGAAATCGGCTTAAAATTTGGAACCCCAGTAAAAACAGATTTTCAAAAAGAATTATCTCTGGAAATGAGGCTAGAGCTCATTAGAGAGGTGTTGGAATCAGGGAGGACTATTACCACTGAAGTCATACAGGTCGCCGAACAAACTTATGACCTTATCAGATCCTTATACGACCCGAATCTTCCTGAGAAAAACTTGGCAGTAACATTTGCTAGGAAAAAACTTGACGAAAAAACAGTTTCATGGACTGGGTTGAACGCTCTTTTTGCTGCACTCCATAATTGGCAGAGGCAATATAGTGCTGAGATTTCCAAGTCTATGGATTGTCTTCAGAATTCTCTAAATTCAATAGTTAATATAAGCACTCAAAGTGAAAGATTGCAGCCAATCCTAGGCGATAATTTTCCGAAATTGATGGATCTTGTGAAAAGAGCTGAAGATGTCAGAATTTGCATGGAAAAAAAGACTTTGAACGTCATGAACCTTCTAATCATAAGAGAAGTACTCCAATCTTCATTAAGAATTGCAGGAGAGGTACTTTTGATTGTTCAAGAAGAGTTAACGAGTAATGAGAAAGCAATCGAAAGTCTGCTACTCACGAAAGACTATTCGTGGGAGAAAAACGTTGAGTGGAGGAAACAAATAACATCTGAAACGGAGATTGTAGTTAACTCGTCAAAGTATGATCTGAGTCAAGTGATGGAAAATCTGCCCATATCCTTATCCTATCTAGATGAGCTTGTAGGTTCAATAGTGGCATACAATGAGAAGAAGGAGATTTTAATAAATTACCCGATAGCAGAAAGGGCTATTGAAGAGTTACTTAGGCAAAAGAAGCAGGTCTATGCCCAAGATCTACCATTTGACCTCAAGTATTCAGAAGAATATCTTAAGCTGTTCTACAGCCAAAAATACCTCGAGTTTTCTTTTGACAGAGAAAACAAGTCCCTCATGAAGAACGAGTGAACGCGGATTTCACATGCATCTACAGCTGAATATTCAAATTATTGACCCATCCGTGTGCACTTGAATGTTAAAGCTTATATCACGTTAGGAGCAGTAGCTATTTTATCATGAAATTCCTAAAACGACGGACCGAAAAAGAATTTTCAGATTCTGCCGTGAAAGCCTATCTGATAGGTCTCGGTAGCGGTACGTTAGAGTTTATTGATAATACCATAAAGTTTCACATATCGAAAGGGCGTGTCAGAAAGCGGACGGAAGTTGTCAGGGAAATAGCAATGGCTGACATAGAGGGAATGGACCGAGTTGGAAAGGAAATAAGCATTACATGGAAAGGAATCACTGACATATTTGTTATAGAAGAGGCGGAGTCAGCTGGAGCAATATTCAAAAAGATACCTAAGGTTTCTAGAGAACAAAAAAAGGTGTTTGAAGAGAAAGAAGTAGCGAAACAAGAAAGAAACGAAATCGGTAAGACAGTTAGCGTAACTATGAATATAGTTGATTCACTGTTTGACATTCTCAGGAGTTTACACGGGTGGGTTGACTGGGATCGCGTTGATGGTTTCTTGAAGCGTTCTGAAGAAAACGCGGCGAGGCTAACAGATCAAGAGATGAAAATAATAGAATTGGATTTTACAAAGCTTTCATCAGCTATAAAGGAGCGCCTCCCAGAAGAAACCTCGAAAGAAACCTATAATGTTTTGAGGTTGTTACATGATTATTTCGGTGGATTAGATTCAGAGAATGAGTTTCTTAAAGAAATTCATCCAAACTATTATGACGCAAAAACAGCAATTCAGGCGTATTATCTGTTAAACGACATCGTATTAGGTACGATACTGGAAGATGAGGAAATTGGCAAAGAGCATGACGAGCTTCTGATTACGCTAGAAGAGTTGTCAAAGGGAGCAGGCTTAAAAATTAATATTAATGCAATCAAAAAGGTTATCGCCAAATTGGGTGCAGAGAAAGGAAAAGAAAGCGGTATTGAGAAAAGCAGAGCCGTGTTCAGACAGCAACTAAAAGACCTAATAACCAAATGAGCGCTTATCCAGCCGCTGTCGATAATCCAATTTCAAGGGTGTCCCCTAACAAAGGCTGCATACTCAAAAAGGCGTCTCCTCATTTTATTGGATAAAAATGATTTATCGGAGTTTGTATAATTAATTTTGTACCGAAGTTAATCCATCAAAAAGTATTTTTGGCATCTTAACTACCGGAAAAGATTTTCTCTTGGATGATTGTGAAGAATCTTTTCAACTATTTCCGATTTTGTTGTGTATCTCGGATAGTGTTTGTACACATACTCCAACAAACGTGTTAATTGCATTCTGTTAAATCGTTTCAATTTTTTTATTTTTCTTATGGTATCTGGTGATACGTGTTCTAACAATTCTGTAACTAAACTTTCGCCTTTAGTTGTTAATCTATAAATATAAATACCGGCCTTTTTGCCAAATTCATGTTTAGGATGTTGCCTATATTCTAATTCAATAAATTCCCGATCTTGAAGTTCTTCCAAATCGAATATAATGTCTTTAGAAAATGGGCCGTATATATAGGGCTTAAATCTATGGAAATTTCCTTTCCTAAAGCCCCCCTCATTTTTTAAAAGAAACAATATTTTCATTAGACGTGTTCTGCTTTCTATCTCTTTAAAAAAGTGTAATAGAAGCAGAATCCATTTTCCGCGAAGTTTCCTTAACATTGGCTTTCTTACAAATCCAGAATCTACAAAAGATTGGGTCAATTTTTTCCCTTTCTCCGTTAGTTTCATTAATCGTTTTGGTCTGGTAGCAAAGAATTCCTCTTTTATCAGACCCTCTTCCTGAAGTTCCTCAAGCCTTTGCTTTATAGTCGTATTGCTTCCACCAACGGACTCTCGTATTTCTCTTACACCCATTCCCCCATCAAGCAATGCACAAAGGATTTCCACGCCTTTGGCTTTTCTTAATATGTCAAATGACAATGCTTGACCTCCGTGGGATAACTTAGAATGAGCTGAAATTTTGTTACATGTTACGTAACATGTAACATTTAAATATTTGGTCGACTAATTAGAAAATTAGGTTATTCACCCAAACATTTTAGATATAAAAATTAATATATTTAGACTTGGAGGAGTGAGAGGGAAAGATGTCGCAAAGTAGAAGGTTCAACCATAAAAAAGCAGAGTTTACTTTTGCTCAACTTTTCGAAGACATGCACAACAGAATAGATCTTAGAAATAGGATTTCCAACACACTTATGGCTATTAGCCTGTATGAGGTTAGATCAAAGAGTCAAAATATACCCAAATACATCGAAGATGGACAAAGTTTAAGCGAGGGGTCTTTAGAAACTTTGGGATACCTTGTAGAGAAGTGCAAGGAGACTAATCACCTCTATTTCAAAAAAGTCTTCACGGATTTACTCACTGAAAAAGGTTCAAGTTCAATTTTGGACGCGCGCGCACAAACAAAATACGAGAAGTATCGAGAGGGATTTCAGATACTTCAGAAATTGCTTGCCGACATAAAAGCTGAAAAAGGAATGAACAAAGAAACGCAGACTAAAGTGAAGGAATTTCTAATGGCTCTTGACAGAGAAATCGAAGTAGCGTACGAAATGGAGGACAGTCTCTACTTTGGATATTTCAGGAGAATCCCCCTCACGACCTGATGACCTTATTACATATAGAGTCGAGGCTTTTTTCAGGATTTTAAGAGATGTAAGAGAAGAAGTAGGCAAGTCAAAAATTCGTGGCCCTGCTGAAGGCAAATTCAAAACGCTCATTTCTGATATTACCACATCGCTAGAAGCCGAACTAAAAGACATTATTTCTGAGATTTCTGAGATTTCAGATCAAAACATAAGAATCCATCGCTCTGGAACAATCCATCGGATATTTGAGGATTTCCATTATGTAGTTAGTAGTATAATTAGACAATCTCAGCAAATACCAGTTGAGTTGTACTACTTCATTGATGATATGTTATTTCAGTTAAAGGAAGTTCCGGAAATTCATTATGTGCTAATATGTGGTCCCGACCTTTCAACCACTAATTTTTCTGATGGATTGGTAAGCTTATTCCGCACATTCCCAGAAACACGAAACAAGATATATTCAATTCAAAGATATCTTTGGGAAGTGTCGATTCCTCCTTTTCTTTTGACAAATCCTATGGACTGGCCAATGATTATTCATGAAATGGGACACATAATGGAAAAACAATTCTTCAAAGTGGTCGATGAGTATTATACCCCAGAAGAAGCAGACATCAAGTATAATTATGCTATTGAATTCCAAGCCGATTATATAGCAACATGTCTTATGGGTCCAGTATTTGCTGTTAGAGTTCTCATCAATTACTTTACGAAAGAGATAAGGATCTCGCATACTCATCCTGCTTGGAAAGAAAGATTAGATGCAATAGAAGAACATCTTAAGAAAAACAATCTTAGTTTCGAAGAATACAAAACTATGTCAAAAAATCTTCCACCTGAAAGTCCAAGAATAAGGCGCGATAATATAGAGCATCTGTCTGACATTTTTAAAAAAACGTACAACCACATTAAAGATGCCATATATAAAACTTCAAGCGCTGATGAAGCAAAAGCCCTTAAAAAATTAAAAAGGTTCGCCCCATACACCGACAATATAAGGGTTTTATTGAATGTTGCAGAGAAAGGAAAAAAGCATATACTCTCATTAGCAAGTAACAGTGAAAAAAGGGAACAGCTTGAAAGAGAGTTTAACTATCTTTTAAGTGATGCCATTCGTATGTCATATTTGAAGAATTTTTTTGCGCCAGTTTTTAGGATTTCTTAGATTTTCTTTTTTTGTAAAAAATCATCAAGCCTGCGTAGGTCTTCATCAGGTTTTGGCGGTTTTATTTTAACTTGATACTGGAACTTTCCTTTATAAGGAGTCTCAACTCTCTGAACCAGATTAAATTTCAAGGTAGCAATTCTTCCTAGAGGTTGTAACTTTACCGCCATGTTTCCCGGGTTTTTGAGCTCGAATGTAAGATGACCTGAGAAACCTGGAGTCACCTGGGTTGATGTTGCGTGAACTTCAACACCTGACTTAGCTAAAGTACTTCTCCCTCCTAAATCTGCAGCAATAAATTCTGGGAGTTGAATATACTCGAACGATTGGGCAAGAACTAGATTGCCAGGTTGAAGAAAGTAGCATTCCCCTTTATCTATCTCTAGGTCTCTAAAATTGTAATATTCATTTTCAGGTATCTCAGTGGACAAGTCAATGACTGCTTTTTCCATAAAACGAAATTCTCTAAAGAACCCATCGAGCCGTAAATCCAGACTTGCAGAACCCAGTTGCTCTTTAAGGTTCAGGATTGGGTCTACAATTATAATATCATTCTCAAGTAACTTTTTGATCTCCCAATCCACAAGTGTCCTCTCTTGTTGATAGAACCCGCAGGATGGACATAGAATTTCATTTTTGGAAAGCTTTGTTGCGCATATTACGCAACTTCTCATGTTTGCATCCATTAGAATCGCTTCAAGTTTCTTGATTATAAAGTATATAAGATTATTCACTTCAAGAGAATTAAACCCTATTACCGAAATTTGAAAAACCGCAGTTAATCCGTCAAAAAGTATTTTATTTTATCTCTTCCATTGTCTTGTGGGTTAGTTTCGATGGGAAGAGGTTCTGGCTTCGGAAAAGCCATCTTATTCAATGAACACTTCGTTGTCCATGGCGTACCTGGAATTGTTTCAGCAGTTGATTCAGCAGCTGATGCAGAAGTGAAAAAAAATGGAAAAGGCATCACGGTAGAGGATGAGAGAAAGGGCGCAAAGGGTTACGCTGAAAAGAAAAAGCTTCAGCAAAAAGAGTCAATCGAAAGAATGCTTAAAGCAATGAACATTGATCCACAAAAAATTTCTTTGAAAATCTGGTTGGGCGGAAACCTCCCTGGATTTAGCGGAATTGGCGCTTCTGCAGCAAGCAGCGTTGCAATTGCTAGGGCAATAGCAGAGGAACTTGGAATGGATTTATCCGATGAGAAGATTAATGAGGTTGCCTATGAAGCTGAGAAAGCTTATGCTGGAAACCCCTCAGGCATAGACAATACCGCAGCAACCTTCGGAGGCTTGATCTGGTTCAAGAAGAATTTAGGCGGGGGCGCAAACACGATCGAGAGGTTAAGTATACGGGAGCCCGTTGAAATAGTCATAGGCAACACTGGAATTGTGGCTAACACTAAGGCTATGGTTGCCGGCGTTGGGGAGCGAAAGAAAAGAAATCCAGAGAAATATAATGCGTTATTCAAGCAGGCAGAAGATTTGGCGTTCACAGCAAGAAAGGCTCTGGAAGCATTTGACCTAAAAAAAGTTGGCAAATTAATGAACAAAAACCATCGCTTACTACAGGAAATCGAAGTTTCATGCAAAGAATTAGATCACTTGGTTGACTTGGCTAGGGAGCATGGGGCGTTTGGAGCAAAATTAACTGGCGGTGGCGGCGGAGGCTGCATGGTGGCGTTGACGCCTGGAAAAGACCTGCAGGAAGCGGTTGCGGCAGCCATGGAAAATGAAGGCTTTAAAGTGTTAAGAACAAAGATAGGAATTCAAAAATTGTGAGGGATACTTTTGGGTTTTAGAGGATTCTTGGAGCAACTTGAACGCGAGGGAAAGTTAACAAGAATACGAAAAGAAGTGTCAACCGAGCTTGAGATGGCTGGAATCATCGATAGTCTCGGCGAAAAACCAGTCTTTTTTGAGAAAGTAAAAGAGTCCAGCATCCCCGTAGTTGCTGGCTTGGTCTCCTCCAAAGAACTGGTCGCCAAAGCTTTGAACGTGGACATAAAACAGATTTTGCGCAAGTTGTCGAGTGCCATAGAAAATCCGGTGGCTCCAACTGTTGTGAAGAAGGGAGAATGCCAAGAAATCGTTGAAAGAAACGTTGACTTAACAAAGCTGCCCATAATGAGGTACACCGAAAAAGACGGAGGAAAATACATTCCATCCGCCATCTCCATAGTAAAAGACCCTGAACTGGGCAGAAACACATGCTTTCACAGGTTGATGCTGATTGACAAAAACAAGTTCGTGGCGCGGATCGTAGAGGAGAGGGGAACCGACACTGCCCTAAAAAATGCTGGGGGAGAACTTGACATAGCAATGTGCATAGGTAACTCAACTGCCGTTCTTCTCGCCGCTTCCACATCTCTGCCAAAGGGCGTTGACGAATTGGGAATGGCTAATGTTTTAGAAAAAACAGAATTGGTAAAGTGTAAAACCATTGATGTTGAGGTTCCCCGAGACTGCGAAATCGTGTTGGAGGGAAGGATAACAAAAGAAAGAGCCCCAGAAGGGCCATTCCTTGATCTCACCGGAATTGTCGATAGGGTAAGACAGCAGCCAGTGATAGAAGTCAAATGCATAACTCACAGAAAAAACCCGATTTACCAAACAATCCTTGCTGGAAGGAACGAACATAAGGTTTTGATGGGGATGCCTAAAGAGCCTACAATCTTTAATGAAGTTAACAAAGTCTGCGAATGTAATGATGTGTATATTACTCCCGGTGGCTGCAGCTGGCTCCACGCGGTGGTGCAGATAAGCAAACAAAACCCCGACGATGGAAAGAAAGCAATCAAAGCAGCTTTTGATGGACATAAGTCATTGAAGCATTGTGTTATTGTGGATGATGACATAAACATCTATGACAGCAACGACGTCGAGTGGGCACTTGCAACGAGGCTCCAAGCAGACAAAGCCGCTGTTATCCTGCCGAACCAAAGAGGCTCTTCTCTTGATCCATCTGGAGATTTAACTGAAGGAAAAAAAGCCAGAACATGTAAGATGGGGTTAGACGCAACAATCCCCCTCAGAGGGACAGGTAAAGGATTTAAAAAGGAAGAATATCGAAAAGTTGATCTAAACAAGTTCCTGTGATCCTATGAACCTAACAAAAAAAGAAGAAAAAATGCTGGATGGAGAAGAAGGCTACGCAGTAAAAAAATCCATGGAGATACTTGTTGCCCTCGGAAACATTTACGGCGCCGAAAAACTCATAGAAGTTGGGTCTGTACAAGTTGCGGGCGTATCCTATCATAACCTCGGAGATGCTGGCCTAGAATTTCTGAACGAACTTGCAAAAGACGGAAAAGTCAAAGTATTAACAACTTTGAATCCCGCAGGAATGGATCTGGAAGATTGGAGAAAACTTGGAATCTCCGAAGAGTTCGCAAGAAAACAGAATCTGGTTATAGATGCTTTCAGGAAGATGGGAATACTCATCTCTTGCACCTGCACACCCTACCTGATAGGTAACCTGCCAAGATATGGAGAACACATCGCTTGGTCAGAATCTTCCGCAGTTACCTTCGCCAACTCAGTTATCGGAGCAAAAACAAACAGGGAAGGAGGACCATCAGCTCTTGCAGCAGCGTTTGTAGGAAAAACACCATACTATGGACTCCATCTAGACGAGAACAGAGTGCCAGACACTCATGTAGACGTGAAAACAAAATTGACTAAATTATCGGATTGGGGAGCACTTGGTTACTGTATTGGAAAGCAGGTGCAAAACAAAATTCCCTACATAACAGGCATAAACGATGTGAGCGTGGACGAGTTGAAGACTTTCTGTGCCTCTGTGGTGACTTTCGGCTCAAAACCGCTGTTCCACATGAAGGGAATAACTCCGGCATCCGAGAAGTATCATCCTCCAAAAGAGAAGATAACAATCGATGACAGGGATATCAGAGAAGCGTACGAAAGCATTAACGATGATGTGGAAGACATCGATTTCGTGTGTATAGGCTGTCCTCACGCTTCTATTAAAGAAATAGCAAAAATTGCTGAGTTGTTGAAAAACAAGAAGATATCTCCGAACACGGAATTCTGGGTTGCAACCTCAAGATCCATGAAGCAACTCGCTGACAAAAGAGGCTACACGGAACTGATTGAGAAGGCGGGGGCAAAATTCGCCTGCGACACCTGCATGGCAGTAGCGCCGTTGAAGGGAAGATTTAGAACTGTTGCTACAACCTCTGCGAAAGGCTGTTACTACTCAAGACATAACAATATGCTGACCAAAATGGGAAGTTTAGAAGAGTGCATAGAGGCTGCGGTGAGCGGAAAATGGAGTTGAAAGGAAGAATCATATCCAGGGGAGTTGCAGAAGGAGAAGCATTAACCACGACACAGCCAATTTCTTTTTACGGTGGGGTAGACCCGGAAACCAGTGAGATACTCGAAAAAGGGCATGAACTGCAAGGGAAGAGAATCAAAGACAAGATTCTGGTTTTCCCGAATGGTAAAGGCTCAACAGTTGGGTCCTACACCCTCTACAGACTGAAAAAAGGTGGGGTGGCTCCAGCTGGAATCATAAACAGAGACTGCGAAACTGTAGTTGCTGTGGGCGCAATAATCTCAGAGATACCCTGCGTTGACGAAATCGATATTTCAAAAATAGAAACAGGAGATATGGTTCGATTAGAAAACGGGGTTGTCACAATAAAGAAGTAGTTAATTGAAAATAACCCGGTTTAGCTTTCATAAGAAAAATCGATGATGGTGCAAAGAATGAATGTCAAGCCAACTGTTCTGAAGCTAGGAGGCTCCGTGATAACAGACAAGAAGAAGCCATTGACTCCTGACTTGCAGGCAATTGAACGGTTGGCAGACGAAATTTCTCGAGCCAAGGTTTCGTCACTTATCTTGGTTCACGGAGGCGGCTCTTTTGGTCATCCGGTTGCGGAACGATATGATATAGCAGGAGGGTATGTTGATCCGTCACAGATTCTAGGGTTTTCGCAGACCCATCTGGCTATGACCCTGCTGAACAGTTGGGTTATGGAGGCTCTAATAAGCCATAATATTCCTGCAGTAGAGGTTCATCCGTCTTCCTGTGCGGTTACGAAGGCTGGTCGAATCGTCAATATGGAACTGAAACCGTTAAAAAAAATGCTGAAGATGGGTTTTGTGCCGGTTCTCTACGGAGACGCCGTCCTCGACTCAGAGAAAGGTTTTGCCATATTGTCTGGAGACCAACTTGTCTCTTCACTGGCAATAAAACTTGGCGCATGCCGCGTCATAATGGGCGCGGATGTCGATGGATTATACACAGCTGACCCCAAAACAGACTCTTCGGCACAGTTAATTGATCACATAACCTTGGAAGAATTGAAAAGCCTGAAACACAAGATTGAAGGGTCAAAGGCAACTGACGTGACTGGGGGCATGCTTGGAAAGATGCTTGAGGTAAAACTTGCCATTGAACACGAGATTCAAACGGTGATCGTAAACGCCACAAAATCTAGAAGGGTCTACAAGGCTCTTAAGGGAAAAAAAGTGATTGGAACAATTATCGAGAAGGGTGAAGCAGTTGAATAATTCAATCGAAGAGAGAAAAGCTGACCACATAGAAATCTGTCTTGAAGAAAACGTTCAAGCCAGAAGAGCAACCACGGGATTCGAGGACGTTTCCCTCGTGCATAAAGCTCTGCCCGAAATCGAACGAAAAAAAATAGACCTCTCCACAACCGTTTTCGGCTACAAGTTTTCTGCGCCCCTCTTTGTGGGAGCCATGACCGGAGGCACTGCAAAAGCCTTGAAAATTAACGCTGCCATAGCCGAGGCAGTTGAGGAACTCAACCTCGGGATGGGTGTTGGAAGCCAAAGAGTAGCGATTGACAACCCAAAAGTGGAACGTTCTTTTACGGTGGTTAGGGAGAAGGCGCCAACAGCCTTCATTGTAGCCAACATTGGAGGCCCGCAACTCGTCGGCAAATACGGCGTCAAGGAAGCCGAGAAGGCAGTTGAGATGGTGGAAGCCAACGCCTTAGCAATCCACCTGAATGTGTTACAGGAGGCTGTTCAACCTGAGGGAGAAACAGACTATTCAGGTCTCCTCCGCAAGATAGGCGAGGTCGCCCAAGCCCTAGAGGTTCCAGTTATCGTCAAGGAAACTGGTGCAGGCATAGCGGCGGAAGAGGCGAAACTGCTTGAAGAGGCTGGTGTTACAGGAATCGATGTGTCCGGAGTTGGGGGAACAAGTTGGGCAGCCGTGGAATATTACAGAGCTAAAAAACGTCAAGACGAGTTCCGCCAAAGGCTGGGGGAAACCTTTTGGGACTGGGGCATACCCACCGCCGTAAGCCTCGTAGAAGCAGTCAAGTCAGTTAATATTCCAGTAATAGCCTCAGGCGGAATATGCCGAGGAACAGACGTAGCAAAAGCTTCAGCGTTGGGTGCAAGCTTGGCTAGTGTTGTTTCCCCGATTCTACAGCCCGCCACAAAGGGTCCGGGAGAGGTTAAGAAGGCGCTTCAATTCTTGATTGGAGAAGTTAGAAACTCCATGTTCCTTGTAGGAGCAGATTCCCTTCAAAAGCTGCAGAAAGTTCCTGTTGTGTTGACTGGAAAGACGGCTGAATGGTTGAGAGCGCGAGGTTTTCAACCCGAACTTTACGCGAGGAGAAAAGCATGACTGATTTATCATCTCAAATAGCTGAATCAGCTGAAAAAGTGAACAGATTCATTGAGAAAGTTGTTGACTTAGAGGATGAACCCCAACAGCTCTACAGAGCTGCCCGCCACATAATCGACGCCGGAGGAAAGAGACTGAGACCTTTTCTTGTCTTGAAAAGCTGCAAGCTTGTGGGAGGAAAGGAAGAGGATGCGATTCCAACGGCAGCAGCCATAGAGTTACTTCACACGTTCACGCTTCTTCATGACGACATAATGGACAATGATGAAAAGAGGCGAGGAGTGCCAACGGTTCACAACCAATGGGGAGTACCCATTGCTATAGTGGCAGGAGACCTTCTTTTCGCCAAGGTCTACGAAGCAATCACCCAGTTCACAGACCCTAAACGAGTAACCGCCAAACGAATCGTACAGGTTTTGAAGGAAGTTAGCGAAGCAACCGTAACCATATGCGAGGGACAGACCCGAGACATGATGTTTGAAAGCAAGAAAACCGTTTCCGAGGATGAATACTTCGAAATGATCCAAGCCAAAACCGCTGCTCTGTTTGAAACCTCTGCACGATGTGGAGGAATCATAGGGGGCGCAAATAACCGTCAGGTTGAACGGCTCGGAGATTTTGGACGTTACGCTGGCATCGCGTTTCAAGTGATTGACGATGTTTTAGCCTTGACCGCAGACGAAAAAGTTCTCAAAAAACCTGTCGGAAATGACATTCGAGAAGGAAAACGAACCCTGATAGTTGTTCATGCCCTCGAAAAGGCTTCAAAGAATCAAAAGAAAACCATTCTTGAGACGTTAGGAGACGGATCAGCTTCTCCTGAAAGAATACAAGAGACGATTGAACTGATCGAGTCGTTGGGGGCGATTGACTACGCCAAAGAGGTAGCAGAAAAATACATCGAAAAAGCCAAAGAGGCGCTGGCTAACTTTCCTGCCTCCGAAGATAGAGAAGACCTCATAAGCCTCTCAGACCTCATTTTCGCTAGACAACATTAAAGCTCAAAAAATAAGTGGCATACCTTGAATCCAACCGAAGAAAAAGAAGCTAGAGAGCTAATCAAAAAATTTGTGCTCCTAAATGCACTTCGTTACGGAGGAAAAGCTTCACCGAAACCTGTTCTCGGCAAGCTACTCGGTGAACATCCTCAGTTTAGGCGAAGAATAAAAGAGATTGCCCCCATCATCAGCGAGATTGTGCAAGAAATCAGCGCGCTTCCCTTAGAGAAGCAGCGAGAGATTGTTGCGGAGAAGTGGCCTGAGGCTTTAACTGAAGAAAAAACGGAAGAGAAACGGCAGCTGCCACCTTTGCCAAATGTTGAAAAATATGAGCGGGTTGTTACCCGTTTTTCTCCAAATCCCGACTTTGTTCTTCACTTAGGCTCAGCTAGGGCAATAATTCTCAGTCACGATTACGCCAAAATGTATAATGGCCTATTTTATCTCCGCTTCGAAGACACTGACTCGAAAACTAAGAAACCAAAGTTGGAGTTTTATGATGTCATCAGGGAGGATTTGAAGTGGCTGGGCTGCAACTGGGATGCCGAATTTATTCAAAGCGACAGACTCCCGATCTATTACGAACACGCTGAAGAAATTCTCAAGAGTGGTAACGCTTACGTCTGCACATGTAGACGCGAAGATTTTCAGGAAAAGTCTAAGGTTAGCCAAACTTGTCCGTGTCGGGAATTGTCGGCGGACGAAAATCTGCTTCGCTGGAATCGGATGTTGGATGGAAGGTATGGTGAAGGAGAGGCTGTAGTGCGAATTAAGACGGATTTGAATCATCCGAATCCGGCTGTTCGAGACTGGCCGGCGCTGAGAATAATTGACCCCGAAAAGTATCTTCATCCTAGAGTAGGTAGCAAATACCGTGTTTGGCCCCTTTACAATTTCTCTACCGGCGTTGACGACCATCTGATGGGCGTAACTCACATCATAAGGGGAAAGGAGCACCTCACCAATCAGGCTAGACAGGAGTACATGTATCAGCATTTCGGATGGGAATATCCTGAAACCATTCACTACGGCAGACTGAAGATAACAGGAGCATCCCTTAGCAAATCAGAAATCGTGAAGGGCTTGAATAGCGGATTATTCAAACACTGGGACGACCCACGACTTGCCACTCTTGCAGCTCTGAGAAAACGGGGAATAACGCCGGAGGCAATCCACAGTTTGATGATTGATGTTGGTCCCAAGCCAGCGGATGTGGTTTTAAGCTGGAAAAATCTGTATGCACATAACAGAAAACAAATTGACCCCAATGCAAAACGCTATTTCTTTGTGAACAATCCCATGAAAATAGTTGTCAAAAATGTTCCACATGCTTTTACGGCTCAGATTCCATTCCATCCTGATCACCCCGAAAAAGGCTTCCGTTATTTTGAGGTTAAGCCTGCGAAGGGAGAAGCGACTTTTTTGATTTCAAAGGACGATCTAGATATTGTAGAAGGCAAGCGGGCGATCCGTTTTATGGAACTCTTTAATTTTAGAGTGGAAAAAATTGAAAAAACTGTGATTCAAGCCACTTTTCTCAGCGAGTCTTACGAAGAAGCTAAGAAACTTGGAGTTCCGTTAATCCACTGGATTCCTTTTAACAGCGGAGTTCCATGCGAAGTTACGATGCCTGACGCTTCTGTGGCTAAAGGCTTCGCAGAAGAGACTTGCAGGGCATTGGAACCAAACGAAATCATCCAGTTCCAGCGTTTTGGTTTTGTCCGCGTTG
>Ga0307420_1000562_pt1 | contig 17080 bp, 17 predicted proteins | sample SalMarWE160240MG_2_FD_202167 | JGI IMG/M metagenome (GOLD analysis project Ga0307420, IMG submission 202167) | Salt marsh sediment microbial communities from the Plum Island Ecosystem LTER, Massachusetts, United States - WE1602-40 | ecosystem: Environmental > Aquatic > Marine > Intertidal zone >... | reverse complement strand
ACCCTCTGCTCGATGACCACACCTCCCCAGCGGATGCTGGCGAAGCCCCATGGATCGCCGACCCCACGGAGATTCACGCCGATCAGGTTGTTGACGACGACGCGAATCGAGATGTCCAATCCGATCGTCAGGATCGCCAGCGAGAACAGCGGCTTGCCAACCAGGCGGCGGAGAGTGAATCGTTCGATGGCGGCACCGAGGAGGGCCGTGAGCACAACACCGATGAGTAGCGCGAGCCAGAAGTTGATCCCCACCGTCACGGCGAAGTAGGACACGAAGTACGCGCCGAAGATCATGAGGGCGGGGTGCGCGAAGCTCAGCACCTGTGTCGACTTGAAGATGATGACGAACCCGAGAGCGAGCAGCGCGTAGATCGAGGCGAGGGAGAGTCCTGCGACGGTCGCCTGCAGAAATTGCGTCATGCGTACATCCCTTCGATCAGCTCTTCGAACAGCTCCTCGACGACGCTGCGTTTGACCTTCTGGGTCGCGGTCAACTCGCCCTGGTCGTGATCGAGTTCCTTGGGGAGCAGCCTGAACTCTCTGATCTGCTCCGCACGTGCGAAGTCACTGTTGACATGATCTACCACTTTGCGGATGAGTTCGATGGTTTCAGGCTTCTCAGACAGGTCCCTGTACGTGGTGAACGTGATGCCTCTTCGCTGAGCCCAGTTCGAGACGGTGTCAAACTCGATGCCGATGAGGGCGCTGATGAACCTGCGCCGGTCGCCGATCACCAGCGCTTCTTTGATGTAGGCCGACACCTTCAGTTTGTTCTCGATCTCCGACGGCGAGAGGTTCTTTCCGCCGGCGGTGATGATGATGTCTTTCTTGCGATCGATGATCCGCATGTGATCACCGACCCACTCACCGACGTCCCCGGTATGGAGCCACCCACCGGCCAGAGTCTCGGCGGTGGCCTCCGGGTTCTTGAAGTAGCCCTGGAACACCCCCGGGTGACGAACGAGGATCTCCCCGTCGTCGGCGAGCTTCATCTCGACACCATCGATGGGTGTTCCGATCGTTCCGAGCTTCACGTCACCAACGAGATTCACCGTCCCGAGCGCGGTTGTCTCAGTCATCCCCCACCCTTCGTAGATGGGCACGCGCAGGGCCATGAAGAAACGGAGGAGTTCTGGTGCGATCGGAGCAGCCGCGCTGATGGCCTGACGACACCGCCCCATTCCGAGCTTCTTGCGAAGCGATCTGAACACGAAGAGCCAGCCGAGTGCCTCAGTGGTCGAACCGATGATCCCGAGCCGCCGTCCGGAAAGGCGTTTGTCCACGTTCCGCAGGCCCGTCTTCAAGAACAACCCGTACAGGGATCGCTTGGCGAGACTGGCGTCACCCATCCGGATTTCGGCGGTCGCCTTCATCTTTTCCCAGATACGCGGCGGAGCCGGGAAGTATGTGGGCTGCACCTCCGCGAGATCCGAGACGAGCGTGTCGATCGACTCGGCGAAGTTCACCGTCGCGCGCATCGAGAGCGCCCCAAGGATGTCGTACAGACGTCCGAACACGTGACACAACGGCAGATACGAGAGGTACTGGGCGTGTCGCTCCGCTCGGTTGCCGGAGATGATCTGTCCGGCCGTCTGCGCCGTCCACAGGAGGTTCGCGTGCGACAGCATCGCACCCTTCGGCGGTCCGGTCGTGCCGGACGTGTACACGATGGTTGCCGTACTGTCGAGGTCGATCCCGTCGACCAGCTCGTCGAACAGTTCGGGAGTCTCGTTCCGCTGGGACTTCCCCATGTCCAAGAACTCGTCCCACGAAAGGAGGATCGGATCCTCGTAGGTGCGCACCCCTCTCGCTTCTACATAGACGATTCGTTCGAGTCGCGGCAGACGGTCCTTCACTCGAAGGGCCTTGTCGACCTGCTCCTGGTCTTCTGCGATCAGCACCTTGGTCTCGGAGTGGCCGAGCAGATACTCGACCTCGGATGATGGGTTGGTCGGGTACAGGCCCACCGACACCGCCTGAATGCCCTGGGCGGCGAGATCGGCAACCACCCAGGCGATTCGGTTCTCCGAGTGGATCGCAACCTTGTCGCCCGGTTCGACGCCGAGCGCCCTCAACGCCATGCCGACCGTCGAGACGAGATCCCAGTACTCGGCGTACGTCGTCTCCTGCCAAATGCCGAACTCTTTCTCGCGCAGCGCCACCCTGTCTGGAGCCGACCGTGCGACGTCTCGGAGCAGTTCGGTGACACTGGCGGTCACGGCGTGCCTCCAATCGTTCGGTCCGTTCTCAACTCACCCCGCTCGAACTCCTCACCCAGATAGGCCCTGATCACGTCCGGGTCTCTCTGCACCTCGATTGGGGTGCCTTCCGCGATCTTCCGGCCGAAGTCGAGCACCATGATTCGATCGGCGATGTCCATGACGAGACCCATGTCGTGCTCGACGAGGATCATCGCGATGCCAAGCTCCTCCTTGATGTCGAGTATGAACCTTGCGATGTCCTCGGTCTCTTCGAGGTTCATGCCCGCAGCCGGCTCGTCGAGCAGCAGGAGCGACGGATCCATGGCCAGGGCGCGGCCCAGCTCGACGCGCTTCTGCACACCGTAGGGAAGCATGGCCACGATGCTCTTGCGGTACGCCTCGATCTCGAGGAAGTCGATGATCTCTTCTGCTCGCTCCCTGTGCATCGTCTCGTGCCGGGTCGCTTTGCCGAACCATGCCATCGCGGAGAGCGTGCCGTAGTGAACATGGATGTGCCTGCCGAGCATGATGTTCTCGAGAACGGTGAGATGCTCGAACAGTTCGATGTTCTGAAACGTCCTGGCAACTCCGAGTGAGGCAATCCGGTTGGGGCGTTTGCCGACGAGCTGGACTCCACCGAGGAAAATCGAACCTCGCTGTGGACGGTAGACACCGTTGAGACAGTTGAAGATCGAGGTCTTCCCTGCGCCGTTTGGGCCGATGATGGCGAACAGCTCACCGTCCTCGACTGCGAATCCGACACCCTCCAACGCTGTCACGCCTGCGAAGGAAAGGTACAGATCGCTGACTTCCAGCAGCGGGACGTTCACGACAACCACCGCTTCCTTCGTTTGTAGTGCTTCACGTCGCGGAATGACTTGCGTTCTCCGCCGGACGCGTGCAGACCGAGATAGAACTCCTGAACGTCCTGATCCTTCAAGAGTTCCGATGCGGGCCTGTCCATGACGATCTTGCCGGTTTCCATGACGTAGCCATGACTGGCGATCGACAGGGCCATGGCGGCATTCTGTTCGACCAGGAGGATCCCCGTTCCCTGCCGGTTGATCTCCAAGATGAGGTCTCTGACCTGCTGGACCACGAGCGGGGCCAGACCGAGACTCGGCTCGTCCAGGAGCAGGTATTTGGGATCCGACATCATTGCCCGGCCCATCGCGAGCATCTGCTGCTCACCCCCGGAGAGATAGCCGGCCACGAGTCTTCGCCGTTCTCTCAGAAGCGGGAACAGTGAGAACACCCGGTCCAGTCGTTCGTCGATCGCTCTGCGGGCCGTGTGCCCGCCGACACGCAGGTTCTCCTCGACGGTGAACTCGCCGAAGATGCGCCGCCCCTCCATGACCTGGGTGACGCCCCTGCGGACGATCTCTGCTGCATCCGCGTGTCGTGTCGACTTTCCGTCGATCTCGATCTTGCCCTTCGTCACATCTCCGTTGTAGATGTCCAGAAGGCCCGAGATGGCTCGCAGAACGGTTGTCTTGCCGGCACCGTTCGCTCCAAGCAGTGCGATGATCTCACCCTCCGGAACCGAGAACGAGATTCCGCGCACGACCAGAATGACGTCGTGATAGACAACCTCGAGGTTGGCTACCTCGAGCACGCCCTCCCTTTCTCGAAGAATGCGGCGACGATAGCAACCAGCGTGCCTCGATGTCGGTCAGTGGTGGTTCAGGAGCCAACCTGTTCCACGCGGTCACCGCCAAGTACGAACACGTATCCACTCACCGGGACGGCGGCGAGACAGGGTGTTCCCTTAATCGCGGCTGTGACCTTGCGCCGCGTTCATGTCCTTGAGCATTTGTCGACCACCGGTGCGGAAGAAGCGCACGACGAGCAGTGTGGCGAAGACCAAGAAGATGATATTGAGCACGGTCGTGTAGTTGAGCGTCACTGACGCTTCGATGATTTTGGCGTTGCGCTCGTTCGGGATGAGTCCAGTAGCGCCAAAGAGGATCTCGACGGCGTAGCCGGTAGCCACCATTGTGGCGTAGAAGGTTGCGAGCAGGAACAGCGCCGTCTTGATGCCGTAGTACTTGCGATAGATGTTCAGGATGGGCAGGACGATCAGGTCAGCGAAGATGAAGGCGATGACGCCACCGAAGCTGATGCCGCCGTTCCACAGCACCGCAGCAAGTGGCACGTTGCCTATGGAGCACACGAAGCTGAAGATCGCGACGATCGGGCCGACGAGTGGTCCCCAGATCTTTGCCAAAGTTGGGTGATCCACCAGGAAGAAGTTCTGCCAGAAGCTCTGGGGTACCCAGGCGGCGAGGGCACCGGCGATCAAGAGACCGAGCGCAATGTCGGTCCAGATGGCGACCCAGTCCATGACGAAGGCGTGTGACGTGGCGGTACGCCCTGTGGGGGAACGCAGCCGCTGCCAGATGGGTCCCTTCTCGGTGACGCTCATGTCCATGGCAGCGTGGCCTTCCATGCGTCCCGCGACGCCTCGATCGGCTTGGACTCGAGCCCGGGCGACCAGGTCGCGATGCAAGAAGAGGCGGAACAGCACGGCAAGGAGGATGATCATCAGTGGCCCGCCGACGAACTCGGCGAGCGTGAACTGCCATCCCATCAGCAGCGCCAGGATGATGCCGAGTTCAATCACGAGGTTTGTCGATGCAAACTCGAAGGCGATCGCAGCGGTGAAGTCACTGCCCTTGCGGAAGATCGACCGGGCAATGGCCACAGCGGCATAGGAACACGACGACGATGCGGCCCCGAGCCCAGCGGCCTTGGCCAGGCTCTTCGGCGAGTCGTCGGGCAGCAGCCGGCTCATCTCCCGCTTCGACACCACGGCCTGAATCAGCGCTGAGAGCCAGAAGCCCAGAATGAGGGCCCAGAGAATCTGCCAGGTCATCGCGAACGAAAGGTTCAGCGCATGGCCGACGGCATCGATCAGCTTGCTCATTGAGCACTCCCAATGGGTACTGGTACGCTGTATCGCATAGATTAGGCCTGCATATACTTATATGTATGCATGACCGAGTCTCTGCTCTTGGCGGGTCCGACGGCGGGCTGTGGACATTCGGCCCTACCGGCACCGCGCCTATGACGCTGAGGAGTCAAGCAGGCTGACGTTTGTGGATACCCAAGGGGACAGATCAAGATGCCGCATATGGAGTGATGTCGCCTCTGGCTTGTGGGCACGGAGGCACGCCTCTAGTCTCGGCTAGCCTCGGCGGCCCAGTGACTACCGAACATCTAGTCGAGTCCCGCAAGAAACCGAGATTGCGCGGATGGCTGCATGCAGTCATGTTTCCGGTGGCCCTGGTCGCCGGAGCGGTCCTGGTTGCCGGTGCTTCTACCAAGGAAGCGCGTGCCGCTTCCGCTGTGTTTGTGGCGACAGCAGCCTTTCTGTTTGGAGTGAGCGCACTCTTGCACCGTGGTTCTTGGTCCCCTCGGGTAGAGGACGTTTTGCGGCGGATGGATCACGCCAATATCTACCTGATCATTGCTGGTACCTATACGCCGTTCGCAGTGCTGGCTCTTCCACCAGACCAAGGTCGAACACTGCTGCTGATCGTCTGGTCCGGAGCGGTTGCAGGAGTCGTTTTGCGAGTGTTCTGGACAGCAGCTCCTCGATGGTTGACGACCAGTCTCTATGTACTGGTCGGGTGGATTGCAGTCTTCTTTCTGCCAGGTCTCATCGATGGCGCCGGAGTGCCTGTCGTCACCTTGATCATCATCGGTGGCGTCCTGTACACGATTGGCGCTGTTGTATATGCCACCAAGCGACCTAATCCGTCGCCGGAGTGGTTTGGATTCCACGAAGCGTTTCACGCATTCACGATCGCTGCGTTCATTGCCCACTACATCGCAGTGTGGATCGTCGTCCACGTCTAGGACACGCCTCCCTGCCTCCGCACCTTCCGGCACTGGTGCGTGCGTATACGGTGGGCCGGTGGATCGTCCTGGGCTTGCCGGAGGCCACGGAGAGCTCCTTCACCCGGCAACCGGACTCCACGACGCTGCCGTGCCGATAGCATGGACCACAGCGTTGTCGCGGAGGTACACATGACTGAACGCACGCTTGGCAGGGGCGTCGCCGTCGTCGGTGCGGGGATGAGCAAGTTCGGCACTTTCCCGGGCAGAGCAACGCGGGATCTGTTCGTCGACGCTTTCCTGGAGATGCGCGCCTCGGTGGATCTCGGTCTCGATCCCGAGGTGATCGAAGCGTTGTACATCGGGAACTACAGCAGCGATCTGTTCGAAGGCCAGGGCCACACGGCACCGATCATGGCCGATTGGGTGGGTCTGACTCCCCGTCCCGCAACCCGGATCGAGGACGCCTGCGCCAGTAGCGGCGTCGCCTTTCGTGAAGGTCTGATCGCCGTCGCCTCCGGGATGTACGACGTCGTCCTGGTTGGCGGTATCGAGAAGATGAGCGACCTTCCAACGGAACGGGTCACCGATACGTTGGCGACCGCCGGCGACGCCATCTACGAGATCCCCGCAGGCTTTACGTTCCCGGGCTTCTACGCGGCCATGGCAACGGCGTACATGGATCGATACGGGGCGGCTCCGAAGACGTTCATGCGCGTCGGGATCAAGAATCACGAGAACGGCGCACTCAACGCGAAGGCGCAGTTCGGTTTGCGCATTGCCGACATCATGGAGTCCAAGAAGAAGCGTGCCGCCGACAAGGGGCGCCCGATTCCCGAGTGGGCCGACGAGCTGGCGTTCCTCGAGGATGAGAGAGCCAATCCGACGATCTCCTGGCCGATGCGGCTGTTCGACTGCTCGCCGATCTCGGACGGGGCCGCCGCACTGCTGCTGGTCGCAGAGGACATTGCCGATAGGTTCACGAACCGTCCACTCCTTGTGATCGGTTCGGGTCAGGCCAGCGACGCCGCCCTGCATGACCGTCCGGACCCCACGACGATTCGCGCCGCCAGGATCGCTGCCGATCAGGCATTCGCAATGGCCGGGATCGGCCGAGACGCCGTCGACGTCGCCGAGGTGCATGACTGCTTCACGATCGCCGAGATCATTGCCACCGAGGACCTGGGGTTCTTCGCGGTAGGCGAAGGCTGGAAGGCTGTCGAGGATGGGCGCACCGCTCGAAACGGTCCGCGGCCGATCAACACGTCGGGCGGGCTCAAGTCGAAGGGTCACCCGGTCGGCGCGTCGGGTGCAGGGCAGATCGTCGAGATCTGGAAGCAGCTGCGCGGGGAGGCTGGCGACCGTCAAGTTTCGGATGCTGCTGTCGGGCTGACCCACAACGTCGGTGGCACCGGCCAGACGTGTGTGGTTCACATCTTCGAGAGGCGTGACCAATGAAAGAGCCCAACGGAACGTCGTTCTACGAATACCTGGGTGAGAGCAAGCTGATGGGCTCGCGTTGCGAGTCGTGCAACGCGCTCTATGTACCGCCACGACCCCTGTGCCCTTCGTGTTACGGGGAGGAGATGGCGTGGGAGGAGATGAGCGGAGAAGGGGAGTTGATGGCGTTCACGACCGTCCACATCGCTCCAACCGCCATGATCGAAGTCGGATACGGCCGGAACAACCCGTACTGCGTCGGCATCGTCGAGCTCGCCGAGGGCCCAGCGATCAGTGCGCAGATTGTCGGTGTGGACACGGCGAAACCCACAGGCATCGAGATCGGCACGCACCTTCGGGCGACCTACGTGAAGCGCGGCGATCGGTCGTTCCTCGGTTTCGAGCCGGCGGCATAGCGCAACCGCCTCAGCCTTGCCCACCTGCTTGTGATCGGGGGGAGTTCGGGTTCGCCAACGCCGGATCCTCACCTCGCGGGTTGGTTCGGTGCCGACCCTACTGGCCTGCCGTGACGAACTCCCTCCGGCGATAGACCTCACCGCAAACGCGTAGGACACCACCAGGATGCCGAGGATCCAGGCCAAGGCGATCCAGATGTTGGTGCCGCCTGGCTGCTGTGTGAACAGGTCTCGGATGGTGTTGACGATGGACGTCACCGGCTGGTGGGAGCTGGTCGTCAGCCCATCCGAGTCACCTCGGATAGTGGATAGAGTCCAGAATCGGATAGTGTAAGAGAGTCATGTCCAGCCATTCGACCGACCTCCTTCGGGAGCACGGACTTCAAGTGACGGCCCAGCGTCTCGCCGTGCTGCGGGCCGTGTCGAATCGGCCGCATGGCACGGCAGACGAGATCGAAGAGTTCGTACGCTCCGAGATCGGGGCTATATCGCGTCAGGCCGTGTACGACGCTCTCGGAGTCTTCACGGACAAGGGTCTCATCCGGCGTATCCAGCCGGCCTGGTCGCCGGCTCGCTACGAAGATCGGGTCGATGACAACCATCACCATCTCGTTTGCCGCACGTGCGGCCGTACCGTCGACGTCGACTGCGCCGTTGGACGTACGCCGTGCCTGCACCCCTCTGACGATCACGGGTTCATCGTCGATGAAGCCGAAATCATCTACTGGGGCTACTGCCCTGCTTGCCAAGACGCAACCGACGGCGAGCGCTCTCGCCAAGAGTCATCAACCACAGACAAGGAGCACTCATGAGCAACGAAGACACCGGCGCAACCGACACCACCGGAGAGGAAGGCGCATCCGCCACCAAGTGCCCGGTACTGCACGACCGATACACCGCGACCGGTTCCATGGCGAACCAGCACTGGTGGCCCACCATGCTGAATCTGCGGATGCTCAACAAGAACTCGCCCCTCATCGATCCAATGGGGGAAGAGTTCGACTACGCAGAAGAGTTCGAGAGTCTCGACCTCGACGCGGTCAAGGCCGACCTCGCCGCGGTTATGACCGACTCGCAAGATTGGTGGCCGGCCGACTACGGCCACTACGGACCGCTCCTGATCCGGATGGCCTGGCACGACGCCGGGACCTACCGCATCCACGACGGCCGCGGCGGAGCCGGCACGGGCACGCAACGTTTTGCGCCGCTCAACAGCTGGCCGGACAACGCAAACCTGGACAAGGCGCGCCGCCTGCTCTGGCCGGTGAAGCAGAAGTACGGCCGCAAGATCTCCTGGGCCGACCTGATGATCCTTGCCGGCAACGTCGCCCTGGAGTCGATGGGGTTCAAGACGTTTGGGTTCGGTGGCGGACGCAAGGATGTCTGGGAGCCGGAAGAGGACCTCTACTGGGGTCCCGAGGACACCTGGCTCGGTGACGAGCGATACAGCGGCGACCGCGAACTCGCCGACCCGCTCGGTGCGGTACAGATGGGTCTCATCTACGTGAACCCCGAGGGGCCAAACGGGAATCCCGACCCGATCGCCGCCGCCCGCGACGTGCGCGAGACCTTCTTGCGCATGGCGATGAACGACGAGGAAACGGTCGCTCTCATCGCGGGTGGTCACACGTTCGGCAAGACGCACGGCGCCGTCGAGGAACGGTACGTTGGGCCCGAGCCCGAAGGCGCCCCGCTCGAGCAGCAGGGCCTGGGGTGGAAGAACAGCTTCGGTAGTGGCAAGGCAGGCGACGCCTACACCAGCGGGTTGGAAGGTGCCTGGACACCTACGCCGATCGCATGGGACAACGCCTTCTTCGAGATGTTGTTCGGCTACGAGTGGGAGCTCGACAAGAGCCCGGCAGGCGCCCATCAGTGGCGTCCGACGGATCGCGCCGCGGACGACACCGTGCCTGATGCCCACGATCCTTCGAAGCGGGTCGCCCCCATGATGCTCACGACGGATCTGGCGTTGCGGTTCGATCCGATCTACGAGCCCATTGCGCGGCGCTTCTACGAGAACCCTGATGATTTCGCCGACGCGTTCGCCAGGGCCTGGTTCAAGCTCACTCACCGAGATATGGGCCCCATCACGCGGTATCTCGGACCAGAGGTCCCCGCCGAACAGCTGATCTGGCAGGATCCGGTCCCAGCAGTCGATCACGAGCTGGTCGACGATCAGGACATAGCCTCGCTCAAGAGCAAGCTCCTCGATTCGGGCCTTTCTGTTTCCCAGCTGGTCTCCACTGCGTGGGCGGCGGCGTCGACTTTCCGCGACAGCGACAACCGGGGCGGGGCCAACGGAGCCCGGATCCGGCTCGCCCCGCAGAAGGACTGGGAGGTCAACAATCCGGCCGAGCTGTCGACGGTACTCGAGGCTCTCGAGGCCATTCAGGCCGAGTTCAAGGGTTCGCACACCGGTGGGAAGAGGATCTCGCTCGCCGACTTGATCGTCCTCGGTGGATGTGCAGCAGTCGAGAAGGCCGCCAGGGACGCCGGACACGACGTCCAGGTCCCATTCACCCCGGGCCGCACCGATGCGTCCCAGGAGATGACTGATGTGGACGCCTTCGCCGTACTCGAACCGACGGCAGACGGCTTCCGCAACTACACGAGGGCCGGAGACAAACGACGGCCCGAGGAGTTGCTGGTGGACAGGGCTGCCCTGCTGTCGCTGACTGCACCCGAGATGACGGTGCTCGTTGGCGGCATGCGCGTGCTCAACGCCAACTTCGGGCAGTCCAGCCACGGGGTTTTCACCGGCCGGCCCGGCACCCTGACCAACGACTTCTTCGTGAACCTGCTCGACATGGGTATCGAGTGGCGGGTGTCGACCAGCGAGCACATCTACGAGGGTCGTGATCGGCACACCGGTGAGGTCAGGTGGACCGGTACCGCCGTCGATCTCGTCTTCGGTTCGAACTCCCAGTTGCGTGCCATCGCCGAGGTCTACGGATCGGACGACGGCAAGGAGAAATTCGTTGAGGACTTCGCGGCCGCCTGGGACAAGGTCATGAGCCTCGACCGGTTCGACCTGGACTGAATCGTGCACTGTGGAGGCCCGCTGACGGGTCCGCTCTGACGGCAGAAGTCGTCAGAGCGGTTTCCCAGAGCGTCCGTTCGGGCGGGTGCGTCCGGCGAAAGGCGTGGTCGCCTTTCACCGGGGTCGTCGTCAGGGTCCTACAGCAGGCCCGGGCTGTCTCCCGGTGCTACTGGTCGGATTCGATTCCCAGTTCGGTGAGGATTCTGGTGCGTTCCTCGTCGTAGCGGTCGAAGCTGATCTTCTTGGAGGCATGACGTTCGCTGAGGTGGGCGTACTCCTCCCAGAGCGCCTTCTCATCGACGTCAGTGGCCGTCTCGTCCTCATCAGCAGTGCTCCGAGTGGCGCGCCGCTCGCGTTTCGCTGCTTGCTTTTCCATGCGCGCCTTCTCTTTGGCGCGCTTGATAGCGCTATCCCGGCCGCGCTTAGCCACGGCCCGTGACCTCAAGAGCGGCTGCTGGTGACTCTCCGGTCGCTGCGATCCCGATGTGTCGGGCGGAGTCGATCAGCGGGACCGGGGCTGGGCGATGTTGACCTTGAGGGCACGCCCTGAGACGTCTCTGCCGTCGAGGGCGGAGATGGCGGCTTGGGCAGCCTCCTTGGATGACATCTCAACGAAACCGAATCCGCGGGATCGGCCCGTGTCACGGTCGTTGATCACTTTGGCGTCTGAGACTTCGCCGTACTCGGCGAACAAAGTGCGCAGGTCGTTCGATGTTGTGGCAAATGCAAGATTGCCGACGTAGATGCTGGTGGGCATGGACTCTCCTTCGAGGTCTACCGCGTTTGGCTGGACACCAAGCAGACGGAAGTCCGGCCTCGGTAGTTGGCCGGTCCCGCCGCGACATCCGACGGGTCGAAGGAAGCAAGCTAGGCGCTGGCGGCTATTGGTCGCCGCTACCGGATGATTCTATCACACGCGGCACTCGAGAGATAGATCGACCCACCCGTCGAGACCGTGGAGCGGGACACCCACGGCTCCGTGGCCGGCAGCGATCTACGCCCGGGTTCGATCGGCGGCGGGGGCGGTCACGAATGGGACGTTCGCAGGCGGCAACTGCGTGCGTCCGACACCAGCTCGACCATCGCTGCCGATCGAACCCAGGGTCAACAGCTGCAGTCGGACAATGCCGCGGTACCCTCTGGCAGGTGCTCCGTCCCATCATCGGGGACGACGCGCTAGCGCTCCGCCCGCCGGGCCTTCTTGTAGATCGCACGCAGCCGTCCCCAGGGCACCTGTGGCCAGTCCAGGCCGCGCCTGGCGAGGTAGCGCTTGGCGCTGCTTCGACCGCTGCGCACCTGCCGTACGAAACTCATCCCGGCGCCTGTCCCTTCGATCAGCCGAGTGGCCCGGAAGACCCAGGCGCTGCCATCGCGCTCGAGTCTGCCGTAGGCGACGAAGTTGGTCTGGTTCCACAGCCGGTCGTCGTGGAAGTGACACAGCAGCCCGGCCGGACCGGCCTGGGCGTGTGCGTAGCCGGGCAGGTCCACCTTGAGGATCTGTCGAGCCGGATCCGGCTCCGGAACGCAGCGGATGCTGAACGGGTAGCCGGCGGCGTCGGTGACGGTCAGGACAGCCGTCGGGTACTTGCCCAGGTTGCGGACCAGGTCATCCCACATGCGGCACCTCCAGCGGATCCTCCGAGAAGTCCGCATCCGGCCACCAGAGGATCCTGGTCGGGATGATGCGCAGCGGGATCCGGACGAAGTACCACTTGCCCATCAGCTGTTTCATCAGTGGCCCCCAAGATGTCCACTTGCCGGAGGGCTGGAAGCGGTAGATCTTCTCCCAAACGTCCTCGATGCCGTCGAGGGTGGTGATGGCTCCTGCGACGGCGTCACCCTGGACCAGGACGGCCGGAGGGTTGGTGAGCTTCGAGGCGCGCGGCTCCGAAAACAGGAGCGAGACACGCGGGTTGCGGCGGATGTTGGCAGCCTTCTGGGACAGGCCGATGGACGTGGCTGCAAGGAACTCGCAGCGATCCGGGTAGTAGACGGCGGTGATGGGCCACGTCGCCGGTGTTCCGTCCTTGCCGATCGTGGTGAACTCCGTCGTCCGGAACTCCCGGAAGACGGCCTCAACGTCGGCAGGGACCTCGAAGTGGGCCATACATCCTCGCTTGTTTGTGTGGTGAAATCTACACATGACGTGCCGCAGTGTCCCCGGAAGGAGCCCCCGCATTCGGACTCACACTGCGAAGGTCGGACGTGCAGATCCGGCGTTTGCCGAGCGGATGGCCGTGAGGTCCGGTGGCCGGCTCCTAGCCCACATACTCGGCGAGATGCCGGCCGGTGAGGGTCGAACGAGCGGCGACGAGGTCGGCGGGTGTGCCTTCGAACACGATCCGGCCGCCGTCGTGGCCGGCGCCCGGACCGAGATCGATGATCCAGTCGGCATGGGCCATCACCGCCTGGTGGTGAGTGATCACGATGACCGACTTGCCGGCGTCGACGAGCTGGTCGAGGAGTCCGAGCAGATTGTCGACATCGGCGAGGTGAAGGCCGGCGGTCGGTTCGTCGAGGACGTAGATGCCGCCCTTTTCTGCCATGTGAGTGGCCAGCTTGAGTCGCTGCCGCTCACCTCCGGACAGCGTCGGGAGCGGCTGGCCGAGGGCGAGGTAGCCGAGCCCGACGTCGTCGAGCCAGACGAGGATCTTGTGTGCCGCCGGTGTCTTCGCGTCGCCGTCACCGAAGAACTCCTTGGCTTCTGTCACCGACATCGCGAGGACCTCTGTGATGTCGCGACCACCGAAGGTGTACTCCAGCACCGAAGGCTCGAACCCTTTGCCATCGCACTCCTCGCAGGTGGTGGCGACGGTGTCCATGAATCCCAGCTCGGTGTAGATGACACCTGCACCGTTGCAGGTGGGGCAGGCACCTTCGGAGTTGGCGCTGAACAGCGCCGGTTTCACACCGTTGGCCTTCGCGAACGCTTTGCGGATCGGGTCGAGCAGCCCCGTGTACGTCGCCGGGTTGCTCCGTCGCGAGCCACGGATCGCGTCCTGGTCGATCGACACCACACCGGCGCCGGCGGGGATCGACCCGTGAATGAGCGAGCTCTTGCCGGAACCCGCCACACCGGTGACCACGCAGAGCACGCCGAGCGGTATGTCGACGTCGACGTCGTGCAGGTTGTGAAGGCCCGCACCACGGATCTCGAGTGCCCCGGACGGGGTCCGAACCGTGTCCTTGAGTGCGGCTCGGTGGTCGAGGTACCGGCCTGTGATGGTGTCGCTTGCCCGCAGCTCCTCGACGGTGCCCTCGAAGCAGATGGTGCCGCCCGTTGTGCCGGCTCCTGGGCCGAGATCGACGACGTGGTCGGCGATGTCGATCACCTCTGGTTTGTGCTCGACGACCAGCACGGTGTTGCCCTTGTCACGGAGCCGCTTCACCAGATCGTTCGTCCGCTGGATGTCATGAGGGTGCAGTCCGATGGTGGGTTCGTCGAAGACATAGGTGACGTCGGTGAGCGACGACCCGACCTGGCGGACCATCTTGACGCGCTGCGCCTCGCCGCCCGAGAGCGTCCCGGATGCCCGGTCGAGCGAGAGGTAGCCCAAGCCGATCTCCTCGAACGCGTCGAGGGTCTCCTGGAGCCCGGTCAGGAGCGGGGCCACCGTGGGTTCTTCGAGATTTCGAACCCACGCAGCAAGGTCGCTGATCTGCATGGCGCAGGCGTCGGCGATGCTGACCCCGTCGATCGTGGAGGACCGTGCGGCCTCGCTGAGCCGGGTGCCGCCGCAGTCGGGACAGTCGGTGAACGTCGCCGCCCTTTCGACGAACTCGCGGATGTGCGGCTGCATCGACTCACGGTCCTTGGAGAAGAACGACTTCTGGACCTTGGGTATCAGACCCTCGTAGGTCATGTTGATCTTGTTGATCTTGACCTTGGTTGGCTCTTTGTGCAGGAAGTCGTGCAGCTCCTTCTTCGTGTAGTCGCGGATCGGCTTGTCCGGATCGAGGAACCCGGATTCGGAGAAGTACCGCACGTTCCAACCGCCCGCCTTGTAGCCGGGAATGGTGATCGCCCCATCGTTCAGCGACTTGGAGTCGTCGAAGAGCCGGGTCAGGTCGATATCGGAGACCGTGCCCCGGCCCTCGCAGCGCGGACACATGCCACCGGTGACGGAGTACGTCTTCTTGATCGTCTTGCCCTTGACCGTGAGCGCGCCGCTTGCATGCACCGACGGGATGTTGAACGCAAACGCTCTTGGGGAGCCGATGTGTGGTTGGCCGAGCCTGCTGAACAGGATGCGAAGAAACGCGTTGGCGTCGGTTGCTGTGCCGACGGTGGAGCGGATGTTGGCTCCCATCCGTTCCTGGTCGACGATGATCGCCGTCGTCAACCCTTCGAGCGCATCCACATCCGGCCGTGCCAGCGTCGGCATGAACCCCTGAAGGAAGGAGCTGTAGGTCTCGTTGATCATCCGTTGCGACTCGGCGGCGATCGTGTCGAACACCAGCGAGCTCTTGCCCGACCCGGAGACGCCCGTGAACACTGTCAGCCGGCGCTTCGGGAGCTCGATGCTCACGTTCTTCAGGTTGTTCACCCGGGCGCCTGTCACCCGGATCAGGTCATGGCTGTCGGCGGTGTCCATCCGGTCCACGCTACCTGCCGTCCGGGGGCGCCGACCATTTCGTTGTCACGGGCAGGAGCACGTCGCCGTACCCCTTGCAGCGGGCTTCGCTCAGCTTCAGCTCGAACAGAACATCGCTCTCGACCGGCGAGTAGCTCGCAGCGTCGGCCGCAATCGACCACATGTCGAGATCGTCAATGGCGAAGCCACGGCCCGCGCAGGAGAACTCCCCACCGGTGCCCTCGTTGTCCTGAACGCCGTTGTGAAGTGCGAACCATCCCCGCTCCCGAAGGTCTCTCCCTTTCGGAGAGGTCGGCTCCATGAACAGGAACAGCCCGCTGGCGGTGAAGACCGGCGTCACCGGATGGACCCGAGGTGCTCCCGACCGGCGAACCGTCGCCAGGTAGGCGGGCCCTGCCGTCAACAGTGCCGCCCCGAACCGTGCCAGCTCCGGTTCACGTGTGACGAACTCGCCCCAGGTGATCGTTCCAAGTCGCTTCGTGGAGGTCATGCAACGCCTGTCAATCGGACTACGACTGTGAGGCCGGAGGCTGGTCGATGCGGATGAGATTGCCGGAAGGGTCGCGCACGGCGAAGTCCCGCGTACCCCACGGCTGGTCGGCCGGCTCCGACACGATCTCGGCGCCCAGATCGCGCACCTTCACGAAGGTGGCGTCGAGGTCGTCGGTGTGGAAGTGGACGCCGTTCAAGGCCCCCTTGGCGACGAGGGCGGTGACCGCCTCCGCGTCGGCAGGGCTGCCGTTGAGATAGTTCGTGAGGACGACCGAGACGCCGGGCTGTGAGGCGGCGCCGACGGTGATCCAGCGGAAGTCTCCGCGGGCAACGTCGTTGCGCAGTTCGAGGCCGAGGGCGTCACGGTAGAACCTCAGCGCGAGATCAGGGTCGGTGACTATGACGAAGCATTGGGAGAGGGTGATATCCATGGCCGCAACCCTACGGAACCGACGCCGCGAGCGCTTCTCCGATCCTGCTCGATACGGGACGGGTGAGGTCTCTCGCGATGCAGCCCGGCACGCTCGCGAGCGCGCTGTGGTCACGCGCCCGGTAGGCCGTCGGTGTCTCGCCCACCACCTGTGTGAAACGCGCGCTGAACGAACCGAGCGATGCGCAACCAACCATCATGCAGACTTCGGTGACCGACAGGTCGCCGAGGCGCAACAGCGCCTTCGCCCGCTCGATTCTCCGTGTCATCAAGTAGGCGTGGGGTGTCTCTCCATACGCCGCCCGGAACTGGCGGGAAAAGTGCGCGGGGGACATCAGGGCGGCCCGGGCGATCGCCCTCACATCGAGGGGACTCGCGTACTCGCGGTCCATCAGATCACGAGCACGGCGCAGGTGCGCGAGGTCGGCAAGCTTCTCCGGCGTCACGATCACAGCGTATCGGCGTTCTCGTCCTAGCCGCCGGGGGCCCGGTCGAGAACGGGACCGAGGAGTCACCGGACGTGCTCCAGGACACCTCGCCGGACCGTCCTCTCAAACTGAGCTCGAGAGTAAGTGAGATCACGCCGTAACTGCATTCGAAGTGGGCAGGCGTCGCACCGTCCGT
>Ga0307420_1000560_pt1 | contig 17101 bp, 15 predicted proteins | sample SalMarWE160240MG_2_FD_202167 | JGI IMG/M metagenome (GOLD analysis project Ga0307420, IMG submission 202167) | Salt marsh sediment microbial communities from the Plum Island Ecosystem LTER, Massachusetts, United States - WE1602-40 | ecosystem: Environmental > Aquatic > Marine > Intertidal zone >... | reverse complement strand
CCCAAGACAGGGCCCCCCACATCGCCCATCCCTCCCATGATCCACAAGAGCAAAGCCATGCCAGCCACGCCGAGCACCGGCAATAGCCCGCCAACAACAATGCTCCCACAGACGATCAGCCAGACGTACTCGCCACGCCGGCGGCGGATCGCCCAGCGCGAGACCTCGGCAATCCCCGTACCAACTACCGGCCCCAAGAAGATGGTGAACCATCCGGTCATGGGGATCAGTGTCCCTGCCACCAGCGAGAGGGGCAGCGCGACCAGGGCCGCAACCACGTAATAGATGGGGCGAAAGTCGGCGAAAAAGACCTTCTGTTGGGCGTTGATGCAGCTCCGGCAGCGATAGCCCACCGGCGTCTGCACCGCACACTTGGGACATATCGGCTGCCCGCACTTGTTGCAGCGCAGGTAGGTTTCTACGTCGGGATGGTTGACACAACGCAGCGCTTCGGGCATTTTCCCCTCCAATTCAGACGCCATGCCTCAGCCAGAAACTGGTGATTGGAGGCCAGACGTGTGATCTCTTGGCGCCAGCCGCTCGAGCAGGGTCTTGTAGAAATAGGTCTGCTCCTGCACCCGCGCGAAACGGGCCGTGTGCGGGCCGGCGCCCACCCGCACCTCGTCGCCGTCAACCAACTCGGCTTTGACCTCGCCATCCACCGTCAGTACGGCCGGCCTGTTTCCCGCCACGACAATGCGCACGGTGGCCCCCTCCGAGAGCACGACGGGGCGATCCATGCTCAGGTGCGGGGCAACCGGCACGAGCACGATGTTGCGCAGCTCCGGCGGCAAGATCGGACCGCCGGCCGCCAGCGCGTAAGCTGTGGACCCCGTCGGCGTGGCCACGATGAGACCATCGGCAGCGTAGGAGGCCAGGAAGCCACCGTCGACCTCGGCGCGCAGGTGCACCACGCGCGCCCGCTCCCCGCGCCCGACGACCACGTCGTTCAGCGCCTCGGCCCGGGCCAATTCCTCGCCAGCGCGCGAGGCCGTTACCTGCAGCATCATGCGCTCCTCGACCCAATAGTCGCCCGCCAGCGCCCGCGACAGCACACCCTTCCAATTTTCCGGCTCGGCCTCGGTGAGGAACCCCACCCGCCCCAGGTTGATCCCCAGGATTGGCGCGCCGTAAGGAGCCGCCGCCCGCGCCACCCGCAGGATCGATCCATCGCCGCCCAGCGTCACCAGTAGATCGGCCTGCTGCAAAAAAGGAGACTCGGCGGCCTGATACGTCGTCGCAATCTCTGCCTCCAGCCCCTGCTGCTTCAGCCACAGAGCGATCACGCCTGCCAGAGGAAGCGCCCGCTCGGGACGGGGATTGTAGAGGATGCCGATGATTTTCATATTCACAATCCAGAAACCCGGTTTTTGGCTCCTATTATGCTAGGAAACCAAAAGCGCAACTCGCCTGCCAAAAAGAAAAACCGGGTTTCTTTACTATCTATGCCCGTGCCTTTAACCAATCCACCAACCCGGCCAGAGCCACGTCTGTCTGCTCGCCCACCTGCATATCGCGGACGGCCGCGGTGCCGGCCGCCAGCTCATCCTCGCCCAGGATGACGACGTAGCGCGCGCCGCGCTTGTCTGCCTCGCGGAGCTGACTCCTCAAGCCCCGCTGGCCGAACGCCAGCCACGCCCCTACATCCGCTTCGCGCAGCGCATTCGTCAAGCGCACTGCCTCGCGCCGCGCTTGCGCTCCCAAATGTACCACGAACACTGGCGGGGCCGGCAGCGGCGGCACCTGCACCCCCAGCTGCTTCATCACCAGGACAATGCGCTCGATGCCGGAGCCAAAGCCCACGCCCGGCGTCGGCGGGCCGCCGATGGCCTCTGCCAATCCATCGTAGCGACCGCCGCCGCAGACGGCAGCCTGCGCGCCGATGTCGGCCGCCCAGACCTCGAACACGGTCTTGGTGTAATAGTCCAGCCCGCGCACCAGGCGGTGGTTGATCGTGTACGCCCGGTCCAGCAGATCGAGATACTCCCGCAGCGTGGCAAAGTGCTCGGCGCACTCCTCGCACAGGTAGTCGATGATGTGCGGCGCGTTCTCGATCAGCGGCTGACACTGATCGGCCTTGCAATCGAGCACGCGCAAGGGGCTGCGCTCCAAGCGGCGGCGGCAATCCTCGCAAATCGCGTCCTGGTGCGCCGCATAATAGTCCATCAGCACGGCGATGTAGCCCGGCTTGCACTCGGGGCAGCCGGTCGAGTTCAACTGGAAGGCCAGGTCGCGGAAGCCCAGGCCGGCGTACAGGTCCCAGGCCAGCACCATCACCTCCAGATCGGCGGCCGGGTCTTGGTCGCCCAGGATCTCGACGTCGAATTGGGTGTGCTGGCGATAGCGGCCCGCCTGCGGACGCTCATAGCGAAAGATGGGACCCAAGGTGTAGAGCTTGACCGGTTGAGGTAGGACGTGCATGCCGTTCTCGATGTAGGCGCGCAGCACACCAGCGGTGAACTCGGGTCGCAGGGTGATGTCGTGGTCGCCCTTGTCCCGGAAGGAGTACATCTCCTTGTCGACGATGTCGGTGCCCTCCCCGACGCCGCGGGCAAAGAGCTGGGTCTCCTCAAAGATCGGCGCGTCAATGCGCTCGAACCCGGCCAACTCCGCCAGGTGGCGCGCCCGGTCGCGCACGTGATACCAGTAGGGCTGATCCTGCGGTAGGATGTCCAGCGTGCCGGTCGGCCGTTGAAATTGGGGCATAAACTCCTCCTGGGTCCAATTGGTGGCTATTATAGCCCATGTCAAATGTAACGCAAACCCCCGCCAGCGCAGGCGGGGGCATTATACTCGTCCGGGGTACGGGGACGCAAACGGCGAATGCGTGCAAGGTGTGCTCGTCAAAGCGGAACACAGCCCAGACTCATCGCCCGGCTACACCGCCATCGTCATTCCCCCTTTTGGTTCGCAGTCACGCTCGCTTTTAACGCGGCGACGTTCTCGGCCACAGACGCCGCGCCTTTGTAGACGGCGGATCCCGCGACCAACGACGTGGCGCCCGCCATGACGACCAACGGCGCGGTGGTCGTATCGATCCCGCCGTCCACGCCGATACGCACGCCCAGCCCGCGCGCGCCCAGCATCTGGCGCAGGCGGCGAATCTTTTCCAACTGGGAGTGAATAAAGTCCTGCCCGCCCCAACCGGGTGTGACCGTCATGACCTGCACAAAGTCGACTAGGCCAAGCAGTTCCTCAATGGTACTCAAAGGCGTTTCGGGGGCCAGCGCCACCCCCACCTCGACGCCCAGGTCGCGAACGGACGCCAACACCTCGCGAGGGTTAGAACAGGCCTCCCGATGCACGATCAGGCGACCGGCCCCGGCATCGGCAAACGCTTCTAGATGCTCCTGTGGATTGACGATCATCAGGTCGACGTCCAGAAACAGGTCGACCTCCCGGCGCAACGCCCGTACCACTCCCGGTCCAAACGTGATATTGGGCACAAAGCTACCGTCCATCACGTCGATCTGGATGCCGTCGACGCCCGCGGCCTCGGCCTCGCGCGCCTGCTGGCCCAGGCGAGCATAGTCGGCGGCTAGAATAGAGGCTTCGATTGTGATCATCGGACTCCTTCGTCGTCTAAAACGTAAAACGTAATCCGTAAACCTAAACATACATTTTACGCTTTACGTTTGATATGCCGGATTCCCTCCGCGCTCGCGACAATGACCTCTGTTGCCAAACCCAGAAACAGCCCGTGCGCCACGACGCCAGCGCGCTCGCTTAGTTGAGATGCCAACTGCACCGGATTAGCGATCGGACCAAACTCGCAGTCGAGGATCAGGTTACCCTGGTCCGTCTCGAACGGCGTGCCGTCATCCTTCATGCGCAGCACCGGTTGTGACCCCAGCGACTCGAGGTAGGCAGCTTGCGTGCGCCAGCCAAAGCGCGTCACCTCCACCGGCACCGGCCAGTGGGTGCCCAGCGCCGGTGAGAGTTTAGTCTCATCCACGGCGATGATTTCGCGGCGGCTGGCCTGGGCGACGATCTTTTCCCGCAACAGCGCCCCACCCCCGCCCTTGATCAGGTTCAGGTCGAGATCGACCTCGTCCGCGCCGTCGATGGTCAGGTCAATGATGGGATGCTCCTCCAACGTGGTCAACAGAATACCCATGTCATGCGCCTCCACCTCGACTTTGCAAGAGCACGGCACGCCGAGAATGTCGCGCAGCTTTCCCTCGATCAACAACTGGGCAATGCGGCGCACGGCAAATGCGGCCGTACTCCCCTCACCCAGGCCCACGACCATCCCCGACTCGACGTATTCCACCGCCCGTTCGGCAGCTTGCTGCTTGAATCGCGCAACGTCCACGCTACATCCCCTTTCAATAGTACGCGCCGTCAATCAGACCCATCCGGTGTTTGGACCTGCAGAACACCTAACACGATGCGGCCATCCGGCAACTGGTTGCCAGCCGCGTCGAAAACGGGCACGCGCGCCATGCTCTCAAGATCGTACATACCCACCGAAAGCTCGTAGGCCCCGGGAGCCAGATCGTCGCCCAGAGGAACCGTGTGAGCGTCCTCGATGATCTCGCCGGCGCGCCAGCTGGGTGTGGGACGAACGCCATAGATCGGCGGCCCATCATGCTGGGCAACCAACTCCCCGCTTGCAGACAGGAGATGGCAAAAGACCATATAGTTTTCCACGACCTCGCCGTCCGACTCCCAGATCGGCACGACGAGCAGCACGTCCCCCGGCGAAACAGTCTCCGAACTGAGACGAACCCGTTTCAGCGTGATGTGGTCACCCAATCGGGCGTTCACCTCGTATTCAGGACCTCCCACAGCCGGCTCTTCCGGCGGAGCGCCATAGACCCACACGTAGGTCACCCCATCAAAGGCCACCGTCCAAAGCGGCGCGGTCTGCCTATCGGCCTCCCAGGCCTTTTGCCACTCCTCGCCGCCCAGACCGCGCGTCACCTGGTTGGCATAGTAAACCCGATAGTCGATCCAGGGACTGGGGACGGTTTTAGTAGCTCCTATGAAATAACGCTCAAAGATATTGGACCCAAAGGAATAGACCATCGCCCTGGCCTGCTGCGCCCGCGGCAGCGTGTTGAGGTACCGGGCTGCCAGGTCAAGCCCCTCACCCTGATCCTGCAGAGGCAAGATGCGCTGGGCCACCCGTGAACCGCCCAACAGATTGTTGTGGTGCGTCCCATAGTAAGGATGGCGCGGCAGCACGACGCCGGCCTGAACCACCAACGCCAGCACAATCAAGGCCGTGGGCAACCACCGCCGCTCCCGCCACCAACGAACGCGCCCGACCGCCCCGGCAACCTTTGCCAGACCCAAACCCGCTATCACGCTCAAAATTGGGAAAGCGGGCACCATGTACGCCATCTGTTTCCAGCTTCCCAAGCTGATCTGCGCCGTAAAGAAAACAACATAGGCAGCGAGCAACAGCGTCAGCAGGCTGTACTTGTTGCGGCGGAACCGAACGAGTGCAGATACCAGGGCAACACAAGCCGCCGGCAAGGTGATCAGCGTCATCTTCCAGGCTATCGTGGCCACGTAGAAAAGCGGACCAGGATCTCGCCTGAGCGCCTGGCCGTTGAAAAAGACCGGGTTATCGTGAATCGTATCGACGTGAAAAAACACCCCGCCCATCATACGATCGACCACATCGAGCGGCCCAACCCACATCGCTGGCCAGAGCGCAACAAAGACCACGGCGGCCGTCACGGTCCAGATCAGCAGCGTGCGAAGTAAAACCCATACACGGCACCCTATCCTCCGCCACCACGCCGACACGTCGGCGTTCGCCCGCAGCGCCACCAGCCCGTATACGCCGGTCACCAGAATCGTGTAAGGGATGAGGAAAATGGAGGGTGTCTTGGTGAGAAATGACAACCCGGCAAACACACCGCTCAGAACCAGATCGAGGAATTTATCCCGGCGAAAGTAGTTGAGCAAAAAGAGAGCGCTGGTAAACATGAGCGTCGCTAACAGCGCATCCGGGTGAAGCACTTTGCTATACGCGATGTGAAAAGGATCCAGAGCCAAGAGGAGGCTACCCGCAAGCGCCGTTCTCCGGTCAGTGATGCGTTCGAGCAGGACGTAGGATAGCGCGATACAAAGCGCGATGACAAAAGCCAATGGGACCACGCCGGCGGTCACCGCACCGGCCACGACCCCCGGCTTGGCGGGGTCGTCGCCCAACAACTGGGCAGACGACAACCCCTGCCGCCAGCCAAACAGCCGGATGCCGATACTGGAGAGCCACGTTACGGTCACACCCGGGTGATAGCTCTGGTACGTCTCTGCCCAATCGCGCACCGCCAGCGCATCGCTGAACCGGATGGAACGGTCGTACCACAGCATGAACAGCGAAACGGGATAGATCGCGCGCGAGACAAAGGCCAGCAAGAATATCAGGGCAAAAATGGTCCACCGCAGCCACCGGGACGTCCACAGATTATTCATTGCCATACCAGCACCTATCCCAATGCCTCTGCCAAGCGTTCCAACCCACCCACCACGTCACTCCCCAGATGGAAGCGAATCACCCGCCGGTCGTTATCGAGCAGCGCCTGCCGGTCGCCCAGCGCCTGGGCAGCGATGAGCACGCCAAAGGTCATCGCCGACCCTGGCTTGCCCGCCTCGTCCGGGATGGCGGCGTCCTGCGGCGGATCGTGGGTGAACTGAATAAAGAGACCGTTGCCTCTATCGCCCTTGTGCAGTTGGCCGGTCGAGTGTAGGAAGCGCGGACCATAGCCAACCGTCGTCGCCAGGCGGAACTCGTCGCGCAGCTTGAGACGCAATTCGGCCAGCGCTGCGTCGGTCTGCAACGCCGGCTGGACGTAGGCCTGCAAGGAGATATAATCGCCGGGTTGAACCTGCGCTAGAAATTCGTCTAGAGCCTCGGCGGTCAGCGGCGCCGATTCGACATCGGGCAGCGTACCCTGTTCCCTGTACTCGGCGATCATCCTGCGCGCCTGCACCTTGGCCGACTCGACGTTGGGCTGGTCGAACGGGTTGATGCCCAAGCGATGACTCGCCACGGCAGTGGCCAACTCCCACAGGAAGAACTGCCCGCCAAGGTCGTAGACGTCGCGCAGGTCAAGGCGCACCACCGGATAATCGGCAGCTTTGAGCGCCGCCAGGTCAGCATCGTAGGTTGTGTCGCCTTCGAGCCGGAGGTGGACGAACAGCCGGTCAAAGCCATAGACGCCAACCGTACCTAGTGGTTCGCCCACGACTGGGAGAATCCCCTGGCCCTCCTTGCCGGTGCTCTCGGCGACGAGCTGTTCCACCCAGTCGCCAAAGCTGGCCGCGGCGGGCGAGATGGCGAACGTCACCTTATCGCGCCCGGATCTGGCCAGCTCACCCAGGATCGCGCCCAACCAGGCGCCGGGATTGTCCACCACCGGCACACTCGGGGCGCAGCCCTGCGCCATAGCCATCGCCCGGTCGAGCAGGCAAGCCACGTCCACGCCCACCAGCGCCGCCGGCAGCAGGCCAAAGTAGGAGAGGGCCGAGAATCGCCCGCCGATGTTGGGATCATTGAGAAAGACGGCCCGGAATTCATACCGCTCCGCGATATCGACCAGCTTGCTGCCTGGGTCGGTGATGGCGATAAAGTGCTCACCGGCTCGGTCTGCCCCCAGTGCGTCGGCTACCCGATTATAAAAGAACTTGAAGAAGGACAGCGTCTCCGCCGTGCCGCCGGACTTGGTCGCGACGACGAAGAGCGTGCACGCCGGATCAAGCCGCTCGGCGTGGGCCAACACGGCACCGGGGTCGGTGCTATCGAGCACAGCCAGAGACAAATCGTCGGCGCGCGCGCCAAAGGTCTTGCTGAAAAGCTCCGGCGCCAGGCTGGAGCCCCCCATCCCCAAGAGCAGCACGTGGGTGTATCCCGCTTCCTGCACCTCGGCGGCCAGCGTTTCCAGGCGCGGCACGTTTTCCACCATCGCCTCAGCGATGTGCAGCCATCCCAGCCGGTTAGCGATCTCTGTAGGCTCCGGCTTCCAGACGGTGTGGTCGTGCTTCCAGATGCAGGCGATAACGTCATCTGCTTCCATCCCTGCCAGCACCGCGTCGACGGCGGCCTGATAATTGCCCAGACCAACCGAGCGATCAATTCTGTATGAATCCGTCATCTCCAGTCCCCTTTTGACACGAAATAGATCTGTGCTATTCTCTTACTATACGCATCTTTCACCAATGCGCCAACTCGTGACGATTTCGTCACGTTTTTCAAGTATAATTCGTACAGAAGCTAACCACGGACCGTTGGCCTTGCCAATGGGTCCCCAAACTCAGATAGGAGGAATCCAATGAAACGGCACAAGAAAATCCTGACCATCTCGCTCAGCGTTCTGGTTTTGGCGCTGGCCTTGGCCTGCGGCGGAGGCGGCACGCCGGTCCCCATGAGCGACATCCCGGTCTACGATGGCGCCACATCCACCACGGCCGGTGACGACCCCCTGGTCGACCTGGTAGTAGAAAGCATGGAAGAAACCGTCGCCGGTGAAAACATCACCATGGAAACCAATACCTACGCCCTGCCAGATGACGCCACCTGGAGCGATGTCAAAAGCTTTTACAACGACAAACTCGAAGGCAGCGATTGGAAATCGGCGGCAGAACTCAGCGACGAAAGCCTCGACGAGTTCAAGACCATCGGCTGGCAGCGTGGCGGCGCTGCCAGCGAGCAACTGCTCGTCGTCGCCTTCCTGCCAGATCTTTTTGACGAAGGTGCCACGCTGATCATCATGCTCTTTTCAGAATAGCCTGCCTGTAAAAACAGAAAAACGCAGGTCACGTTATAAACGTGACGGCACCCGCAATTGTCACGCTGCTAGCGTGACAATTGCTACAACTAACACTACCCAGACCCGAAAGTTCCAATCCTGCAGGTGGCGCGCAGTGCCGCTCACGATTCCAAGCCGTAGCAAGCGGCCCCCAGGAGAGCAGACTTGGGGTTAAGGATGACGTGCACGGGCACGCGCGCCAGCAAATCGGAGAAGCGTCCCTTGTACCGGAAAGCCTCCATAAAACCATCCTGCTTCAACACGGGCAGAACGCGCGGGGGGATGCCGCCACCCAGGTAGACGCCGCCGGTGGCCAGTACCTTGAGCGCCATGTTGCCCGCCTCCGCACCCAGGATCGAGGCGAAGACACTTAGCGCAGTGGTGCAAATCGGGCACGCCTCCTCACCAAGAGCAACATCGACGATGATGGGCGTGGGGTCGTCGGCAGCGGCCAGCCGCTCGGCCAGCCAATCCGGCTCCTCGTGGCCGCCATCCTTGAGAAAAGCATAGATGTTGGCAATGCCCTGCCCGGAGCAGACCCGTTCGTAGCTCACGTGCCCCAGCCGGTCCCGCAGATAGCACAGCAGGTCGGTTTCAAGCGCATTGTTCGGCGCAAAGTCAGCGTGTCCACCCTCGGAGGCATAGGCACGATAGCGAGATCCATCCCAGGCAAGATAGGCCTCTCCCAACCCAGTGCCCGGCGCGATGATGGCAATGGCCCCATTCTGAGCAACCTCACCTTCGTTCAACGTCTCTATGTCCTCCGGCTCCAGGAAAGGCACGGCATAGGCAATGGCCTCAAGATCGTTCAACAGCCGTACGGGAAAGCCCAGCGTCTTTTCCAGGTGATCCTCCGACATCTCCCACGGCAGGTTGGTGATCTTGGCCCGCCCGGCCACCACCGGCCCGGCCACGCCAAAGCTGGCCCGCGATATCTCCTGGTCAAGCCGAGTGAGGAATTCGCTGACCACGTCTTCCAGGCTCGCATAGGCATCGCTGGGAAACGTCTCCTCCGTCAATGGCGCACGCGGCCCAAGCTCGAGCGAGTACACGGCCAGGTTGGTTTTGGTTCCGCCGACGTCACCAGCTAAAAGCATACCTATCTCCTAATCCATCAGAATCACCCGCGCAGGAGCGCCGTCGGCCCCTTCGATCTTGAGCGGCAGGCAGACCAACTGATACATGCCCGGCCTGATGCCGCTCAGGTTCAATCCTTCTACCACAATGACGCCGGCCTGGAGCAGCATCTCGTGCGTGGGCCTCGACGCGCCAAAAGGGGCGACCGAAAGATAATCCACGCCCACGAGCCTGACACCGCGTTCGACCAACCAACGCGCGCCGTCCTCGGTAATGGCGACGAAATCCTCGTCAAACTCCCGCACGCCGCGCGCCCAGAGATCGGAATTGCGCGTGCGAAACAGCAGCCGCTCGGCGCCTAGGGGGATCGCCAGCTCCGCCAGCACATCTGCAGTGAGCGCATCCGCGTCCCGCGCCTCGGCGACCAGCGCCAACCCCACCAGAGCATTGAGATCAAGCGCATCCACCCCCATTCCCCCCCGGACAAAGTGCGCGGGCGCGTCCACGTGGGTGCCGGAGTGCGCTCCCATCTCCAGGCGCGAGACCGTGGCGTGATCCCCCCGATCCAGGTGAGAGACCTGGGTCACGCTCACAGTCGGATCGCCAGGCCAGACGACGAGCGACTCGGAAATCAATAGCGAAATATCATAGATCGACATAGCTGCACCTCCACCGTGCCTTATGCGTCAACGTTCCTACCCTGTCGCGCCCCTCTCAACGAGAACCAAAACTCGCTACCCTGCCCGATCTCACTTTCCACCCCAATCTCGCCACCCAGCTTGTCAATGATGCGCCGCACGATAGATAACCCCAGACCGTATCCTTGGACACGCTCTTGGCCCAGGCATTCGAAAGATGCAAACAGGCGGGATAGCTCCTCATGCGAAAGGCCCTGGCCGTTATCGCGCACCCAGAAGCGAACGGTGCCATCATCGCGAGTCGTCGCTCCCACCTCCACGCGCGGCGGGCGACCGCCATACTTGATGGCGTTGCTGACGTAATTATTCCACACTACCTCCACCCATGGCTCATAACCGAACGCTGGTGGCCAATCATCCGGTAAGACGATATCCACGTGGTACTCTTCGATCAAGCCGTCCAAGCTACGTCACACCTTGGACGTGATACGGCCCATGTCCAGCAATTCGAACGCCACCTCCTGCTTGCGCACACCCGCCAGCAACATCAAGCCCTCGATGATCCTATCCATAATCTCGGCGCCCTCCATGATCTGCTGGGCGATGAACTCAGAATGCTCCTGCGCCACGCTGCTATCACCCTCGGTCAGATCCACCAGCAGATCAGCATAGCCCCTGATGCTGCTCAACGGGTTTTTCATGTCGTGGGCCACCGTGTGAGCAAAGGCGTCCAGCTCTGCGTTTTGGGCTTCGAGTTCGACCGTGCGCTGATGCAGCGCCGCTTGGGCTCGCTCGCGTTCGGCGATCTCCCGTTGAGCTCGTTCGTACAATCGAGCCTGCCGGATACCCACGGCCAGCAGGACCGCTATTTCGGTGCCGACATCGACGTGTTCGGCAGCAAAAGCCCTGGGGAACGCTGCCTCCAAGTGTAAAGTCCCTATGAGCTCGTCCTGTATGAACAGTGGAATAACCACATAGGATCGCACACCTTCCTCGTAAAGCGTCTGCTGCATCGGTGAGCGCTGTGAAAGCGCGCCAAGATCCTCGCACCCCTTGACCCGTCCCTGGTGCAGGGACCGGTCCGCAAACAGTTCGCGATAAACATCTACCCCGGCCCCCAGCGCAATCTCGCCGGTGGATTCTGCGGCCAGCTTTTTGATCCGCCCCTCTCCTGCAACCTCGGCGATGACCACTCGCTGACACGGCACAACGTGGCGCACCCTGCCCGCGGCCGCCACGGCAATGGCCTCCACAGATCATGCTGCCAGGATCGACTGGTCGATCTCCCGCATCACCTCCAGGCGATCGGCATAGAGCTGCAAGGCCTCCTCCGCCCGCAGGCGCGCAGTGATATCGCGCAGAACGACCAATCGCCCGGTCAACCGACCCCGCCGGTTGATCAACGGCGAAATACGCAGGTCGTAGTGATAGCGTGCCCCATCGCGCGCCAAGGTGACTACAGAGGGAACAGCGGCTTCACCCGGCAGGCACCTCGCCAGATCGGGGCAAGCGTCCAGCAACGTCAAAGCTGACCGACCCACTGCCTGGGCATACGAGATATCGAGCATGTCTCGCATCGCCGGGTTGAGATCCACGACGCGATCCCGGGCATCCAAGACGAGCATGCCATCGAGCATACTCTCTACCACTGTGTCGTGTGCTACCGGCACGACATCGAGCAGTCGATAGCGGAACAGCCCCCACATGATCACAAAACCACTCAAGCTGTAGCCAAAGGGGGTTAAATCGAGGTATGGGAACGGCACAATGCTGCGCCACGTCATCCACTTTTCGCGGCCGACGTACTGAAGCACGAGCAAAAAACACACCCAAAGGCACACTGGCAATACCCGGATACTGCACCTTGGCCAGGAAAACCCTGATCTGCAGATCCTCGAAACCGGTCGCCGCTGCGTACCCCAACGACCACACAACTGCCCCCGATCCAAGCAGCGCCAAGGGGATCGAGCCCGGTGCCGGGCGACGACGCCAGGTGTAGACCGCCACCACGCCTGCGACCAACGCAGACGCGGCCAACAACAACGCGTAAGGGTTGAACTGCCATTGCGTCATCGTCGCCCAACCATAGGTGAACTTACGCTTTCAGAATCCGGCGCAAGCCTCTGCGATACGTGGAGCGTGCCAACGCGGTCAGCCAGACATCCGCCATAAAGTAAGCGATTCTGGGCACCTGCGGCCCCGGCTGGGGCTCCTGAGGCACGCGCTTTTGATCGGCCAAGGCTACCTCCGCCAGGGTAAAGGCCTCGCCCTCTTCCTGCGATAACTCGGCCAGCACTTGGCCCGCGACATCCACCACCTTGCAGGCCTGTGTGAAGCCACAAGACAGTTCCAAACGATCGGCCTGCGAGGTGTATTTGAGCAACCAAGGGGCAGCGAACGAATAACTCACCAGGCTCAGCCGGGCGTTGGGAATGCCGGTCCTGATGCGCCCACAGCCCCCGGTATTCACTGCCGGGACGCCCAACCAAGCCGCCTGCTGGTTGAGCATATCGCCAAACACCCTGCGCCCGCTCCCCTTGAGGGCGACCATTGTCGAACCCATATCATCGGCGGTCGCCCAGTCACCGTTGGGGAAATGATACGTCGGATCGGCGACCTGGGGAGGGCAGCTACAAATCACCATCATGTCGACGCGGCCCGCGTACTGCTGCCACAGATCAAGGTGAGCGAGGTCCCAGCAGATCAGCAGACCAAAATCGCCCAGGTCAGTCTCGGCCACCACCGTGCGAGGACCTCCGTGGGGCTCACGGAAATAGCCTCGCTCCCAGCCCCAGGGGTAATTCTTGTCGTAGCGCCACATCCGGCCATCGGGGGCAAAGAGCAGCAGGGCGTTGTAGATATCGCCCTGCTCCAGCAGCATCAGCGTCCCGGCCAGGTGGACGTCAAAGCGCGCAGCGGTTTCGCGCATCCAGGTCGCCGTCGGGCCGTCGATCCGCTCAGCGCGCGCGTGGTTCTCGTCGCTGTACGTGTAACCGATGTTAAAGAGCTCCGGCAAGGCGATCAACTGCGCGCCGGCCCGTGCGGCTCCGGCGACGAGCGTTTCGGCGCGAGCCCACCGCTCGGCTGTCGGGGCCGGGTTGGCATCCATTTGAACAGCAGCCACGTTTAGCGCGTGTGTCATGGACTCCCTCCTCCAGATCGCTCAATCTTGTATTGTACCACGTCATAGACCTGTGCCAACTCAATCTCAACGCTGGCACCGTCACCGGACGCACAGCACACACGGCTCCGGTGGCGACCTGACTCAGTAATAGGCATGGGGCATCGGTACTACTTCCTCGAAACTCGCCTTCTGCAATGCTCGTCGTTCGGCCACGTTCCTCTCAAATGTGTAGGCGAACACGCTGCGCGTTTGTGCCAATTGCAACAGAAAAGAATAATCCTCTGGTCGCTTTTGGCAAGTATAGCACAATGCCTGGGCGAGGCAAAACAGTCGGTGGTTACGGGCTTTCGCAGCAAGCCAAACCGGAGCCCCCCATATGCAGGGGTTACGAGCCGATTGGCCGATGTGCATACGGTAACGAGAGACACCGAGGACACATAAAAGCCATTCTTCTCTGCGACCGGGCGGTCTTTGCCCGCCTCTGCGCCTCGGCGGTGAGATGCGGACGGTGCGACCTGGCAAGCCTGGGGGACGGTCCAAATCTGGCGCTCACGGTGCAGGGCAACATTCTTAGTCAATTCACCCCCCTTGCCCATATCGACCGCTTGGGGGTATAATGTCCACCGAAATAGTTCAATCTCACAAGGGGGTAAGCCGTGCATCCCACGACGATAGGGGCCTACGGCCCCTGGGCGGCCTCACTGGTGGATGACGGCCCGGCGGCGTTTTCGTTCCGGCGCGCCAAGTGGACGGACATCGAGGCATGGCGACCGGTGGCCCGGCAACTGTTGCTGGATCGCTTGGCCCGGCCCGATACCGGCGGCACGCCCAATGTGACGGTCCGTCGCCAATTCACCTACGCCGGCCTGCACGTCGAAGAGCTCTCCTGGCAACTGCCTTACGGCCCGCCCACAGAAGCGATCTTCCTCAAACCTACCGGGACGACGGGGAAACTGCCCGGCGTCCTGGCGCTGCACGACCACGCCGGCAACAAGTACTTTGGCAAGCGCAAGATCGCCCAAACCGCCGACGAGTTACATCCATTGATGCTCGAGCATTACAAGGCATGCTACGGTGGTGTAGCTTGGGCTAACGCATTGGCCAAGCGGGGATATGCCGTCCTGGCCCCCGATGCCTACGCCTTTGCCAGTCGTCGGGTTCGGGTAAAGGACGTGCCGGAAAAGATCAGGGAGGGGCTGACCGACCTGGACACTGAGGACCCGGCCGGCATCGCCGCCTACAACCGCTGGGCCAGCGGGCACGAAACGATCATGGCCAAGTCGCTGTTCTGCGCCGGGACCACGTGGCCGGGCGTCTTTTTGGCCGAGGACCAGCGTGCCTTGGACGTGCTCTGCGCGCGCGAGGACGTGGACGCGGAGCGGGTCGGCTGCGGCGGGCTATCGGGGGGCGGGCTGCGCACGGTGTACCTCGGCGGAGTCGACCCACGCATCCGGTGCGCCGTCTGCGCCGGGATGATGACCACCTGGCGCGATTACCTGCTCAACAAATCCCACACCCACACCTGGATGGTCTACGTCCCCTTGCTCCCGCCGGAGCTGGACTATCCCGAGATCCTGGGGCTGCGCGTGCCCCTGCCGACGATGGTCTTGAACAACGTCGACGACCCCCTCTTCACCCTGTCCGAGATGGAGCGCGCCGATCAAATCCTGCGGGAGGTGTATACCAAAGCCGGCGCCGAGGAGTGGTACCGATGCGATTTTTACCCCGGACCGCACAAGTTTGACCTGGAGATGCAGGCCGCCGCGTTTGACTGGTTTGACCGCTGGCTAAAGTGAATATGAACATCGTTTGCTTTGGAGATTCGATTACCCATGCCCGGGCCTTTGCCGAAGGCGATCGCTGGCCGACGATCTTGCAGTTCAAGCTGGATGTGTGGCAGCCGGGCGCATACAAAGTATACAACCGGGGCATCGGCGGGAACACGACGGCGCAGGGCCTGGAGCGCGTCGCTGAGGACGTGCTGCCGTACCTGCCCGGTTTTCTCCTGGTGCAGTTCGGCTTTAACGACTCCAACATCCGCCCCTGGAGCCGGGTGTCGCGTGTGGGCCTCGAGGATTATCGCAAGAACCTGCGCGAGTTCCACCGCATCGCCGCCGCTCACGAGAGCCAGTGCGCCTTTATCGTGAACCACCTGCCCGCCCGCGATACAGACAAGCACATCGCGCCAAACGGCAAGACCTACAACGCCAACTTTGCCCCGTACAACGAGGCAGTCAGTCAGGTGGCGGAAGCATTAGGCGCCCCGACCATCAACCTGCCGCGCATTATACAGGAACGTCGGATAGACACACATTCCCTGGTATCCGAAGACGGGGCGCACCTGACCATCGAGGGAAACCACCTCTACGCAGATATGGTCTTTGAGCGCCTGCAAGGCCTTTTGAGGTAAACCGCTCCACTGCGTGGGACTTGCCGATTCGATGGAAACTCACCGGCCCGGATCAACCGGACGTGGCGATGAACTGCACGCCGTAGGGTTCGAGGCTCACGTCGATGCAGTCGCCCTGGGGATCAAAGACGCGCGTGTCCTGTGCCTCCGCCGTGTTGTTGATGACCACGAGCTTCTCGCTCCCCGGGTAATACGCGCACTCGGTATGCACGTTGCTACAAGTCCAGGCCCGGAAATCGTCCTCGCGGCCGGCCGCCCAATAGATGACCCGGTGCAGCAGTCGCACGTTCTCCGGCGAGTAGATGTGGCCTGAGAAGTACACCCCCCTACCCTTTCCAAACTCACGCACGGCGATCTTGGGGGACTGGCCCTCATCCGCCAGCACCTCCGTCTCACCATCCAGCACATAGATACGGTCCACGTCCCGGCCAAAATCGGGCTCACCTTGGAGGTCTTGCACGATAAAGTGCTTCCTATTCGGCTCGCCGTACGCGTACTTATCAAACGCCAACGTCAGCCCCAGCTCACGATCCACACCCAATACGTGCGCCATCTGCAAATACCGGCTGCGGCGTCTGGCCGCGGAGGGCTCACCGATCCCGATGAATCCCCCTCCCTGGGCGACCCAGGCGGTGATCGTCTCGACGACCTGCGGGTTGGTCCAGTAATCGCCGCCGCTCCACGCATCGCCCAGAGCCCCGGCGTTGATGACGACCTTGACGTCGGCGGGAATCCCATCCCGCAGAACATCCTCAAAGTTGATGAACTCGGTCTCCACCGGCAGGCCGGAGATCGATTCGATCAGCTCGTTGTAGTAATTTCCACGGTTCATGTGCCCGCAACAGGCCCAGGCCCGCAGCTTGCCCCACGCGGTGAGGATCGCCACCTTGAACAAAGACGTATACGGACGGTCGTCGGCGCACAACGCTCGAAGCACCCTGAATTCCTGGGCCAGCTCTTCGACATAATCGACAAACTCGGGCTTGCTCTGAACCAGGTGCAGGTACCCGCCGAAACCGATGCGATCCACGCAGTCCCGCAGCAGCGCCCGGCGGATGTCGAGCCAGTAGGTCTTGCACTCCAGGGT
>Ga0307420_1000558_pt1 | contig 17121 bp, 12 predicted proteins | sample SalMarWE160240MG_2_FD_202167 | JGI IMG/M metagenome (GOLD analysis project Ga0307420, IMG submission 202167) | Salt marsh sediment microbial communities from the Plum Island Ecosystem LTER, Massachusetts, United States - WE1602-40 | ecosystem: Environmental > Aquatic > Marine > Intertidal zone >... | reverse complement strand
AGCGGCCACCGGCAAAAAGTGGAACAGATACTTGTCGACTGCGACCAGGACTGCCTGATTCTCAAGGTATCCGTCGATGCCGGCCAGTGCCACGTGGGCTATCAATCCTGTTTTTACCGGGCATTGAAGCAGAAATTCGATAAAGAGCTGGAGTTTATTGAAGAGAAGGTCTACGATCCGAAAGAGGCCTATAAAAAATAGTGCCAAAAAGCACATCCGACGCAGCAGATTTGCGTCCTACGCAGAGAAAAAGCAGGTTTCGGTGCTTGCCCTCAAACAGGGCAAAAAAAACGCCATACTGCAATTTTTTATTGTTTTTGCTGTAATAGTGTGTTACTATTCTGCCGATACTGGCACTGTATCTATTAGTGAGGAGTGGCAAGGACGCGTTTTTTCTCTCATTGTGTATTTGTTACTCCTTAATAATATATGGAATGTCCGGAAGGAACGTTTCAAAATTGAAAACCAGTTATTGTTTTTGGAGGCTTAAATTATGAAATGGTTAAGATCAAATTTAGTATTGGTTTGCGGGTTGGTATTACTATTCGGCGCCGCAAATGTCGCATTTGGAGCTGTTCCACTCAACGACGCCTGCAACAAAGCAAAGGCGGTCGGTAACGTAACGGGCCTTGCATTCGACACCACTGATGCAACACATGATGGCCCCGGGCACTATATTAACAGTCCAAACGTATGGTACTGCTATACTGCCACATGCAACGGTTGTGCTACTGTCAGCCTGGCCGGCAGTATTTTCGACACCAAGCTCGCAGTCTATGACGGGTGTGACTGCTATCCAAGCTTTAGCGACCTGATTAAAAGCAACGACGACTTCAATGGCCAGCAATCACAAATCACTTTCGCTGTAAAGGCCGGCAGCCAGTATCTGATCGAGGTTGGGGGATTCAACCCCTCCGTCAAGGGTCAGGGCATGATCAGTATCAGTTGTGATAATCAGTCCAGCCAGCCAACTAATGACGATTGCAGTAAAGCCGACCAGGTCGGCAACGAAACAGATCTGCCGTTCGATACTACATGCGCAACGTTCGACGGCCCGGGGCTCTTTTTTACCAGCCCAAATCTCTGGTATCTTTATACGGCAGGCGGCACTGGTGAAGTAATTGTCAGCCTCCTTGGCAGCGAGTTTGACACCGCACTGGTCGTCTATGACACCGGTGATTGTTACCCGGAATTGGGTGATATCATCGAACGAAATGACGACTTCGGCGGTTTTCTTCAGTCTCAGATCACCTTCCAGGCAACAGCCGGCCACGACTATCTTTTCGAGGTTATGGGCTACAATTCCGACGAAGTTGGTGAGGGAGTGCTGACTATCAGTTCCGAGAGCACACCGCCTCCTTCAGGGTCCAACGACAATAGGGCTCACCCAAAATCGGTCGGTGAGGTAACGGATCTGCCATTCGATACGACGAGTGCAACCCAGGACGGCCCGCACCACTGCATGTACAGTCCAAATATCTGGTTCTGCTATACAGCTTCATGCACGGGCGAGGTAATTGTTAGCCTGGCCGGCAGCAGCTACGATACGAAGCTAGCCGTCTGGAAAGGGTGCGAACCTGACTTGGGTTATGAGGATATGATCCAGTGCAATGATGACATCGGCGGTACTCGTCAGTCAGAGGTCGTTTTTGAAGCAATTGCAGGCAACCAGTACATGATCGAGGTCGGAGGTTATGACCTCGAAACCGGTCCGGGCTTGCTGAGCATTAGTTGTGAGGGAGTTACACCCCCTCCGCCGTCCAAGGACGACTGCGAGAACGCAAATGCAATTGGCGATGTAAAGGACTTGCCGTTCGACACGACTGATGCGACATTCGACGGACCTGGCCTCTGCTTGAGCAGTCCGAATATCTGGTACTGCTATACCGCCACGTGCACCGGCAACGTTACCGTCAGCCTGGCCGGCAGCAGCTTCGATACGATGCTCGCCGTTTATGACGGATGCGAATGCTACCCAACGTCAGGTGACCTGATCGAATGCAACGATGACGCCGGCGGAGGTTATCAGTCAGCGGTCACCTTTGCTGCTATCACAGGCAACCAGTACCTGATCGAGGCTGGAGGCTACGGCTCTGAGACTGGGGAAGGCTTGATCAGTATTAGTTGCGATGGAGTCGTACTTCCAGGAAAATCGGACCTTGGCGACGCCCCGGACAGCACCAATAATTTCAGTAGAACTATGTACGCATATCCATCCCCGTTTAATGCTCAGGCCAATTTCCCCGTTATCTACGACGACGGCAGCGGTATGGGACCTTACGGACCGTACCACATAAACGATAATATCGTGGCATATTTGGGCAAAAGTATTTCACGGGAAATCGAAGCTGATACCGGCCCAGATGAGGATTATTACGCTGCTGGCGGCGCCATGGCCAACAATGTTGATCCTACTAAAAACTCGCCGAATCATGATGGTAAAGATGATGGTATCGTTCCACCGCTCAGTCTGCCCAGTTGCTGCTGGACGACATTTGAATATGAAGTTAATGTGGTCGACCCGAATACCGACCTCTGGTTCAATGCCTGGCTCGACTGGAACCGGGATGGCGACTGGGACGATACTCTTGATTGTCCCGAAGGCCCCGCGCCGGAGTGGGCGGTACAGAACCAGTTCCTGTTCAATCTGCCGGTCGGAATTACTAAGATCACCTCAACGGCATTCCTGCCCTGGCATCCGGATGTCGGCACGGATAGTATCTGGATGAGAATCACTCTTTCAGAGCAGCCATGGAAGACAGGCAGCAATCCCGGCGTGGTAGGCAATGCCGGCTCCGGTCCCATGGAAAAATACCAGATTGGCGAAACGGAAGATTACCGCTTCATCCCGGATACTACCTGCCCGATATGTAAAGATTACGACGGCGACGGAGTAATCGACTTGGACGACCTTGTATTCTTCACGTCCGAGTGGATGGAGAATTGTCCGTAATATACAGTAAAATCTGTGGAATATACAATTCGGGCTGTGGGCACTTTGCTGCTCACAGCCCTTTTTATTTCAACCGCCCTGCCCGGATGCTTGCCCGGCGGGTTGTTTTTAAGTTCGGCCATGGGCAATGTCACGAGCTGAAACTCGCCGGATTTTATGACAACAGTTTACTCAACTCTTTGGCGAAATATGTGATGACAATATCCGCCCCGGCACGCTTGATAGCGGTCAGCACTTCCATCATTATCGCTTCGGTGTCTACAAGGCCCTGGGCGCCGGCAACGTTGACCATCATATATTCGCCGCTGACGTTGTAGGCGGCAATCGGGCAATCGAAACGCTGCCCGGCCCTGTATATGATATCGAGATAAGCAAGGGCCGGCTTGACCATAACAATATCGGCGCCTTCCTCAATATCGAGAGCAATCTCGGCCATCGCCTCGTCGGCGTTGGGAGGATCCATCTGGTACGTCCTGCGGTCACCAAAAGCAGGCGCCGACTCAGCGGCGTCCCTGAACGGACCGTAAAACGCTGAGGCGTATTTCGCCGCGTACGACATAATAGCAACATTCTCGAAGCCATTCTCTTCCAGCGCCTCGCGAATGTACCTTACCCGGCCATCCATCATATCCGAAGGAGCAACAATATCGGCGCCGGCCTGGGCGTGCGACAGAGCCGTCTTTGCCAGAAGCTCACAGGTCGAATCGTTCTCGACCTTGCCATCTTCGATAACGCCGCAGTGACCGTGGCTGGTGAATTCGCAAAGACAAACATCCGTAACGACCAGAAGCTCCGGCGACGCCTGCTTGATTTGGCGAATCGCCCGCTGGACGACGCCGTTATCTGCCCAGGCCTCCGAGCCGATTTCATCTTTCACGCCCGGCAGGCCGAAAAGCAGCACGGCCGGTATCCCCAATGACGCCACCTCGGCGGCCTCGGAGGCAATCGTATCCGGCGAAAAATGATAACAGCCCGTCATCGACTTGATTGGCTCTTTAATTCCCTCGCCCTCGCGGACAAATAACGGATAAACAAGGTCATCCACGCTCACACTCGTCTGGCGCACCAGCCTTCGCATCGCGGGACTGCTCCGCAACCTTCGCATCCTGTTTTTCGGAAAACCCATTATAGAACTCCTGTCTCGTATTCGATAATTCGGGATTTGCAGTTATTGCCATCCAAAATTCATTTTTCCGCATCTTCTATGGCATCAAGTAATCCGTCGAGGGTGTGCTCTTTAGCCGTCACATCAATCGTGACTCCAAGCTCTTTCAACCGTTCGGACGTCACCGGCCCGATCGAAGCGATTTTGACTTTGCCTGAATTCACCGCCTCGATTCCGATTTGTTCGAAAAATCCATCGACCGAAGAAGGGCTTGCAAACGTCAGCCAGTCGATCGTCCCCTCGCCGATTGCCTCAGCCAACCAGGCGGATTCGCTCTTTGCCGCTTGAGCGGTGTAGACCGCGACGTTATCAACTTGGGCCCCGGCTCTGGCTAATATCTCGACCAACTCGTTCGAAGCAAGCTCCGAACGAAGCAGCAATATCTTTTTGTTTCGCAAATTCGTAAAGCCGACCAACTGTTTACCAAGCTCCCTGCTCGTAAATATGCCCGGCACAAAATTCGCTTTTATACCAAACTCGCTCAACCTCTCTGCGGTCACGCCGCCTATGGCGGCAACTTTCGCAGAACCGAAAACCCGGGCGTCTTTGCTCAGGCTTTGCAGTGCATCAAAAAACGTAGTCACGCCGTTGCCACTGGTGAAGACGACCCAGTCGTATTGCCCTATCTTCGTGAGAGTTCGCACAAAATCATTTGAATCCGTTAACGGCTTGATCCTTATGGTCTCGAACTCCAGCGGATTTCCGCCCCGCCGAACGATCTTCGCTGCAAAGTCGGCGTTACCGGCAGCATCCCGCGTCGTGACGATGCTCCTGCCGAACAACGGCCTTTTCGTGAACCAGTCGAACCTCATATCGCTGGCCGCTGCGGCGCCGATGACCACAATCGCCGGCGGCTTTATCTTCTGCTGCCGGCATGTCTCGTTGATTCGCTCAAGCGGCGCCCTGACCACTCGCTGCGTCGGGAAAGTGGCGTCGGCGATAACCACCGCGGGCGTGTCCGCCAGCTTGCCGTTGTCGATAAGCGATCGGGCGGTTGAATCGAGCGTGCCCACCCCCATGTAAAAAACGATGGTGCCGGGGAATTTAGCTAACACTTCCCAGTCGATATTAGTGTCCTGCTTGCCCGGCGCTTCCCGGCCGGTCACAAAAGTAACCTGTGAGCTGTACTCTCTGTCAGTCAGCATAATGCCGGTATAGGAAGAGACCGCGACGGCGGCTGTCACGCCCGGCACGATTTCAAAATCGACGCCCGCTTCGATAAGGACAGCAAGCTCTTCCGCCACCCTGCCGAAGATGCACGGATCGCCGCCCTTCAATCGCACGACCGTCTTGCCGGCCAGGGCTTTCTCTGCAAGCACCTTATTAATTTCATCCTGTGTGCACGAGCCTTCGCCGATCCGCTTGGGCACGTGGATAATCTCAGCGTCCTTGCGAACAAATTGCAGCAACGCCGGATTGGCCAGCTTATCGTAAATCACACAATCGGCTGCCTTGAGCACTTCGACACCGCGAACGGTAATCAAATCCGCCCGACCCGGCCCGGCTCCAACCAGATATACAAAACCTTTTTTCATAAATCCATACAGCTTTAGTGAATAACTTTCAGCACGGTTCGCAACCATCCCCAAAGCCTGCGGCTTCGATGCCGACACCCGTTTTCCATCAATTCTATCGGGTGGCAGCCTCATCCCGATTGTCGCTATCGGGATGGGGATGGCTGTTCCTTGACTAAACAAATACTTCGCAAGGATAATAAAGTAGGGTGGGGCTTGCCCCACCGTTTCTCTGTCATCCTAAGCATAGCCTAAGTATCCGGCCGTTGGCTAAAACAAGTTCCATTGGAGCGATTTCGAGATTCTTCGTTTCACTCAGAATAACATTTTTATTACAATCGATATAACATACCATAACTACACACAAAATGCCATGATTTTCCTCCGGTCTCCATCTTAGCAAGAATGTTTGACTCTGTACCGTCTTTAGTATAAAAATATCCGAGAAACAAAAACTCTAACGGAACGAACAAGAAAGGATGGCAGTTATGTACAAAATCAATTTACTTCTGGTTATTGCCGGATGGATAATTTTGTCCGGCGGAAATATTTATGCCGAAGACTGGAAGGTTGGTGAGAAGTGGACTTACAAGCATGAAGGCCCGCGTCCTTTCGCCGATTCCTCGGCCACGATTCAGGGTGACCGGACGGTCGAAGTAATCGCAATCAAAGAAGAAGGAGCAGACAAGCGGTTCCTGCTGAAGACTCTCTGGGGCACCGATGACGCCAATCCGTCAACTGCATACATTGACCCGAAGAAGATGCTCCACAAGATTGACATCGGGAACCTGGGGTCACTCGGTTTCACCCCTCCGGTTCCCACCGTCTGGCTTCTGAAACCGGAAGAGCAGAAGATTCTCAAGACACAGATGGACATCGCCGGGTTCTCGCTGACCATTGAGTACCTCGCCAAGCGTCTTAAGGATGAAACCATCACCGTGCCGGCCGGCAAGTTCAAGAATTGTCAACACATTCAGGTCATAACCTCGACGCAAAACGCAACAGGCCAACCTGTCAAGCACAAGCAGGATTACTGGTATCACCCTAAGATTGGTAATCTCGTCAAGGATGTCGTTGTCACGAACTATCAGGGCGATAACAGCTATGCCAGTACGAGCGTCTTAAAATCGTACACAAAGAAAGATTAGACTACATTCTCAACCGCAGATAATGCCGAGAGTGCAAGCTTATGAAAAGATCAAATGCAATTAAACGAAGTGTTGCAAAGAATATTTCTTTGCTAACCTTATTAACATTTACATTAACACTGCTATCCTGCCGGACGAGCGGCTTGCAGTCGTCTAAATCTTCCGTCGCTGCTCTACGCCGGGGCTTTTCGACACCGCCTCGACATGCCGGGGTGAGATGCTGGTGGTGGTGGCTTAACAGTAATGTAACGAAAGAAGCAATCACCCGGGACCTGGAAGAAATGAAGGCCAAGGGTTTCAGCGGAGCGATGATTTTCGACGCCGGCGGCGCCGACCAACGGGGCAATGCACAGGTGCCGGACGGCCCGAGATTCGCAAGCCCCCGGTGGCGGCAATTGTATAAACACGCTCTTAACGAGGGCAAACGGCTGGGTTTGGAATTGGGGCTTTCGATCCAGAGCGGCTGGAACCTTGGCGGGCCGAATGTCACGCCGGACTTCGCAGCCAAGCAGTTGACATGGTCTGAAATCCGGATCGAGGGGCCGGCACAATACGAGCAAAAATTACCTTTGCCTAAAAACCGCTCTGATTACTATAAGGATATCCGCGTATTAGCTTATCCCGCCGGTCCCGAAACCAAACGAGTGCCTATTGAAAATCTGGAATTAAAAGCAGGCTATAAGGAACTCGGCGGCTCAGCTCCGGATTGCCGATTCCTGCTGAACGACCGTCCTTCTTCACCGTCAGAGCAGGATGTGCTGCTCGACGACATTCACGATATTTCCGAAAAGATGGCTCCGAATGGAACGCTCAAATGGACGGTGCCCGAAGACAACTGGACCGTGCTGCGTTTCGGGTACACGATAACCAGCGCCGACGTTTCGACCTACAGTGTCGACTGGCACGGGCACGTGCTCGATTACCTCAGCCGGGACGCCTTCGAACGTTATTGGAATGAAGTTGTCGAGCCGCTGCTCGAAGATGCCGGGCCGCTGGCCGGCACGACACTAAAGCAGCTTGAAACCGACAGTTGGGAGTGCGGCGGGATGAACTGGAGCCCCGAATTTTCCGCCGACTTCATAAAATACAGGGGTTACGATCCGATTCCTTATTTGCCGGTCTTCGCGGGTAAGATTGTCGAAAACCGCGATGTCAGTAACGCCTTCCTGGCGGATTTTCGCAAAACGCTCGGAGATTGCGTCGCCGACAATCACTATAAAGTCTTCGCCGAATATGGTCATAAGCATAATATGCAAATTCAGCCGGAGTCCGGTGGCCCTCACGCCGGCCCTCTCGACGCCATCAAGAATCTCGGCCATAGCGATATCGTCATGGGCGAATTCTGGGCGCCTTCGCCCCATCGTCCCAAACCGGTCAATCGCTTTTTTGTCAAGCAATCTTCATCCGTCGCCCACATATACGGCAAAAAGTATGTCGGGGCCGAAGCTTTTACGACGATCGGGCCCCACTGGAACGATGTGCTCTGGAAATCACAGAAGCCCAGTATGGATCATGAATTCTGCTCCGGGCTGAACATGATTTTCTTTCATACGTTCACGTGCTCTCCAAAGGAAATGGGAATCCCGGGCCAGGAGTATTTCGCAGGTACGCATGTCAATCCGCAGGTCACATGGTGGGAATATTCCGATGCTTTCATAGACTACATAAACCGCTGCCATTTTCTCGTGCAGCAGGGCAAATTCGTTGCCGATGTTTTGTATTATTACGGCGATCACGTACCCAACCTGGCCCAGCTCAAAGAAGCCGATCCGGCGAAAGTCCTGCCCGGCTACGATTATGATGTAACCAATGAAGATATCCTGCTTCAGCTCAAAATACAAGCCGGCAGGATTCTTGTGCCGGGCGGCGTTCGATATCGATTGCTTGTTCTGCCCGACCATAAAGTGCTTTCACTGGCGGCACTTCAAAAAGTAAATCAACTGCTCAGCCAGGGAGCAAGTGTGCTGGGCCCGAAACCTCAGCGGCTTGTCAGTCTTGTCGGTGGGGCCGAGAGCCGGAAACGATTTAAGGAGCTGGCCAATAAGCTCTGGGACGATGCTTCTGCAACCTCCGGCCAAAAACAAATCGGCAAAGGCCGTTTGATCTGGGGCAAAACCGCCCGCCAGGTGCTTGTCGAGGACGGCGTCAATCCCGATTGCGAATTCGAAGCTTCAAAAGAGGGTGTGTTCGACTATATTCATTACCGGATTGACGAGATGGATATTTATTTCGTTTGTAATCAGACTGAGCGGACCGAAGATGTTCTTTGCCGATTTCGGGTTGCGGGCAAAACGCCGGAACTCTGGGATCCGGTGACAGGACAGACCCGGCGACAAGTTGCTTTTACAGATTCAAATGGGCAAACCGGGATACCGCTACGGTTCGGTCCTTTCGGCTCTGTTTTCATAGTATTCACAAATGAAGAGCAAAAACCATCTGCAACAAAAAACATTGTCAATTACACCGATTACGTGTCGGCCATGACAATCTCCGGCCCCTGGCAGGTTCGATTCGATCCGAAGTGGGGCGGTCCGGAAAAGGTGACATTTGACAAGCTGACAAGCTGGACACAGCATTCCGAGCCGGGCATAAAATTCTACTCGGGCAAAGCGACTTACCGCACGACTTTTACTTTCGAGGAAAAAGTTGACCGCCGGAAAGAATATTGGCTCGACCTGGGCAAAGTCGAGGATGTCGGCATTGCCCGGGTGAGACTGAACGGGCGGGATTTAGGAATACTTTGGACCATGCCGTTCAGGGCGGATATTTCAGATGTATTGAAGCCGGGCCGGAATCGTTTGGAAGTCGATGTGATAAATTCATGGCGAAACCGACTCGTCGGGGATCGTGACCTTTCGCAAAGTAGGCGGTACACGAAAACAAATATCACCATCCGTCCCGAATGGAAATTACTGGAGTCGGGCCTGCTCGGACCGGTTACGATAATCAAGAGTCAAACGAGCCCGGAATAACCGGAAGGTTTACTTTTCAAGGGATTCGAGTATTTCTTTGCCGCCGGCTTTTAAGAGTTCATTAGCGATTTTTTCGGCGATTTCTTCGGCATCTTCCGCCGGGCCGGCAAGTTCTCGGCCGATGAAGTTTGTGCCATCCACCTCGGAGATAAAGGCTCGGATGTGGATGTCACCACCCGCTATTTCAGCATAAGCCCCTACCGGGGCGTGACAGCCGCACTGCATTGTGGTAAGGATTTTTCGCTCGGCGGCGGTTGTTGTTCTGGCGTTTTCGTCGTCGAGGGCAGCAATGATTTCGTTCGTCTCATCGTCGTCTGCCCTCGTCTGAATACCCAGCGCGCCCTGTGCCGGGGCGGGGATGAATACCGCCGGATCGAATACGAAGGAGATTTTGTTGGCCAGGCCGAGCCGCTGAAGGCCGGCCCGCGCCAGTAGTATCGCATCGAATTGGTCCGTATCGAGCTTTTGCAATCTCGTGTGCACGTTGCCCCGAATGGGCGTCGGAACAAGATCGGACCGGAGGTGTTTGATTTGGGCGGCGCGCCGCAGACTCGAAGTACCCATTTTAGCATTTTTTGGCAATTGATCGATAGAATCGACGGGCTCTTTTGCCACCAGGCAATCCTCGACATAATTTCTATCGAACACCGCCCCGATTCCCAGCCCTTCTCGCTGGGCGGTGGGCAAATCCTTGAAACTATGGACTGCGATGTCGGCCTCGTGAGCCGTCAGGGCATCTTCGACCTGCGAGGTGAAAAAGCCGGTCTCTTTAAGAGTCCACAGTGCGGTTCGCCTATCTTTGTCGCCCGTGGTGGTGATTTCTTTGATTCTGATTTTTAGGCCGGGATGGAATTTTTCGAGCGTGGCGATGACGTACTCGGTCTGAGCGATGGCTAGCACCCCACCGCGAGTTGCTACTGTAAGAGACTTCATGCATATCTTTCTAAAGGCACCCCCAAATGAATTTGGGGGCTAAATATTGCCTATGATTATATATTCAATTGTGATGTATTTTATATACATCGACAGCAACTATCAACCGCAAACTGTGTTGAAACCGAACCATCGGGCACAGAAGGCCGTATAGAAATAATCTTGAAAAGAATGTCTTTTGGGGCATAATTGACCTCATAAAGTCAATCGATTGATATTAAGGGAACCAGATGCATAAGTATAGACGCACTATAATGTGGGTGGGTCTGCTGTTGATTATTGTGTTGATTGTCCTGTCCATTTATGGTGCGTTTATCGGCACTGAGCGGGCGGAGCAATTATTCAATCGGCCTCCATTGGTGGTTTACTGGACGGCGCTGGCAATGCTGCTGATCATCGGGATCGCAGCTTTTCGCCGGCTTCTTCGCGTGCCCGGATTATTGCTAATACATGCCGGCTGTGTCTTGATTCTCTTCGGCGGGATGTGGGGCTCGCGTGCCGGACACAACCTTCAGAACAGGCTCTTCGGAATCGATAAAATCCGCTCGGGCCGAATGGCAATCTACGAGGGCTCAAGTAACAATCACGTCACACTGAACGACACCCGCGAGCAAAAAGAGCTGCCCTTCTCACTGAAACTGAAAGACTTCCGAATCGAATATTACCAGCCAGTATATCTGCGAATCCAAACACGCCAGGGCCGGCAGTGGAAAGTGCCCGTCGAAGTCGGCAAGGAATTTCCTTTGAGCGAGGAAGCCGGCACTATAAAAATCGTAAAAGAGTACAAGAACCTCAAGATAGGAATGGAAGAGGGCAAGAGTGTCTTCTTCGACGATCCGTCGCCCGGCTCGAATCCGGCACTCGAAGTTCAGATTACCGAACCGGGCGGCCAAACATCCACTCGATACGTCTTCGAACTTTTCCCCGGGCACAGCCACGGCCAGGACAAATTCCTGCTGCGCTATCACAGAGTCATCAGCGATTATATAAGCGAGCTGCAGATCATCGAAGGTGACAAAGTCGTCGCAGAGAAGGACATCGAAGTCAACCACCCGCTGCGATTCGGCGGCTACCATTTTTACCAGAGTTCGTACGACGACAAGGCCGGGCAGTATACCATTCTACAGGTCGTTTCCGATACAGGTCTGTACGTCGTTTATGCCGGCTACTGGATGCTCTGCCTCGGCGTTATATGGCATATGTGGCTAAGGCATATCTTTTCAGGGTTTAAAACATAAATGGAAATTAAATACACGATTCAGGGCTTACTTGTTTACATGACGATCGCCGCTTATTTACTGGCGTTCTTCACAACCGTTCTTCGCCGGCCCAAAGCCGGGCATGCCTTATACCTGCTTGGTTTTGCCATTGCCGTTTGCGCATTCGGCTACCGCTGGTATCACGTCCGGCACGTTCCGCTGCAGAATCTTTTCGAAGTATTTTTATGCCTGGGCATGATTTATCCGGTCTCGCTGTTTTGCCGGCGAGTGCTTCGCGTGGGCGGTTACAGCGCCGACATGCTCATCGGAGCGATCGTGCTTTCCCCCGCGGGCTTCATATTCAACGCCGAGCCGCAGCAGCTCCCCCCTGCCCTGCAGAGCTGGCTCTTTACGCCGCACGTTGCTGTTTATATGTTATCATACATCTTTATGGCAAAGGCCACCTTCCAGGCGATTTGCCAACTGGCCGGCAAAACGGTTTCGTGTCGCGGGCATCTTGCCCGCGATTCGAGGGCGGGACGCCCTCGACACTTAGACCTCCTGCCGCCCGAAGAGGCGACGTACCGCATTATCTGCGTTGGCTATCCTTTGCTTACGCTCGGCCTCATCCTCGGCAGCTACTGGGGCAAACTCGCATGGAGCGACTACTGGGGCTGGGACCCGAAAGAACTCTGGTCGCTGGCGTCGTGGCTTGTGTTCCTCGGATATTTCCACTTCCGCTACATGTTCGGTAAAAAGCACCCACGGATTAACAGCCTCTGGGCGATTGCCGGCACGGCTACTATCATCATCACGCTGCTCTGGGTCAACCTGTCCCGAATCTTCTCCGGTCTGCACAGCTACGCAACCTAACAGATAAACGCCTCACTTAGAATATCCGGAGGAACTTGACCAGGCTCTTCATCTATTGAACTTGGAGAGCGCTTCGATCCGTGAATCTTCTCGTCGTACATTCCGCTTAGATTAACAGTGTCGAGACGGTGGAGAGCTTCCTTATATCGGTTCAGGAAAAACCGTAATTATTTATAACCGAAGTGAATAACTTTAGAGAATTTATCTATAAGTTACTGTGAAATTCGAATATATTATGAGCTATGATTATAAAAACAAGTCATAAAATCACCATAACCGGCATAGTCATACTCGTATTAATTTGGGGTGGACTGCAGCTCTGGTTGTGGAAAACGCCGCTGGTCGTCCTGGGTTCGAGCACGCCCGAAGGAGAGATATTTGACATGAACACCGCTGTCGGCCGGATTTTCGCCGAATTGCAGGAATGCGGACAGCAGCAGAAGAACCTATTCCAGTGCATAGAAGCATACAGGGAAAAAAACGGCCAACTCCCGGATAACATGGATGCTTTGATAAACGACATTCCAGAAACCATGTCATTCACCGATTGTCCTTCGGATCTAACATGGTATGAAGTACATTTCGAAAACTACGGCAGACCTGACGCAGTTCTTATCGAGGAGGCAGAGAATAAGCATCCAACCACCTTTAAGCTTTGGATCAGGGGCATCAAACCGTGCGTGCAAACCATGGGAGACGGCACGATCCATCTCTTCGAAGGTGGCAAAATCGCCACCATACAGGCACGAAAAAATAAAGATAATTAATTTTCGCTTTTAAGGAGATCGTATAATGATATCACAAAGAACAATAACCACTGTATTGCTTTTCGCACTATCATTTACTGCCGGATATGTGCAAGCAGCAACAAGCGGCACAGTGACAATTGCCCAAAACGGCGAGGCGAAAGCCGTCATAGTCCTTGCCGCCGATGCTACCGAACCAGAGCGTCACGCAGCAAATGAGCTGGCCGGCTTTCTCCGGCAGATTACCGGCGCCAAATTCGAGATTCAAGCCTCCCCTGCCGGCGGCCAATCCCGGCTGCTCGTCGGCCCCGGAGCAGCAAAATCAGCCGCGGCGGATTTCTCCACCGAAGGATTAGGCTCAGACGCTATTGTCATCCGCACTGTCGGTGACGATTTGATCCTGGCCGGCGGCCGGCCGCGAGGCACGCTCTACGCGGTCTATACATTTCTCGAAGAGAACATCGGCTGCCGGTGGTGGTCGTCGAAAGCCAGCACCATTCCAATCAAGCCGACGCTCCGAATCGGCCGGCTCAACGTTCGCTACGTACCGCCGCTGGAATATCGCGAGACGTTCTGGTTCGACGCCTTCAACGGCGACTGGGCCGTCCGGAACAAAAGCAACGGCAACAGCGAGCGGCTGGACGACAAACGCGGCGGCAAACATAGATACGAGGGATTCGTGCACACTTTCTTCCCGCTAATCCCGCCGAGAAAATATTTCGAAGACCACCCCGAATGGTTCAGCGAAATCGACGGTAAACGCATTCACGAGCGGGCACAACTCTGCCTGACAAACGAAGAAATGCGTGCAGAACTGGTGAAGAATCTCAGGGAGCGTCTGCGCAATAATCCGGCTGCGACGATTGCCTCGGTCTCGCAGAACGACTGGCACGGAAACTGCCAGTGCAGCAACTGTGCGGCGATAGAGAAGGAAGAAGGCAGCCCGGCGGGACTGATGCTGCGGTTCGTCAATGCCGTGGCCGAAGATATCGAAGACGAATTTCCAAATGTTGCGATCAGCACGTTAGCCTATCAGTACACGCGCAAGCCGCCGAAGATCACAAAGCCGAGACCCAATGTTATTGTGAGACTGTGCAGCATCGAATGTTCGTTTAGCAAGCCTTTGGCTGACGAGCGGAACAAGGAGTTCCGCGACGATATTGTCGGCTGGTCAAAGATATGCAACCGGCTTTATATCTGGGATTATACGACCAACTTCCGGCACTATATCATGCCGCACCCGAATCTGCGCGTGCTTGGGCCAAACGTCAAATTCTTCGTAGACCACAGCGTCAAAGGTCTCTTCGAACAGGGTGCGTATACGTCCAGCGGCGCCGAGATGGCCGAGCTGCGTGCCTGGGTCCTTGCCAAGCTGCTGTGGAATCCGACGCTGGACGGGCAGGAGCTTATCGATGAATTCATCGCCGGTTATTACGGCCCGGCCGGCCCGCATATTAAGGATTACTTGCAAATCACGCACGATGCCGTCGAGGCAAGCGGCGATCACTTAGGGTGTTTCTCGCCGCACACGGCCAAATTCTTGTCCTTCAAGACGCTCAGCAAAGGCTGGGAGCGGTTAAAAGCTGCCGAAGACGCTGTTATGGACAATCCCGACTTGCGCTTCCATGTCCAGGTCGCCCAGCTACCGACAATGTATACATTTATAATGCGCTGGAACGACATGCGCCAAGCATGTCAAGCTGCCGGCGCTAATTGGCCGATGCCGGAATCGATTGAAACGACATACGAGCAGTTTAAGGAAGTAGCCCAAAAAAATAACGTCACCCGTCTGAACGAATGGCAGGAGGGCTTCGTCAATCTGGATAAAGCACTCGAACAGGCCAAAAAGTAAACATCCTAACAGTACAATCAAATATCCGGCATAAATCTTTAGGTAAAATCAGCCAGTAAAAGTCAGGCAAGTCCTCATCATAAAATTCATCTTTAAGAAGGAGAAAAAATTTCCTAATAAACTAAATTTAGTGCGCACATTTCGACAGTGCAATTACACTATAATAACAGAAGCTTCTATTCGACGTCGCTCAAGACAAGGATATCAGCATATTCTTTGAATGGTAAATTGTTGTGAATTTGAATTCAGAAACACAATTAGTCCAAGCCGCCCAAAATGGCCATTTGGAAAGCTTCGGTGCTCTCTATGAGCGTTATCACAGCCCGATGGTTGCATTGGCTTACTCGATGCTGGCCGACAGAGACCTCGCAGAGGATGCCGCCCAGGAAGTTTTCGCCATCGCCTGCCGCGATATAGAGAGTTTGAAAAGTAAAGAGAGATTTGCCGCATGGTTGGCGGGTATTTGCCGGAATGTTTCGAGGCAGATGCTCAGAGCCAACAAGATCAAGCCGGCTGCTTTGAGCGACGAACACGCCGCCCGGAGCGTGAAAGATAGCGAGGATCGCCGGGATACTATTCGCCGGGCGGTCTGGAACCTTCGAGAAGCAGAAAGAGAGCTGATTGTTCTGCGTTACTTCGACGGTTTCTCGCAGGCACGGATCTCGGAAGTTCTGGGTCTGTCCTCGCAGGCAGTGAACGGCCGGCTGGTTCGGGCAAAACGTAAGATAGCAAAGTATTTGAAAAGAAACGGTTTTACGGGAGACGATTATGGAACGTCCTGAAAATAACAAATGGCTCGATGAAGCACTAAGTGACGTCATCGGCTCGAAAAAAACACTGACGGACTTCGAACAGTGGAAGCAGCAGCACCAGGACGCCGTAAAAATGTTAACCTCGCGGGCAAGCGGCTCTACAGTATCGAAACGCCCGCTGATTATAAGGAACACAATTATGAAAAATCCAATCACAAAATTAGCCGCAGCGGCGGTAATAGTTATCGCTGTGCTGATAGGCATAGATCAGTTCAACACTAACGGTTCTTCTGTTGCCTGGGCGGACGTCGCCGAGCGTTTCGAGTCGGTGCCATTTTTCAGATTGACAATATACCTTGGTTATGACAATTCCGCCGAAGCGAAAAAGATAGAGATATGGAAATCCGGAAATTCACACGTCAGAGCCCATGAAGGGAACAAGGTGATCTTTGCCGACTTTCCCAATGGAGAAAAAAACATAGTAGCGTTCGACCGAACTACCAGGCAACCTGTGAATACCATGGGATTTGTAAGCATGATATTAGAAGATCTGTGCTCGGAAGGACGGTTTTCTCTCGATACTATTATTAACAGCATCCCTTCCGAAGACGGCATTACTTCTGTTGAAACCGCTGATACCGCAGCATCAAAAGAAACTGTCGTTTTTTTAATAAAACACAAGGAAACGCCTGAATGGATTTCAATATGGGCTCTCCGCGATAGCAAACTGCCCGTTCGAATGTGCTTTCATGATCCGAGAAACAACGAGCATGGCGATTTCTTCTTTGATTACTCGGAACAAAAGGACGCTGCTTTTTTTGATCCGGTGTCATTCACAAATCAATAAGCAGCAAATGAATAACCAGGACAGCGAATTCTATTAGGTCGGGCTTTCACGCCCGGCTTTTTTTTGCGCGCAAGCCTCTATGAAAATGCAACCTTTTCAGTGTCTGTGCATTATAATAGGTGAAGACTGACTCCGGAGTAATCGAATGGTGGAAGACGCGTTAGAGT
>Ga0307420_1000552_pt1 | contig 17186 bp, 11 predicted proteins | sample SalMarWE160240MG_2_FD_202167 | JGI IMG/M metagenome (GOLD analysis project Ga0307420, IMG submission 202167) | Salt marsh sediment microbial communities from the Plum Island Ecosystem LTER, Massachusetts, United States - WE1602-40 | ecosystem: Environmental > Aquatic > Marine > Intertidal zone >... | reverse complement strand
ACCGATGCTGGGTTCAATTGGAAAAAAAAGAAATAAACACTTTTGGCCCAAATATTATAATTGACATTTGTCCAAAATGTAAAGGGATTTGGCTTGATAAAGGAGAACTTACTAAACTACTTAAAGATAGAAAATTAGCCAATTATCTAACCAAGCATATTGGAACTAAAAGCAGAAGTCCAATGGTATGTCCTCGCTGCGGTATGACAATGGATATCGAAAAAGCTGATGATATTGAAGTTGATGTATGTTTAACTTGTGGAGGAGTTTGGTTAGATAAAGGAGAACTTGAAAAGTTAAACGAGAAATCAGAAGAAGGATTTGAAGGTGATGAACTAGCAAAATCCGAGGAACTGGAAGAGGAAAGAATGTATAAAGCGCGTAATTCAGCATTGAACAAATTTTTTAAAAAAATCACTAGATGAGCTAACCTGTTAGGTATTACTCCGAATCTAATCATAAATTGTGATTGTTACCTGCTTTTCTCCATAGAACTCTAACCATAGCCACGTAATTCAAAAACAATTGGAAATCTTAAGTCTAATCAAAAACCTTGATCATAATTAATCATTCACATTTACTTAACGCTAGAAGTATATTCTTTTCCTTTTTGAATATTCCATGTGATCAAAAAGTGGTCACAAATGACCGAGTTCAATATATAAAATGCCCACACTTCTTATTTTTAAAATTGATAGGGAAATATATGATTAAGTAGGTTGGAGAAATGTATGAACAAAGAAAAAGCTCACAAGAGAAAAAGTTATGAAAAACGTGTAGATATTGCAGGTGAGAAAGCCTGGGGTGACTTGGGTCAACTTATTTTGTTTATAGTGTTCATTGTTGGGATTATCTTAGATCTTGTATTTCTGAGGGTTGGACAATCATTTGGAGAGTCTGTTCCATTATTACTCCGCATCATCGTTGCTTTACCTGTTTTAATCATTTCAGGTTATCTTGCACAATCAGGGTTAAAAATTGTGTTTCGCGAAGAGAGAAGCAAGTTGATGGTAATTCGAACAGGTGTCTTTTCATTGGTTCGTCATCCTATCTATTTGGGTTCTATACTGCTTTACCTGGGGTTCATAATTTTATCAATGTCAGTGATCACCTTTGGGATTTGGATTATAATCATCGTATTTTACGTTTACATTTCTAGATATGAAGAGAATATTTTAATTGACAAACTTGGTGAGGAATATGAGCAATATATGCACGATGTTCCGATGTTCACACCAAAAATTTGGAGATAATACTCATAGCCCGAATGAATCTGATCATTCAAAGTATGCCTTTATACATTACTGATGCCTACTTTTGAGTAATACGGATGCATCGCTACAGTTTTTCTACACAATTAATGTACTCTCTCCTCCTTAGAAAAGCAGATCTTACCAACGTAGTGAGTGTGAAAGAAGTATTTGTATATCTGTCGAAAATATATGTTGTATAAGACAACTTTGGAAATGAAATTCTATCAGAATTTCCAAAAAAACTAGAACAATTTTAGAGCAGATGGAAATAGGCCTATTACTCAAATCAGTGCATCAGTAAGGTTTATATGCTTTAGCTTTATGCCAAAAGCTAACAAATAAAAGAAAGGAAATATATATGTATAAAGAAAACAGAGGAAGAGGAGGGTTTGATAGAGGCCCTCGTGAAATGCATAAAGTAACTTGCGCAGAATGTGGAAAAGAAACTGAGGTTCCCTTTAAACCCGATGGAACCAGACCTGTATATTGTAGGGATTGCTACCAGAAACACAGACCAAAAAGATTTTAGTAAAAAGATGAAAAAAGCCAGTAAGATAAGTGCTTTTTACAAAAATCTTCTTTTATTTTTATTTATCAATAAGCAACAACATGCATGACTGTTGCATTATGCTACTCCAATCTTCCGAAATTCTTTGATCTTATAGAAAAATCATACCTAGTTTTTAACAATCTCAATAATATCTCTATTTTTCCTTTAAAATAACCTTTTATAAATGCAAGGATGATGTACTGATTGTGAGGAGGTAAATTCCATGGTTAAAGATATGTATACTAAATTCGGAAGTTGGGTATTTCTTATAGGAACACTCATTGCATTTATTGTTGGCCTTTATCAGGCATATACACTTGAATCGGGAAGTAACTTTTTTGAGACAAATGTTGGTGGCTGGAGTGCATGGATATTGGCAATAATCGGTGTAATTGTTGGACTATTGGCATTCATGGGAGAAGGAACCATAACTAAGAAGGAAATACCATGTTTTCTAACAGCAGGGATAGCACTTGTCGTTATGGGCGGTGTATTCAATGGTTGGAATGCAATATTTGCTCCATATCTAGGAGCCCTTCTGGCTAGCATTTCAATGAGTTTATCAGTATTTATTGCACCCGCAGTTGGCATAACAGCAATAAAAACAATCTGGGACATTGGAAAAGATCGTTAATCTTTACGATTTACTGATGATATTTATCAAATATATTCGATACTTGGTCAAATGTTTGTCATGAATTCTTAAATATATTTTTTTCCCTTCTTGATAATGGATGAAAGATAAAAACTAAAGACAATTTAAAAAGGGAGTTAACATCACAATAAATTAGAATGTCCATAGGAAAACTTGTTTATGAAATATGAATATCTAATCAAATTATCAGGCATTTGCGGCATTATGCTTCCGATAGTAATAATATCGGGGCTACTTCTCGCATTACCGAGAGCACCATGGTTTAGCTGGACGGAGAATGCAATTAGCGATCTCGGCAGACCTGAATTTGGATTATCATTTTTTAATTACACGTTAATCTTAGTTGGAATTTTACTTTTGGCATTCTCATTTGGTTTATTATATTCATTAAAGGGAACAAGAGTAGGTCCAACAGTTTTCGCTCTAAGTTCCATATACTTCATTGGAGTGGGAATTTTTCCTCTGCCTAATCCCAATCATGTAGATGTATCTGGGATGTTTTTTATTGCGTTTCCACTCGGCTTTTTAATGCTTGGAATAAAAATGTACAAAAATCGATCTCGATTTATCAAGAATATGGGAATTTCTGCCCTGATCATAGCCGTTATTGGAGGGATCTCACCAATTTTCCTCCTTTTTTATGAAGGTATTGCAATTCCTGAAGTAATAATTCTTTTTCCAGGATTTTTCTGGTGTATGAGATATGGACTCCATTTGGTAACTCCAGAAAAGTAGCCATTTGTAAAATATATTCATAGCAAAATGCCATAATTTCCATTCTGTTATGTAATAATCCAATCCTATGTATTACTTTAGAATAGAATTTTCCAATCTAATCAGAGATTAACATTTACTTCTGAAAGACAAAATCCAACCCTTTCGATGTCGGTAAAACTAGGATAAAACCCGAATCGAAGGCATATTCAATACCTAAAAATCTTTTTTATTTTATGGCAAATGATAATGATCGTGTTTTTGAATTTCAATAAATCTTTAAAGATTAACTAGGTAAATTAGGAGTAACCGCCTATTTTTAGACTTGGATCACCGAGAAGTACCCATTGACCTACGGTTTTTGGATGACCTGATTTAAGATCCCCCATGTCAAAGGTATCGATATAACTCTTAAGTGTTTGCGAATAAGCTTCTCCAAGAATATCGTGCCCTTCTGTACCATATTGCTTGAAAAACTCTATAGTAATCCACCCATCACCGCCTCCAGTGGTTGCTTCTTTATGGGGCATTCCATATCCTAAACCCGTGTTACCAATACTAGCAATGGCACCACCGTTTGGATTTCTGATAAGTCGCCAGCTGAATGTTTCTGGAACAGGGAATCCATGGCACCACATTGATAGTTCAGGAAATGCTGGGAAGCTATAATGTATGCCATCCATGAGACCAAGCATCATTGATACATTGAACTGACTATTATGACAACCACCCACTACAGCAATTGGTAGTTTTTCACCATTAGATATGGTATCCATTGGAAAAGCTGGAGGCGTGACAAACGGTGACCATGGTTTTATTGTTGTTACCTGTAAACCCGTTACGCTTCCACCCGCTCTATTTCCAGGAATTCCAGGGTATTGATCAGCCCATACATTTGGACTACCATGTCCTGAGAAAAATAGAAAACCACTTCCCTTATCGATTGCATTTATAACAGAAGTCTGTCCAGTTAATCGGCCGTTTGAAGCCCAAAGAATATCTTTTTCGAAATCATCTGGCATATAGTATAAAGCTCCTCCTCTGCCATTTAATAGTTGCTCACCAGTAACCCATTCACCTTCGTAATACATTTCAGAATTATTTCTCCAATCACAAAAAACAACCTCAGCATTACTATTTGTAATCCAAACATGTAAATCTGTCAAATAACCATACGGTTTTGGATCATAAGATTTACCACGAATAGTTAGAACTCCATCCACATAGCTTACGTTTGCCCACCAGAAAAACCAATTTAAATAAGCTTCTCCATCACTAGGCGTATAAGAAATATCAGTATTACTAAGAATATCTCCATTAGATATCGAAACTATTTCTGCAATTGGGGATGCAGGATATCCATTTTCAAGTACAGGGTTCAAATGATCATCATGATTGAAATTTACGGATGACTGAGTGCATTCACCTCCACGATCAATTGTTATTGTTATTGTATCTTCAGGTCCAATAACGTCTTCAGGGTTTTTACTTTGAGCATGTATTGTATATTCGCCATTATCAAGACCATTAGTATCCCATTTAATATCCCAATCTATTTGATCTAGGAAACCATCACCAGATACTACAATCATTTTTTTGAACCAAGATGGGTCAATAGGATTAGCTTCATAGTTGATTATTTTATCAACTACAGTTTTAACTTCAGTTACACTTCTGCAGGCAAGTCTACCTAGGCATACATCAGGATAATAATCAAGATCTGTATCATTTTCATAACCTGGTTTTCCCCAAGCAGCAAAAATGCCATCATTATTTGGATCCCAATCGGCAAATGCACCTTCCCCTCTATAAATATCGGCATAGTATAGATCGCTTAGTACTCCAGGGTCATGAATAGTACCCGCTAGAGGAAAAGCCGGATCATCGTACAGGTTGGAATATCTTGCAGGTACATACCAATCCTTCGATCCTTGGTTGGCATCATCGCGAGGTTTTGCATAAACAACTGAGTTCAATCCCCCAACAAGTAAGACATATGTAATATCCCAAGTTTCAATTGCGTCTTTAATAAAATACTTTATTTGTTCTGGTTTGTCCACGCCAGTGTATTCATTATATATATCCTCGGTCGTTTTTAATATAGTTTTTACATCATGGCTGTTTTTATGATCGATTAATCTCTGCAAATCATCGGAAAATTTTGATGGAGCTATAATCACCAGATCATATTCACTATTCAAGGGAAATGGGTTTGTTGTGGGTCCCCCATAGGTTATCAAAACTTTGACACTCTCTGCAACACACAACTTGTCTAATGCAGGAGCATATCTAGCTGGAAAGATATGTATTGCCACGTGTGTTACACGCTCATTATCTCCGTTTAGTCCACAACCAACACTATAGCTAAACCAACTATTTGGAAAGAAATTTGTACTTTCATATGTTTTCTCATTTTTCTCTTTTTTCACATTTACATTATTTGAAGATGTTAGAGGGATCATCGCAGGAGCGGGACAAATCTTATTCTCAATTTCAACCTCATGAACACCCATTGGCAATACTTCAACCTCAACATTCCGCACACCAAATGGGAGTTCGACAGTTTTCACAACTTTTGGTAACATAGGTTTACCAGGTTGCATCAAATATGATGATGTCTCATTGAGATGTAATTCAACATAGCCACTATTTATATCCATTATGGTTAGTGATGAGAAGGTCATTATGTCCGTCTCAGTTTTTTCTTCAGTTACAGCAATTGCTCCAAGTCCTCCAAGGGCTAAAATAACTATTATTATTATTGATAATATTTTCTTCAATTTTTTGCCTCCTAATATTATAATATAAATTGTAATATAAAGAGTTTGTTGTAAAAAGTTTATGGTAAAAATGTATTGTATAAGATATATTGATGAAAGTTTTACCTGTGGATTACATATCGTGGAATGTTAAGATTTAATAAAAGAAAAAGAAATAACCTTTCTATTAGTGCTAACCATTAACATCATAAAAAGCAATTAATAATGTTACAAATTATGGTTTAATGATATCTGTTAAATCATCATCTAATTCATCAGACAAGACAAGATTTGAACTTGATAATACCTAATACTTGCAGATTCTGATCGCTTAGTTAATATCAAAAAACAATTACGTTTTTGTAGGAATTAGAACCGAATAATTTATGTTTGCCACGTAACCTGAAGTTACCTGACCAGGTTCTAACAGTAATGGTCAAAAAGCTTAAATTAACCATGTTGTTACTCCTTATAAAAACGGGCGGGTAACAAAGTGGCTATGTGGCGGACTGCAGATCCGCATACGGGGGTTCAAATCCCTCCCCGCCCTCTAGCATAAATTTGGGGGAAGTTGATTGATACACAATAGAGGTGAGGTTAGTCCATCGAGATTCTTTATTATAATGTTAATTTTATTAATATTTATAAATCTAAATGTTGTATCAGGGGAACCTGCAACCATTGTAATAAACGAGATAATGTATGACCCAGAACAAAACGATAATTACAACGAGTGGATAGAACTATATAACCCCACAAATCATTCCATCAATGTTTCAGGTTGGAGCATAACTGACAATTTCGCCGAGGATTTTTTAGAGGGCGACAGAGACCATGGAAACGGAACTACTATAATTCCAGCATATGGCTATGCTATCATAGCAGATCATGGAACAAAAATCTATGAAAACTTCTCCATCCCTACCAATACAACAAGATTTTACATTGATGACTCCAACATAGGAAATGGACTAGGTAATAGCGAAGATAAATTAATACTTAAAAACATCACAGGAAACTTTACAGATGCTGTAGAATGGAGTTATGACTACACAGATGTACCTGGTATGCCCACCGATTTAGTAGACGAAGGACACTCCCTAGCCAGACATAGTAGTCTAGATACAAACAACTCCGCCATTGATTTTTATGATGGGATAATTCCTACACCAGGTATCAAGAATAAATTCATACAAGGGGGAAACTTGGACATAACATTATGTCCAAGCCATATACCAAAAATACATAATAATTCTGAATATGGCATCCCTTTTGCTATCAAAATAAACATTAGTAACTATTTTCCTGACGAAAGTTATCAATTAAAATCATATGTAGTTGGAAACATCTCCAGCAGTTGGCCTGCAAGTCAAACATGGGATGGAACCTCTTGGATGTACTCGAATCAATACATGTTCAACATAACTACTGATGAACATGGAAATTGGTCTGACTGGATATACCTAAGATTCAAAAAAGAATACAAAGAATATCAAAGGAATATCGAGGAAAATGACACAGCATATGTAAATGTGAAAATTAGAAAAGATGACTCCGCGGATGAAATTTCCAATACTATATTCCTCATGGATATGGATAAAAGCACGTCAAATGCTACAAGTGGAGGATGTGTTATAGGAATAGCTGAAGAAAATAACACGTTTCTACAAAACAAAATCACCATCGTTGAAAACCATACGGGTGTTGTCACTGGTATCTATGTCACAGAAGATAATGAAATTGATGATGACCTTACTTCAAAATCTGGATATTACAAGTTAACATCTCCTGTTGGTTCAAACTATACTGTAAAAATATTAGATAGGAACGATAATGTAATACATGTTATCCCCAATATAACCATTGAACAGGGTAAATATGGAGTTAATATCAACTCGCCAGAGACTTCTTATATGGTGAAAAGAAGTAAAATGCTTGATATCCCTTTAACTTTGAAAAATACCGGTGATTTCAATGATACCGTACATGTATCTATTGATCAGGTCACCAATGGCTGGGAGGCAGAACTAGAGAGAAAAGCAATATCGTTAGGTCCTGGAGAGGAATGCGACATTAATCTTCATATAGTACCATGTCAGCATAGGAAACGTGAATTTAGTGGCACTAATGTGGATGTTTCAATAACCTCTGAAAAAGACATTGGAGAATCAGATAAGATAACATTTTATATCGACATTCTTGCGCCCGATCTAACTATTACAAACATAAAAATCTATGACGAAGATAACAACGAAAGTTACATTTTTGGACAGGGAGAAACCATAAGAATAAAAGCGTTTTTCAAAAACATTGGAAATGAAAACGCCACAGATGCAAGTGCTATGTTTTATTATGATTCTATCGATGAAGAGCATTTTATCGGAAGTAAATCCTATGAATCAATTGGCAAATACCAGAAATATCCTTCTATGAACTGGGATACAATCGATGTAAAACCTGGTGGTCATACTGTTTTTGTAATAGCTGATGGGAATGAACGGATCGATGAACTAGATGAATTCAACAATGAACTGGCAGTTGAAGTAAATATATTTGACACATATCCAGTTGAAGACGGGGAAAATCTTTTGATAACAGAGGTTTACTATCATACACATTCCAGAGTTAATAATGAGTTTATTAAAATATATAACCCTACAAATCATAGCTTGAACATCTCAGGTTGGTATATGACAAATCAACCTTTGAAAAACAGAGGCGATCAAAGAAAGATCATATTTCCAGATAATACCACAATAGCCTCAGAAGCTTGCCTGTGTATTACACAAAATGCTAGTGCTTTCACGTGGGAAACAGGTAGAAAACCAAATTTTGAGTACAAGGTAGATTCAAGTGATGATGTGCCCCAGATGTGTTCATCTAAACAATTTACTTTAAGCAATAACGGTGCCATGATTGCATTGAAAAGTTTCTACAACCATACAATTGATATCTTGGCGTATGGGGAATCAGATTATAACTGCAGTGGATGGGATGGCCTGCCGATTCCAAGTTCAGGGGCAGGTACTATCCTAAAAAGAAATTTCAATCAAGATATACCGGTTGACACAAATACATCAAATGACTGGTCTCATCCAAGGAGATATGGTATTGGACAATCTGATTTTCCTTTCGTAAATATTTCTTTTACTGGAGAAGTAAAAACGTTTGTCTCACCTGACTGCAGTTTTGAAACAATAGTAAGTGAACTGAGAAAAGCCAATGAGTCGATTTATTTCAACATCTATGAATTCACAAATCCTTTCCTATGTGATGAACTTGTTGCAGCCCTCAGACGAAATGTCTCAGTAAACATATTCTTGGAAGGATCACCAATAGGAGGCATAAGTGACAGGGAAAAATTCATACTAAATAGGATTGCAACATATGGGGGCAACATCAGACTTATTGTAAATGACGATGAAAATGATGTCCATGCACGTTATACATTTGATCATGGAAAATATCTTGTAATTGATAATAACACTGCAATTGTGGAAAGTTGTAACTGGGCTAAAACAGGCATACCAAAAGATCCCACATTTGGTAATCGCGAATGGGGAATAGTGGTAAGAAGCGAAAATGTTGCTGAGTATTTCCTTGGTGTTTTTCTTGATGACTGGAATCCGAAGCGTTGTGATAGCTACTCATTTCATGACATGGATTTTTCAGTTCCACCCGATTATTACATGGATAATTCGGTGTATAGAGGATCGTATGACCCTCAATTTATGTCCAAAACGATTACAGGAAATTTTTCTGCCATCCCTGTCTTTTCTCCAGACACAAGTTACAAAGCAATATGTGATATGATCGAGTCGGCTAATGAGAGTATATACATTGAGCAGTTGTACGTCTATAGAGATTGGAATAATGGAATGAGTCCTTTTGTTGAACGTCTGGCTAATAAGTCCAAGAAAGGCATAGATATCAAAGTGATATTGAATTATAATCCTCACTATGAGGCTACTAATGAAAAATGTAATCTGACAAAACAATACTTCGAGGAAAACGGAGTTGAAGTGAAATTCATTTATTCAAATTGGTCATATTTCAGCAATATCCACAACAAGGGAATGATCGTTGACAATGAATCCATTTTAATCGCAAGCATCAACTGGAATGAAAACTCCGTAACCCGCAATCGTGAGGCGGGAATAATCATAGAAAATGAAGAGATGGCACAATATTACACAGAGGTTTTCTTCTATGACTGGAATCTTACGCAACCGCAGCCACAAGATGCAAAGGAATCACAGCAAATAGAAAATAAAAACACAATTTATATAGTGGCTATATTTACTATGACCTTTGTGCTTGTAGCACGCGACTGGAGAAAGAGAGAATGGACATAGTAATACTTCCAATAAGTTTAGTCTCTATAATTGCCATTTGTGTAATAATTGGAACGCTTGTTATCGCATATGCAAAAAAACTGCTGATAACATATGCACTGATATTTGCAAATTTTATTGTTTTCGTCATATCGGTTATTTTTCCTGAAGTGATCTATGATTTGGGATTTCGGCCAATTTATCTCTCGCCGGAGTTCATGCCTCAACTTTATACCTTGTTTACTTCCATGTTCATACATGGTGGTTTTCTCCACATCATTGGAAATATGCTGGTGTTTTTCTTTGTGGGGATGGCATTTGAACAAAGAGTAGGTTGGAAGAAATTCTTGACTATTTATCTATTAACCGGAGTGTGTGGCGCACTAACTCATTCATTACTTAATCTTGGTTCTGGAATTGTATTGATCGGTGCATCTGGCGCAATATTTGGTATCCTGGGTGCATTCGCATTTTCATACCCCAGAGATGAAGTAGTTATGCCCATTCCTCTAGGCATAATTATGGTCTTTCGCCGTATCAAGGTAGTCTATGCTGTACTTATTTTCGCTGTGATGGAAACCGTAATTGTTATGTTAGATGTTCAGGACACTACTGCCCATTTTGCACATATCGGTGGCCTGGTTAGTGGAGTGGTTATTGCTGCCATTATCATCAAAAATAAAAGAACAGGCACAGGCAATACAGCCTCAGCAGAAACAATATATTATGATTCATTCTATACTCTAAAACCAAGAGAAATTAATTTTTCAGTTCTTCGAAAACTGGCTACAACTCCCGATCTTGTGGATGAGTTAAAAAGGATAAAAAATGAGACAGTGCCACAAGTAAGAGATGTTTGGCTTGAACACTTTCTTGAAAGGACAAAATGCCCCAAATGCAATAAACCTTTGAACCACTTTGATGGAAAGACATGGTGCAAGGATTGTGGTTTTAAAATCAACTACTAACACTTTTAGATAGAAAAGCTAAGACCCACCAATTCGCCAAATAACAGATAGCTAGATATGATATAACCAGCTATCGCACCACCGCAAAGACAAGGAAGTCCGGCCTGCGGTTTTCCTTTCATCACAAAGATCATAAGAATTGCAAAACCAACCATTGTACCAATCATTACTGATATAGCTACTGGAAGACCGTTACTAATATTATTGTACACAGTTGCAACAAGAATCCCTGGCATTACAATGTCCCCTAGTCCCATGAAAAACGCATCTCGTTCGTCATCTTCTTTGAGTTTTTCTTTCAAACGCTTTGTTTCTTTTATTAGAGAATACCCTCTTGTTTTTGGTATAACCAATAGGACTGGTAATTTAAGATCCATGACGGTATCCGCAAGATCAATCATATGTTTAGTTTTATAGACAGATATCGCATCATAAATAGCCAAACCAATCAGTAAAATAAGAACTAACAAAATACCTAGCGATATCCCAAATATAACAATAGCACCCGTACCTATTATAACACCACAAATGTCAATTACATACCACTCAGGATACTTGAAAAGCGTCACAACAAGAACAATCGCAGCAATTACAGCAGCAACTAAAGCAAATTCTGAAAATACATGTGAAAAAGTGAGGTGAAACAGTGGTAAAAAGAACGCGTAAAAGGAGGTATAACCCACTGCACCCAAAATAACAACCTGTATGAACTGTTTCTTCCAAAACTTTGCAATAAGTAAAATTAAAACAGTAAAAACAAGCATTATCATAAAAATATATACAATATTCATCGGATCATTTGGATTCTCGAATGCTGGCTCCATTCCCGCTAATTCAAAAGGCGTTGTAAGTAACAAAGAAAGACCATGAATGAGAACGAATAAACAACCCATTAAAAAAACAGCCAAAATCTCATTTTTATCTACGGATTTTTCTCTCGCCATTGGTTTCAACGAATAATATTTACCTATATATAATAGCGGTTTTGCTGCAAACTATTCTTTAATGGTTACAAAACGAATGGAAAGGGTAAAAGAGGTGTTGAGGTAGGGTTTTGGTTTTCAAAACATCATTAAACTCGAATTTTTCAACATCAAATAGACCCCTGTACCTGGTTTATGCAAGGAAAATGTAACAAATAAAAAACAAATATAATACTAGGAGAAATACTCCTTCTTTCCTGGAAATGACGTGTCCAGTATAAAGTACCGGAAACATCACAAGAGTCACAGCCATAAGAATCAGCAAATTACCGATGGAATTTATTGCATTTAATGGTATAAGAAGAGCACTAGCACCAAGTATTAGAAAAATATTAAACACATTTGATCCGATTACATTTCCAACAGCAATATCTGATTCATTTTTATAGGCAGCCATTGCAGAAACCACCAATTCTGGAAGGGATGTACCAACTGCCACCATCGACAATGCAATAATCATCTCTGGAATACCAAAGAAATCTGCAATAGATAAAGCTGATTCTATCAACAGCCAAGCTCCAACAACAACACCAGCTATGCCCAATATAATAAAAATTATGTTTTTGAGCATCTTCCCAGATTCGTATTTTTCTACGTCATTGTTTCTTTCTTTTTTTGCACATTGAATAAAATAAACAATAAATACTGCAAATAAGACAAGAAAAATTGCTCCTCCAATCAAACGATGAGTATCCAACAAGCCAAAAAATGATGAGAGTAAGAGAACAATAGTCGCTCCTATGATAATGGGCACCTCACGTTTTATGATGGTTTTTTTGACTTTTATTGGCCTAATTATTGCACTTATTCCAAGTACAAGTAAAAGATTTGCAACACAAGAGCCGATGATATTTCCCATAGATATGTCTGCATGCGATTGAAAAGCTGCACCAACTGAGATTGCAAATTCAGGTGCGGAGGTACCAAATGCGACAACAATTACTGAGATAATTAATGAAGAAATACCAAGTTGAGCTGCGGTTTTCGATGTTCCCTCCACCAGGATATCCGAACACTTGTAGAGAAAAATAACTCCAACAATAAACGCTAGAATTGCAAGACCTATTGAAAGCATAGTGACTCATAATCAAAACGGTTATTTATATATCTAAGTAAAAGATCAACTGTCAGTAGATAATATCCGATCCCCCCAAATCCATAAAACAAACCTTTTTGTATAGATGGTACTTAAGATTTTCTGAGTTAACATGTCAAAGGGAAGTCTTACATTCATTGGCTTAGGCCTGCACGATGAAAAAGATATATCGCTAAAGGGTCTTGAAGAAATCAACAATTGCGACGAAGTCTATGCAGAATTCTACACTGCAAAGCTTATTGGAACCAACATAAACAAGATCGAAGAAAAAATTGGAAAAACTATTAAGATACTTCCAAGAGAAGAATCTGAAAAAGGTGATAAAATACTAAAGTCTGCCACTGATAAAAATATTGCTTTTTTAACATGCGGCGACTCAATGACTGCTACCACCCACATTGACCTTAGACTAAGAGCTATAGACATGGGGATTAAGACAAAGGTTGTACATGGTAGTAGCATCGTCACCGCGGTTCCAGGTCTACTTGGTTTACAGAATTACAAGTTTGGTAGGACCACAACACTTGCATTTCCAGAAAAGGATTATTTCCCAACAAGTCCTTACAACGTTATAAAGAATAACAGGGAGATGGGTTTACATACTCTTGTACTTCTTGATATTCAGGCAGATAAAGAAAGATATATGACAGCTAATGAAGGTATGGCACTATTACTAGAAATGGAAAAAAAATTAAAAGAACAAATTATTACTGAAGATACCATAGTTTGTACAGTAGCTCGTGCAGGATCATCAAGTCCAACATTGATGGCGGACAGAATGGGCATCTTAAAGGACAAAAAGTTTGGTCCGCCTCTTCACACATTGGTTGTACCAGGAAAGCTTCATTTTATGGAGATAGAGGCTCTTGAGAAACTTGCAGGTTTGCCTGCGGAACTTGGTAAAAAATTACAAAAACTATAATAACTAAGTGCGGTATTATTCCGAAAAATAGGGGATCTAGGATGCAACAAAAAGAGAATATTGTCGGTTTTATATACGGAGAGGTCGGCTCGACTGAGTTTAATTTCACAGTAAACAGCCAAGGCATACGAAAGTTTGACTACATATATGCTCCTCATAAAGAGGGAAATATGCTCGCCCAAGTGATGGATATCAAGCAGCTATCTGACCTCAAGTTTGAGGAAGCTGTAAGTATGACAAGCGATGATGAAATTCCTCACATCAAGAACAAAGTTTCCGCATTTGCAGATGTAATCGGATATCGTGACAAAAAAGGGCTTTTACAATCACCCCGTACTCCTTTCAATGCAGGCAGCGGAATCATACGTGCTGATGAAGAGCTTATTAGGCAGGTTCTAGGACTGAATGCTGCCAAGGAAAATGGAGCATATATTGGTCTATTGAAAGGACACGATCTGAAAGTTTATCTGAATGTCGATTCACTAGTTCAAAAGCATATTTGCGTACTAGCAAAAACAGGTGGGGGTAAGAGCTATGCATGTGGCGTTCTTGTAGAGGAGTTATTAAAGAAAAAAATACCAATGGTTATAATCGATACGCATGGAGAATACCACTCACTTACAAAGCCAAACAAGAGCCGAAAAGATCATAAAAACATGGAAAGGTTTGGTGTCAAGCAACGAGATTATTCTAGCCAAATGACTGAGTTTTCCCCACTTGGCGGACGAGGTAGTGCAAAACATCTTACTCTCAGTGGCATAAATCTTGAAGCACGTGAGATAACAGATCTCCTTTCTGCAAAGCTATCTGGCCCCCAGATAGGAGTATTATATCAGGCAATCAAAGAGGTTAAGGAATACAAACAAGTCTATGATCTCAGAGATATAATAGATGCTGTTAACAGAAGCAAAAGTAACGCTCGATGGAATGTTATAGCTTCACTTGAATCACTCGACTCAATAGGTGTTTTTTCAGAACAAGGAACATCTACTGGAGAGTTAGTTAGAAGTGGAAAGTGCTCCACAATCAACATGAAAGGTGTTCCTCCAGATGTACAAGAGGTTGTTGTAGCTCGCCTAACCAAAGAATTGTTTGATGATCGTAAGGCGGGTAAAATCCCACCGTTCCTATTTATGGTAGAGGAAGCACATAACTACTGCCCCGAACGAGGGTTTAGAAGCGCCGTTTCATCCAACATTCTGCGTACAATTGCTTCAGAGGGTAGAAAATTTGGAATGGGGCTGTGTATTATCAGTCAACGTCCAGCCAAAGTAGATAAAAACATAATTTCACAGTGTAATACAAATATAATTCTAAAGGTAACAAATCCTAATGATCTCAAAGCCATTATTCAATCAGTCGAGGGTTTAACTAATCAGACGTACCGCGAAATACAACGTCTTCCAATTGGTGTAGCCCTCATTTCTGGTGCTTCTCTTCAGATACCAATCATGGCTGAGATACGTACCAGGGAAACAAGCCATGGCGGTAAATCAGTAAACATAACAAAAGGAGGAGGACTATCTGACAAGCCCCCCAAGATGTCAAATATGTCAATGTCTGAACCCCAACCAAGAGTACAACCTGAAATTCCAATTGACTTCCCAGAACCAACACCTGGTAGAAGCAAATCCACAAAAAAAGCTTTGAATGTAAACAGAGTAGCAAAGAGACTGGGGTGGGTTTCTACTGGTGATCCAGACGAAGCAATTAAGATACTTACAAAAGAAGCCGAAAAGATGAAAGAAAATGTCTACAAATATCTAGACTCTTTGGCTAAACTCGGTGAAAACTATTGTCATGAGGAAAATCCAGAATGTATCAAATGTCCAATGAAAGAAAGTTGTAAATACCGTGCTTCATACGGTAAAAAAGCAGGATTTTTTAAGAAGAGATAAAAGATATGCATGGATAAAAAAAGCATAAGTATTACAGGTTTAGCTCTCATTTTACTTATACTAATTATGTCCACATCTGGATGTTTAGAGTATTTTAACTTTGATTTTGGCGGCGGCACAACGTATGAATCTCACCCTACAAAGGTCAGATACATAATCAGTTATGGATACAAAGTGAACTGCAGTGGGACCGGAGAATATACAATACATTATGATTGTGATCTCCCAGAAATCTTGCTTGGATCAGTATCCACGGAGATATTGTACCAACAAAATTATGAAAGTATTTCCCTGGTAAATAATACAGTTCTACGATGGAACATAAGTGGAAAAGATAGTCATTATTATGAATTAGGTATCCGTGCAAATGTCGAAGCGGAGAGTTTTCTTGTTACCGATTTAAATGGTAATGATGCGCTGACATTACAAGAAATTAAAACATTTTATCCGAATCTTGTAGATCAATACTGCAATGAACAGTCAGATAATAATATAGCATACATAGATCCAGATAATTCCAATATAAAATCAACCGCTCAAACTGTGTTAAACCAGGCAAATAGCAACAACTCATTTATTGTAGCAAAAGAACTTTTTACCTGGCTTAAACAAAATACAGTCTACCAGATACACACAACTAATAACAATGTTCAACCTGCAATCAAGACTTATCAACTGGGATCGGGAGATTGCGATGACCTTTCGTTTCTTTACATCTCATTATGTCTTTCAGTAGGCATACCTGCAAGATTCATAAGTGGATTTCTAGCAGAAGAATCAAATGGAGTTGTCAGTGCAATTGGCCATGCATGGGTTGAGATTTTTGTAGGTGAAAGCATCAGCAACGATGGATGGATACCAATTGAATGTTCATGCAGCGCTAGCATAAAGACCGAAATAAATCAGAATTTTGGAGTGGAAGACATTGGTCATCTGCGATTATTTAAAGACGATGGGAGCAATGAATCTCTAAACGTGTCTATTTCCGGACCCCACGTAATATACGACACAAACATAGATGTTGATATGACGTCATTCGTAGAAATTGATAATT
>Ga0307420_1000549_pt1 | contig 17276 bp, 18 predicted proteins | sample SalMarWE160240MG_2_FD_202167 | JGI IMG/M metagenome (GOLD analysis project Ga0307420, IMG submission 202167) | Salt marsh sediment microbial communities from the Plum Island Ecosystem LTER, Massachusetts, United States - WE1602-40 | ecosystem: Environmental > Aquatic > Marine > Intertidal zone >... | reverse complement strand
CACTTTCGGACGTTTTACCATTGAACCTTTAGAGCAAGGTTTCGGCCAGACTTTAGGCAATTCTTTGCGTCGGGTTCTTTTAAGTAGTTTGCCTGGGGCGGCGATTACCCAGATCAAAATTAGTGGTGTCAAACATAAATTTTCAACTCTGGAAGGGATGAGTGAGGATATTATTGACCTTATTCTTAAACTTAAACAGATTAAGTTTAAATACGAGGGGGAAAAACCAGTTAAACTGGAACTAGAAAAAACTGGTCCCGGTGAAGTTAAGGCTGGTGATATTAAAACTTCAGCCAACGTTCAGATAGTTAACAAGGATTTGGTTTTAGCCAACTTGGCTGATAAAAAGAGTAAATTAAAGATGGAGATGACCGTTGAGAGAGGTTTTGGTTATCAGCCGGTCGAAACAGACAAGGAGAATAAAATTGGCCTTATTCCCCTTGACGCTGCTTTTAGCCCGGTAAAAAGAGTCAATTATCAGGTTGAGGCAACTCGTGTTGGTCAAAGAACTGACTTTGATAAGTTGATTCTGGAAATTACCACCGACGGGACAATTAAACCGAAGGAGGCTTTGAAAAGCAGTGCCAAAATCCTCATTGCCTTTTTCAACCAGATTGTCAATCCGAAAAAAGTTGAGGTTAAGGCAGAGCCGAAACTCCCAATTTATGAGGAGGCAACCAGGTTGACATTAGAAGAGCTTGATTTGCCAACAAGAATCGTCAATGCTCTTCGTAAGAGTGGCTACGGGACTGTTTCCGATCTTTTGGGAATTAAGCCCAATGACTTAGCTAAGATTAAAAATCTTGGTGAAAAGTCAATTAAGACCGTTCAGATGGCTTTAGCTAAAAAAGAGGTTAAATGGGAGCCGGGAGGTAAAAAGTGAGACATCGGGTTAAAGGAAAAAAACTTTCCCGGACTTCTTCCCAAAGAAAGGCTTTGTTTAAAGGGTTAATTAACGCCTTGGTCATTCACGGCGAAATTAAAACTACCGAAAGCAAAGCCAAAGCGGTTCGGGGTTTAGTTGACAAACTAATCAACAAAGGCAAGAAAGGGACTCTTCATTCCCGAAGATTAATCGCTGCTTTTCTGCAAAACAAGTTAGCCGTTAACCGTATTGTTGACGAGTTAGGACCGCTTTTTGCTAAAAGGTCCGGTGGTTTTAGTCGGATGGTTCGTTTAGGAGCGAGACGCGGTGATAACGCGATGATGGTCAAATTGGAGTTGGTGGAAAAACCAGCTAAGGTGAAGATTAAAGAAAAAGAGGAGAAGAAAACTTCTTCTAATAAAACTTCTCAGCCTAAGGAAGTGGAAACTAAAGAAAAGAAAACAAAGAAGTAGACTAAATGACTTTCAAAACCAAAGTTACCAAGGCCAAAGAAATCAAAAGAGACTGGCATTTAATTGATGCCAATGGTCAGATTTTAGGCCGGATGGCGGTCAATATTGCTGTTTTATTAATGGGGAAAAACAAAATCTCTTTTGCCCCTTATCTTGATGGTGGCGATTACGTGGTGGTTATCAATGCGGCTAAAGTTGAAGTCACCGGAAGAAAACGCGACAACAAGCTTTATTACCGGCATTCAGGTTATCCTGGCGGTTTTAGAAAATTGACTTTTGCCCAACAAATGGTCAAAGACCCAACACAGGTTATTCGTCATGCCGTTGAAGGGATGTTACCCAAAAACAAATTACGTGATCAACGATTGGGTCGTTTGAAAATTTTTGCGGAAAGTAAACACCAGTATGAAGATAAGTTTAAAGAGGAAAGTAAAGAAAATGGAAAAAAGTAAAAGTAAAGCTAAAAGTAAAGCTAAAACTGAAACAAAAACAATTAAAAAGAAAAATTTTGTTTCTGCGGTTGGCCGGAGAAAAAGAGCTATTGCCCGGGTTCGACTTTATCACGGTAAGGGAAAAACTTTAGTTAATGAACAGCCGATTGAGAAATATTTCCCTGGTGAAATAGCAGAGAGTTTTTATCAAAAGCCTTTTGTTTTAACGGAAAGTTTGAATAAGTATTACGCAACGATTAAAGTTAGAGGTTCTGGGGAGAAAGCACAGTTAGGTGCTATCGTTCATGGTTTAGCTAGAGCTTTGGATAAAGATAATCAGAGTTTCCATTCAGTTTTAAAGAAAAACAAGCTTTTGACCAGAGACCCGCGGGCTAAAGAAAGAAGGAAAGTCGGACAGATGGGCAAGGCCAGAAAAAAGAAACAGAGCCCCAAACGTTAATTTTATATTTTATTCCACTCCCCCTTTATTTATTTAATTTAAAAAAATCAAAAAAGTCGGGGTGGCCGGTTCCGCCCCGGCGACCTCACGCACCCCATGCGTGCACTCTGGCTATCTGAGCTACACCCCGAAATTTTTCCTCTTGAATTTTATCACAATTTCTGTGAAAATTGAATGTGATGAGTCAAGCTAATCAAAAACTTCAAGCCGTTAAAATGGCGATGGAACAAATCGAAAAACAATATGGTAAAGGGGCAATTATGAAGATGGGTGAGAAAGGAACAAGGAGACAAGTTCCGGTTGTGCCCACTGGGTCAATTGCCTTGGATGTTGCTTTGGGAGTTGGTGGTTTTCCTAGAGGTCGGGTGGTTGAAGTTTTTGGCCCAGAAGCTTCAGGTAAAACTTCTTTGGCTTTGAGTGTGGTGGCTCAAGCCCAGAAAGTCGGTGGAGTGGCTGCTTTTGTTGATGCTGAGCATGCTTTGGATCCGACTTGGGCTGAAGTCATTGGTGTTAATCTAGATGATCTTTTAATTTCTCAACCGGACACCGGTGAACAGGCTTTGGAGATTGTTGAGACCTTAGTTCGTTCCGGGGCGATTGATGTCATTGTTGTTGATTCGGTGGCCGCTTTGGTGCCGCGGGCGGAAATTGAAGGCGAAATGGGTGATGCCATGATTGGTGTTCAGGCGAGATTGATGTCACAGGCTTTAAGAAAATTAACCGCCGCTATTTCTAAATCAAGAACAGTCGTTATCTTTACCAACCAGCTGCGTCATAAAATCGGAGTTATGTTTGGTAATCCGGAAACAACGCCAGGTGGTTTGGCTTTGAAATTTTATTCTTCTTTGCGTTTAGATATGAGAAAAATTGAGGCGATTAAGGATGGTGAAGTAGTTATTGGCTCTCGCCACCGGGTGCGGGTGGTTAAAAACAAAATTGCCCCACCTTTCCGCACGGCCGAATTTGATATTCTCAACAACAAAGGAATTTCTAAGAGTAGTGACCTTTTGGGGACAGCGGTCGAATTAGGTTTAATTGAAAAATCAGGGGCTTTTTTCAAGTATGGCAAGCAATTAATTGGTCAGGGTTCTCAAGCCGCTCGCCTTTATTTAGAAGAAAATCCTAAGTTTAGCAAACAATTGGAAGCAGAAATTTGGAAGAAAATTAAGAAGGAATAAAGATTATTCAAAATATTGCCAAACTTCTCCAGAAAGCGATAAAGTTTATTTCCATCCGACCTCGGAGTCAAAAAGAAATCATTTCTTATCTGCAAAAAAAATCACCTAAGAATCAAGAAAAAAGAAAACTTGTTTTAGGCGAATTGTCAAACTTGGGTTTGATTGATGATGAGGCTTTTGTTGATTGGTGGTTGGAGCAAAGAGCGACTTTTCGTCCTAAAGGAAAGAAAGCTTTGATGATGGAATTAAGATTTAAAGGTATTGACCGAGATTTAATTGAACGAAGTTTAGCCGAAAAGATTGATGAGGAAGGTTTGGCCAAAAAAGCGGCTTTAAAAAAGATATCTTCCTTAAGAAATTTATCTCTAGAAATTCAGAGAGAGAAATTGATTGGCTTTTTAAGTCGACGTGGTTTTAACTGGACTATTATTAGAAAGACCCTTGATGAAATCTTTCAAAAGGATTAAAATAAAGAGGTTAATTAATTAATTTTGGAAAATGTTAGTTGGATTTTATGAAAGAAAAAGTTAAATTTTTTACTTCAAAAATCACTAAGAAGATTTAAGCTTCGAGTTTTTTACTGGCATTTTTCCAAAACTTAGTTTAGAAAGGAAATTTTATGGCTTTATTTGATAGTTTGTTAACTAAAATTATAACCAAAGAAGAAGAGAAAGAAGTGACGGGTAAGAAAGGAAAAGGTAAAGGTAAAAAAGGGAAAACTACTTCTGGGGAAAAGTTGTTGGCTAAAGAGCTGGCAGTTAAAATTGCCGAGCTGGAAAGAAGAGAAGGAGCCTTGGAAGAAAAGGAAAAATTCCTTAAAGATAAAGAAGGAGAATTGGCTAAATTGAGAAGTGAAGTCGAAGAGGTTAAGAAAAAAGAAGTAGAGAAACTAGAAAAGATTTCGGCCTTAAGCAAGCAAGAAGCTCGGGAGTTGATTTTAGCGGCTACGGAAAAAAGAATTGCCGAAGATATCGCCCGTAAAATTAATGAGGGGGAAGAAGAAGTTAAGGCTCATGTTGATGACAAAGCCAAAGAAATTTTAATCGAGGCTATTCAGCATGGAACTACTGATTTAGTGGCAGAATACACCGTTTCCAGTGTTCATTTGGCTGATGAGGAGATGAAGGGACGGATTATTGGTCGTGAGGGAAGAAATATTCGGACTTTTGAAAGAGCGACTGGCGTAGAGATTGAAATTGATGAGACTAATGATATTCGTCTTTCTTCTTTTGATCCAGTGCGAAGGGAAATCGCCCGTCGGTCGATTGAAAAATTGGTCAAAGACCGTCGTATTCAACCTTCTCGGATTGAGGAGATTGTCGGAAAAACCAAACAGGAAGTAGAAAAAATTATGTTTGAAGAAGGGGAAAAGCTTTGCCATGCGGTTAAAGTTTATCGTCTTCATCCCGAACTGGTTAAACTTTTAGGTCGTTATAAATTCCGTTTTTCTTACGGACAAAACATGATTATTCATACTTTGGAGGAAACGAAAATTGGGGTTCAATTAGCTTATGAAGTCGGAGCTAACGTTAATGTTGTTCGTTTAGGTTGTCTCCTTCATGATATTGGTAAAGTGGTGACTGAAGAAGAAGGAACTCATGTTCAGTTGGGTGTAGATTTGGCACGGAAGTATCGTCTCCCTGAAGAAGTTGTGGCTTGTATTGCCGAACATCATGAAGATAAACCTTTTTCTTCAGCTGAATCAAGAGTTGTCTGGATTGCTGACGCGGCTTCTGGTTCCCGCCCCGGCGCCAGGTATGAACCTCACACTGAATATCTGGAAAGAATGGATCAGATTGAGAAAATCGCCCAAGATTTTCCCGAAGTTCAAGAAGCCTTTGCTTATCAAGCTGGCCGAGATGTTCGGGTTTTGGTTAAGCCGGAAAAAGTTTCCGATGATGAATTAGTTGTCTTGGCTAATAAAATCACTCATTCTTTAGAAGAAAAGGCTTCTTACGCTGGACAGATTAAGGTGACTTGTATTCGCGAAACAAGAGCCAGTGAAATGACTAAAGCCAAGTAAAAGGAAAAGAATTTTTAGCTTTGACAAAGCTTCAAATTTATAGTAAACTTTAAACATGACCAAAAACGAAATTATTAAGTTGGTGGCCAGTAAGTCCCACTCAACTAAAAAAGCCGCTGAAGAAGTGATTGATGTTTTTTTAAACGAGATTATTAAACTTTTGGCCAAGGGTGAAAAGGTTGTTTTGTCAGGTTTTGGGACTTTTAAAATCGTTAAAGTTAAGGATAAACCAGTCATTATTCCCGGTACCAAGGAAAAGAAAATGGTTAAAGGCCATCGGGCCCCGCGTTTTTCTCCAGGTAAACCTCTTAAAAAGGCTGTTCGCTAATCTGCTATAATTACCATTATACAAGCCGAAGGGCGCCGTATAATTCTATTTAATGAATATTATTGAAGTTTCCCATTTACGGAAGTTTTATTCTGTTTTTAAAAAAGAACCCGGTGTTTGGGGCTCGCTGAAGTCGGTTTTCAAACGTCACTATGAAGAGGTTCGGGCGGTTGACGACATCTCCTTTAATATCAAAGAAGGGGGATTGATAGGTTTCATTGGCCCCAACGGAGCTGGTAAAACAACGACTTTAAAATGCCTTTCTGGTTTATTGTATCCTGAGTCTGGTTTTGTTTCTGTTTTGGGCTTTCAACCTTGGCAAAGAAAACCGGAATTCCAAAAACAGTTTGCCTTGGTTATGGGTCAGAAAAACCAGCTTTGGTGGGATTTGCCGCCAATGGAAACTTTCCTTCTTAATAAAGAAATCTATGAAGTTCCTGATGAACAATTTGAGAAAACTTTAGACGAATTGATAGAGCTTTTGGAAATTGAAGATATTCTCAAGATTCAAACCCGTAAGCTTTCTCTAGGTCAAAGAATGAAATGTGAATTGGTGGCGGCTTTGATTCATTCACCCAAGGTTTTGTTTTTGGATGAACCGACAATTGGTTTGGATGTTATCATGCAGAAAAAAATTCGTGATTTTGTCAAAGAATACAATCAGCGATACCAGGCAACAATTATTTTAACTTCTCATTACATGGGTGACGTTAAGGAGTTATGTCGAAGAGTTATTATTATCGACAAAGGACAATTGGTTTTTGATGGGGCTTTGGAAAAAATTGTTAAAAGGTATGCCAGTCATAAAATTATTTCCGTAATCTTGAGTGAAAAAGTAAGTTTACCGAAATTAAAAGAAATTGGTAAGGTTGATAAATATGAATATCCAAAGGTTAATTTTCATATTGGCAAAAAACAAACTTCACAGATAACGAGTAAAATTTTGGAAGAACTACCGATTGTCGATCTTAATATTGAAGAACCGCCGATTGAAGAAATCATCAGAGATTTATTTACTAAAAAGAACTATCGATGAAAAAATATCTTCAGCTGGCTAAGATTACTTTTCAAGAATATTTTGTTTATCGGCTTAATTTTTACCTCTGGCGGTTCCGTAGTTTTATCGTCTTTTTAACTCTCCTTTTCTTTTGGTTGGCGATTTACGGCAATCAGAGTGAATTTCTAGGTTATCAAAAAGCACAAATGATAACTTATGTTATTGGTATTGCTTTTTTAAGGACAATTGTCTTAGGTTCAAGGTCAGCTGATTTGGCTGGGCAGGTTCGAAGTGGAGAATTAACTAAATTTTTTCTCCAGCCGATTAAAATCATTGGCTTTTGGTTTACTAGAGATGTGGTAGATAAAGGTTTAAATTTTTTCTTTACTATCATTGAAATTTTGGCTATTGTTTGGCTTTTAAGACTCTCCTTTTACCTGCCCCATTATTTATCAACTTATTTTTCTTTTACAGTTTTGTCTTTAATGGCTGTTTTTTTATATTTCTTTTTGAGCTTTACCCTTTCAGTAATTGCTTTTTGGACTGAGGAAATTTGGGCGACTCGTTGGCTTTTTGGTGTTATTTTCTTAGAATTTTTAGCTGGAGCTTATTTCCCGCTTGATGTTTTACCTTCTTGGTTAACGAAAATTATCTACTTTACCCCTTTTCCTTATTTAGTTTTTTTCCCAATGAAAGTTTGGTTAGAACAATTGACAACTTTTGAAATTTTCAAAGCAACTTTGATTTGTTTAGCTTGGTTAATATTTTTTTGGTGGCTGTCTACATTTTTATGGAAGAGAGGCAGTAAAAATTATCAAGCCTATGGAAATTAAAAAATTAATTAAAATTTGGCTAATGTATACTTCCAGAGCGGCTCAAAGTGCTCTTTTAACCACCGGGGCAGCAATACTGTTTATTGTTGGTAAAATTGTCCGTTTCTTGTTGTTTTTTGTCTTTCTTTTTGCTATTTTATCGGCATCGAAGAACTTAGCTGGTTATAATCGTGAACAAGTTATTTTCTTCTTTTTAGTTTTTACTTTAGTTGATGCGATGGTCCAGTTTCTTTTCCGGGGTGTTTATCATTTTCGGCCTTTAGTAGTTTCTGGTGATTATGATTTGGATCTTATGAAACCTCTTCCTTCTTTCTTCCGTCCAATTTTTGGCTATACCGATATTCTAGACTTTGTAACGTTGATTCCTCTTTGGGCTTATTTTCTATGGTTTGTTTTTAGTAATCATCTTTTTACTGGAGTAGGTGATTTAATTTTATTTTTCTTATTATTGTTTAATAGTTTGATCTTAGGTTTTGCTTTTCATCTTTTGGTTTGTGGAGTTTGTGTTTTAACCACTGAAATTGACCATTTGATTATGGTTTACCGTGACTTAACGGGTATGGCCCATTTTCCAACGGATATTTACTATAAATTTATTCAATATGCTTTAACCTTTACCGTTCCGGTGGTTATTTTGTTTACAGTTCCGGCCAAGGCTTTATTAGGTTTATTAAGTTGGCAGTGGGTGATTTTAGCTTTTGTTATTAGTGGAGTATTTTTATGGGGTTCGTTTAAATTTTGGCATTATGCTTTGAGTAAATATGCCAGCGCCTCAAGTTAAATTTAACGATGAAGAAAAAATTAATCTTTTGGTTAGCCGTCTTCTTTTTTTGTTTGGCTTTAGGCCAACAACTTTACAAACTTTTTTTTGTTTGGCAACAGAATAATTTTGTTGATTTTAAAGTTTATTGGGATGCTGTCAGTGTGGCTTTAGTTGGTGGCAATGTTTATTCCTTTGGCGGAAAGTATTTAAACACTGTCCCTTTTAATTATCCGCCGACAACTTTGCTTTTTTTGCTTTTTTTGCCCTTATTTTCTCAATCAACAGCGTCTTTAGTTTTGCTTTTTGTTTCCATTGTTAGTCTTTTAGGAAGTCTTTATTTGTTAAGTAAGATGTTTTTTAAACCTGCCCAGAAATGGCTGGTTTTCTTTTTATCTTCAGCTTTGTTTATTCAATTTTTTCCGACTAAGTTTACTTTGACTTTGGGCCAGATTAATTTGATTATTTTATTCTTGATGGTTTTTGCTTTTTACTTTTATCAAAAGAAAAAAGATATTCTTTCTGGTTTTTTCTTGGGAATAGCGACTTTGATTAAAATTTTTCCTGGCTTTTTAATTCTTTTCTTTTTGAAAGAGAAAAAATGGAAAACAATAATCAGTTTTCTAGCTACGTGCTTTTTAGGTTTTTTATTGACGGTTTTAATCTTTAAACCGGATTTGCTTTTTAATTATTTTGGCCAAATAGGTGGTAATTTGTTCTTAAAAGGTGGGGAGACTTCCTATTTTGACCAATCTTTGAATAGTTTCTTGTTGAGATTGAATTTAGCAAATCTTTGGCGTTTAATTTTGAGACTGGTTTTTACTTTTGTTTCTTTGTGGGTTTTTTTAAGAACTAAAAACAAGGCTTTGTCTTTTTTTGGTTTGTTTTTTTCGATTTTGATTTTCCTGCCCAGTTTCGCCTGGTTTCACCACTACGTTATTTTAATACCCTTGATAATGTTTCTATGGAGTCAGACAAAAAAGAAAGATTACCTGCCCAAAATCATTTTGATTTTAGTTTACCTTTTGGTTTCTTTTCATTTCCGTTATCCGGGAATCTTTCCGGGTAAAAATATTTGGCTTTCTTCTCATCCTTTTTTTGGAGCTTTGCTTCTATGGTTTTATTCGCTAAAATTGTCTTTTAAGCAAAATGAAAAGTAAAAAATATTTTCTTAGAACCTATGGTTGTCAGATGAATATTTCCGATTCTGAAGAGATTGCTGGCTGGTATCAGCAAAAAGGTTGGCAGGAGACTAAGTCAGTTGAAGAAGCTGATGAGGTTGTTATTGTTACCTGTTCTGTTCGACAAACAGCTGAGGATAGAGTTTATGGCTTGATTAATAATTTGTCTAAATTAAAAAAAGGAAAAGATAATTTTAAAATTATTCTTACTGGTTGCATGATGAGATATCCCTTGAAATGGCTAAAAGATAAAATGCCTCAGGTTGATGAATTTAAAAAAATAGACGAGTTTAAGCTAGGTGGAAAGAAAATAGTTAGAGAGTCTAAAATTCATGCCTTTGTGCCGATTATAGAAGGTTGTAATCAGTTTTGTGCTTATTGCGTTGTTCCTTATGCCAGAGGAAGAGAAATTAGTCGGCCTTTTAAAGAAATTATTTGTGAGATTAAAGAATTATCTCGGAAAGGTTATCAGGAGATTACTTTGTTGGGACAAAATGTTAATGCCTATGGTAAGGATTTAAAAACAAGAGATAATTTTGCCAAACTCTTACAAGAAATTCATCAGATTAAAGGGATTAAAAAGATTTCCTTTTTAACTTCCAACCCTTGGGATTTAAGTGACGAAATTATTGAAGCTATTAGTTTGCCCAAAATTGATCGTTATTTACACTTACCGGTTCAATCTGGCGATGATGAAATTTTAAAAAAGATGAATCGTCCTTATAAAGTAAAAAATTATCTTAGACTAGTGGGAAAAATTAGAAAAAAAATCCCTGATATTGAAATCGGTACTGATATTATCGTTGGTTTTCCCGGTGAAACCGAGAAACAATTTAAAAATACCGTTGATTTATGTCAAAAAGCCGGTTTTGTCAAAGCTTATGTGGCAATGTATTCTCCGCGTTGGGGGACAGCCGCTTTTCATTTAAAAGATGATCTTCCTCTTCGAGAAAAAAAACGAAGATGGAGAATTTTGGACGATTTAATTAATCAAACTGCTAAGAAAAATTGAGAAATTTTTTATTTTCTAATTTAATCTTTTTATTTCAAGTAAAAGTATGATAAGATTTAAACTATGAGTGGTCTTTTCGGAGTCATCGCAAAAAAAGACTGCCGTAATCTTCTTTTTTATGGGACAGATTATCATTCACATCTAGGAACAGAAAAGGCAGGTTTAGCGATGATGAATCATCAACTTCAACGATGTATTCATGATATTTCTACCAGTCAATTTAAATCTAAATTTCTTGAAGAGATTGTTAAAATGAAAGGAACTAAAGGGATAGGGGTAATTAGTGATTCAGATCCACAACCAATCATTATTTCTTCTTCTTTTGGTAACTTTGCTTTAGCAGCCAGTGGTCTTTTAGCTAACAAAGAAAAACTAGCCAGGGAGATTATGTCTCGAGGAGGCAGTTTTTCGGAAATGAGCGGTGGGAAAATTAACAGTGTTGAGGTTATCGGTAAATTTATCGCCCAAAAAGAAAATATAATTGAAGGTATAGAATATATTTTTAACAAATTTGAGGGCTCAATTTCTCTTTTGGCCCTGACTAAGGAAGGTCTTTGGGCGGCTCGAGACCCTCTAGGAAGGACAACTTTAGTTATTGGGCGAAAGAGTGAAGCTTTTGCTGTTGCTTCAGAGAGTTGTGCTTTTCCCAATCTAGGTTTTAAGTTTATTAAAGAATTAGCCCCTGGAGAAATTGTTTTATTAACTAAAAATGGTTTAGAAACTAAAAAACAAATTTTAAGAGGAGGTAAAATTTGTGCTTTTTTATGGATTTACACTGGTTATCCCGCTTCTTGTTATGAAGGTATTTCTGTCGAACAGGTGAGAGAAAGTTGTGGGGCTAATTTAGCTAAAGGTGATAAGAAAATTAAAGCTGATTTTGTTACCGGCATTCCCGATTCAGGTATCGCCCATGCTTTAGGTTACGCCATGGCAGCTAAGATTTCTTACCGCCGTCCATTAGTCAAGTACACGACTGGTTATGACCGGAGTTATACGCCGCCATCGCAAGAAATAAGAGATCAGATTGCCAAGATGAAATTAATTCCCATTAAGGAAATTATTAATGGGAAAAAGATTGTTATCTGTGATGACTCTATTGTTCGGGGAACACAATTAAAAAATCAAGCCATTGAAAAACTCTGGCGCCATGGGGCTAAAGAAATTCATGTTAGGATTGCTTGTCCACCCTTGATGTTTCCCTGTAAATACAGTCTTTCGACTCGGACAAGAAAAGAATTAGCTGCCAGAAAAGCCATAAAAAAACTTGGTAAAGATAAATCAATTAAACTTAAAAAATTTATTGATGAGACGACGCCTCAATACCGGGAAATGGTTGGAGAGATTAAAAAAGAACTTGGGGTAAATAGCCTCAAGTACCAAACGGTAAAACAGATGGTTAAGGCAATTGGTTTACCTAAGAAAAAAATTTGCCTTTATTGTTGGACTGGTGAAGAATAATTTTTAAACCTGTGGTTCTCCCTGACCTGATTCTTCAGTTGGTGTTTCTGGAGCAGGTGGCATTGATTGTTGTGGTTGTTCTGATTGTTCCGATGGTGTCGATATTGGGGTTGATGTTTCTTCCGCCATTGGTTTTTGTTCTGTGCTAACTTCTTCGGTCACAATGTTCATCGGTTGTCCGCAACAAACCAATTCTCCAATTCCAGCTTCTAAAACTTTTACTAAGTTGCCACAAATACTACATTTATAATTTTTGTTCATTTCAGCCATTAATTTTCACCCCCTTTCTTTTTTAATCGAATTATTTATTTCTAACATTTGTCAATTTAGCTTGTCAACCACCGCTATAAGCAAAACTTGAAATCTTCGATTATAATTAGCTTATGAAAAAATTATTGATTATTTGTGGACCAACAGCAACTGGGAAAACTAACTTAGCTTTGAAATTGGCGAAGAAATTTGATGGGGAGATTGTTTCGGCTGATTCTCGACAGGTTTATCAGGGAATGGATATTGCTACTGGTAAAGATTTGCCAACTAAGGCTAAATTTAAAAAAGAGAAGTCAAGCTTGGAAGGAAAAGGTTTTAAAATTGGTTATTACCAAGTTAATGGGATTAGGCTTTGGCTTTATGATATTGTCAAGCCTAATTATTTTTTTAATGTTTCGGACTGGGTAAAATGTGCTCGTTGGGTAATTAAAGATATTTATCGACGTGGTAAATTGCCGATTTTAGTTGGCGGTACCGGTTTTTATCTCAAGGCGATAATTGAAGATATCCCTTCTAGAGATATTCCTCCTAATTGGTCTTTAAGAGAAAAATTGGAATTAAAGTCAGAAAAGGCTCTTTTTGAAGAATTGGCTGAACTTGATTCTTCACGGGCTGGACAAATGAATACTTCTGACAAACAAAATAAACGAAGATTAATCAGGGCGATTGAAATTGCTCGCTGGCGAATAGAACCTCGTTTAGAAAAAACATTAAGGTTAATTAAATTTGACAGTTTAACTATTGGTTTAAAGGCGCCTTTAAAATTCCTCTATCAAAAAATAAACCAAAGAGTTGAAAAACAATTTAAAAAAGGAGCTGAAAAGGAGATTAAAAAATTAATTAAAAAAGGCTTTTCTTGGAATTTACCCTCAATGAGTGCCTTGGGTTATCGAGAATGGCGGCCAATATTTGAAGGTCAGGTAGATTTAGATAAGGTTTTAATTCGCTGTCAGTTTGATGAACATGCTTATGCCCGAAGACAAATGACTTGGTTTAAGAAACAAAAAGAAGTTTATTGGTTTGACATTAGCCGGAAAGGATGGGAAAATAAAGTAGAAAAACAGCTGTCTGTCTGGTACACTGGAAAAAATGCCTAGAAAAATTGAAATCTCTCATCGAACCATTATCTTCACCGTTATTTTTTTATTAGTTCTTTGGCTTTTATATTTTTTAAGAGGCGTTCTAATTCTTTTGTTTTTGGCTTTGATTTTAATGGCCGCTTTAAATCCTTTAGTTGATCGTCTGGAAAGGTGGCGTTTACCAAGGGCTTTAGCCATTGCCGTAATCTATCTTTTAATTTTTGGGGTCATTGGTTTAGCCATTTGGGGGGTCATTCCTCCTTTAGTTTCCCAAACACAAAACTTAGTCTCTCGTTTTCCCTCTTATTTAGAGTCTTTAAGATGGTTAGGGGTTGATAAACAAGTTGTCTATAATCAGCTTAATCAATTAACCGAAAAACTGGGTGTTATTTCCAGTGGCATTATTAAGACTTTTGTTGGTTTTTTCCAAAATTTGATTAATATTGTTGTTTTATTGGTGATTAGTTTTTATCTTTTATTGGAAAGAAAAAATTTGGGGAGTTATCTTTTAAGATTCTTTGGTGATAATGCAGAGAAGACAGGTATGAAAGTTATGGATCAAATTGAGAGAAGATTAGGGGGTTGGGTTAGAGCTGAGATTCTCTTGATGATCATCATCGGTTTATTAACCTTTATTGGTTTGAGTCTTTTGGGGATTGATTATGCCTTACCTTTAGCCATCTTCGCTGGGCTTTTAGAGATTATTCCGACTATTGGGCCTTTTATCTCAGCTATTCCTGCCGTTTTAGTTGGTTTAATTATTTCTCCCTTGATGGCTTTGGCTGTAGCGGCTTTGTATTTCTTGGTTCAGCAGATAGAAAATAATTTTATTGTGCCTCAATTAATGGCTAAAGAATGCGGTATTAATCCTTTAATTATCATTATTGCCTTAATTGCCGGTTTTAAATTAGGCGGAGTTATTGGGGCGATTTTAGCCGTGCCAGTCATTCTTTTAATTGAGATTATCTTGTCAGAGGTTTCGGCTTCGGAAAAATTTAAGAAAATTTAATTCCACTAAAAAACCTAGAAAGCTCATAAGCCAGATCCTGTTTAAACAGTCATCTATCTTTGCCCTCGAACATTGGGACTTGGGAAGACATCCTAATAACGTCCCAGTCGGAGGTTGCAGCGGGGAGGGTTGCCTCGTTTCACCCCTTTTAATCGTTTAGAGATTAAAAGGACTCGTCTCTGTGGCCCTGTCTAGCCGTGAACTACCAGGAGTTCACAGTGCTACCTTGCGATAGCCACCCTGTCTTCAGCTGTCTGGACTTTCCTCTCCTAACTTAAAGTCAGGAGCGACTGTCCGGCTTCCTAGGTGTTTTTATGATAGCAGAAAACAACCTTTTTTTCAAGTTTTATAAAGGATATTAAGGATATTTAAAGGAGTAATTTTTTGGTAGAATAGGAAGGATGAATTTTTGGCAGACGATCTTTTTAGCCTTTCTTCAGGGAGTTACGGAATTCCTGCCGATTTCTTCTTCAGGCCATCTGGCTGTTTTCCAAAAGCTTTTTAATTTAGGGACGCCGGTTATTTTTGATATCTTTGTTCATCTCGGTACTCTATTGGCCATTGTTTTTTTCTTTAGGCAAAAATTAGGGAAAATTTTAAAAGGGTTGTTCATTAAAGAAAAAGATTCCTGGAAAATCTTTTGGTTTTTGGTGGTTGGGAGTTTACCGGCCTTGTTGGTTGGTTTATTTTTACAAAAACACATTGAGTTGATTTTTAATTCTTTAAGATTGATTGCTTTTTCTTTTTTACTGACTGGAGTTCTTTTAATCAGTACTAAGTTTTTAAAAGTTAAAAGAAAAAAGAAATTATTTTCTTTAAAATGGCTGGATGCTTTGTTTGTTGGTTTGTTCCAGGCTTTAGCCATTCTACCGGGGGTTTCTCGCTCCGGCTCAACCATTGCCGGCGGCCTAATGAGAAATTTTAAACAGGAGACAGCTTTTCAATATTCTTTCTTTTTAGCCATCCCGGCCATTCTCGGGGCTTTGGCTTTACAAATTCCTGATTTAAAAAACCAATCTTTTCTTTTTTTATCGCAATCCTTTTTAGGTATGCTAGTGGCTTTTGGCGTTGGTTTTTTTGCTTTAAAAATTTTAAAGAAAGTTTTGCTTAATTCTCAGTTTTGGCTCTTCGGTTTCTATTGCTTTTTGGTTGGTTTTTTGCTTTTTCTCTTTTAAAAAAAATTTGGCTTCAATTTAGCCTTAGATTAATACTTGACAAAGTTTTCAATTAAGATAAATTTAACTTTAGATTTAAAAAAACTTATTTTTTAAAAAAATTTTGGCAAAAAAGGAGAAAAAATTTTTAATAAAAATTAAAAAAAATGGAAAAGCCTCCCGGGGTAGCCAACGCTTCCTCTTTCCTCACTAATATTCCCTTACTTGATTTACCACAAAAGGAAATTGTTAACTTTGCTAGAAAAATATTTAATGGTTCTTCAAGAGATTTACTTTTTCGAGTAGAAACCGATTTATCTGAATGCCAATCGCTTTGGGAAGAATTTTCCCCTAATCAATCTTTGTTTGATCTTTGGGATTTTCGTTTAGCTTTTTGGCGGGGTTATCAGTATCAGCCTTATTTTATCACTTTATCTTTTCAAGAAAAAGTTATTTCTGTTTTGCCTTTATGGTTTGATAAAGAAGATAAACAATACACCTGGTTTGGTGGTAGCTGGCCGGATGAAAATATCTTTTTTAGCCGGATACCTAAAACCATTCCTTTATTGCTTAAATTAATTCCGGGCAAGACAAGGCTTTTCTGTATTAGAGGCCAAGAAGGAATTATTGACCAGGGAAATTTTTTAGAAGCCGATGAAGAAAAATATATTCTTGATTTGAAAAATTTTTCTTCTCTGGATAATTTTTGGGCAACTTTAAAAAAGAAAAAACGTTATAACCTTAAGAGAGATTGGAAAAGAATTCAGGCTTTAAAACCAAAAATTGTCATCAATGATTTTTCTCATCTGGAAGCTCTTTTTAAATTAAATATTAATCGTTTTGAAGAGATGGTTTTAGATGATAACAAATCAACCTTTTTATCAAAAGAAAAACAGAAGACTTTTAAAGAAATTACCAATTTAGCCAAAGACTATCAGGTGAGAATGATTTCAACAATGATTAAAGGGAAAATCGTTGCCGTTGACTTGGTTGCCATTTATAAACAAACTTACTATTGTTTGGCTGGCGGCTGCGATATTGAGAACTATTCGGGGTTGGGGACTTTTGCTAATCTGCAGTTAATCAAGGATGCTATTGAGTTGGAGAATATTGATTTGATTGATTTTCTTCAGGGTGATGTTAATTGGAAAGCCTCTTGGAGATTAGGGACAAGGCCTTTATTTAAATTCATTAGGGAAGCTTGAATTTTTTAATTGATTAATAAAAATCTAGTTTTAATTTGAACAACGTCCACGATGAAGAAGGTAAATGAAGTTAATTTGGATTTTATTGCTTTTTACATAAGCAAAAACCTCTTCTACAAGAGAAGGAAGGTTTTTGCTGGATTTTAAAATCCTCTGGCTTTTAGCCAATTCGGAACATTTTCGTGCCGCAAACTTCGCAAGTTGCTTTTCGAGCTTTCTTACCGTTCTTCAAAGTTACGTTCTCAACGTCTTTTCCGTTTCTCTTAGTACGACACTTCACACAATAAAAATCTAATGCCATGAATCTTCACCCCCTTTCTTTTTTGGACAGAGAAAATTATCTCAGCTTCAAGTATAACACAAATTCGAAGCTAATGATGAAGATGGTTAATATCAAAGTTTTTAACAAATCTTTCTTGTTTAGCTTCAAATTATCAGAAAAGGCCGAACTATCTACTCTTTTTTTTTGTTTAGCTTCCTGAGGTTCAACCTGAGGCTGTTTTGAAATTGCCTCTTGACTAGATTCAAATTTAGGTTTTAGAACTGAGACTGGAGGAGTT
>Ga0307420_1000548_pt1 | contig 17288 bp, 19 predicted proteins | sample SalMarWE160240MG_2_FD_202167 | JGI IMG/M metagenome (GOLD analysis project Ga0307420, IMG submission 202167) | Salt marsh sediment microbial communities from the Plum Island Ecosystem LTER, Massachusetts, United States - WE1602-40 | ecosystem: Environmental > Aquatic > Marine > Intertidal zone >... | reverse complement strand
AGATAAAAGCGGCCAGTTCTGTTTGAGCGACGAGGAGGCCAGGGAAATAGGGAAGTTGGGCAAGGTGCTGGAGAAGCATTTTGGCGAAGCTCAAGATGTGGAATGGGCGGTAGAGGAAGGCAAGCCATTACCGGAAAGTATCATTCTGTTACAGACGCGGGCCGAGATTATCGCCCAGAATAAGACACCTATTGACCAGATTGTGGACTTAATGCTTGACCGGTTCTCAGGAGGGGTTGGCTATGATGGGGGCAAGATGTAACCGCCCTCCGGGGCTTTATGCTTAAAGCTACTGCCCGGATATTTTATCGATAGAGCCCCTTAAACCCCTTACCAGTTCAGCCAGCGAAGCGAAATTGTCCTCCTTCTCCATAAGCTGAATTATGCGGCTGCCCACAATTACCCCATCGGCAATCCGGGCTATCCGGCTTGCCTGCTCCGGGGTGGATATGCCAAAGCCAACGCATAGGGGCTGGGCAGTTGCATTCCTTACTCTGGTCACAAATGCCTCCAAATCCGCCGGCACTCTGTCTCTTGCCCCGGTAACGCCGGTTACTGAAACCAGGTAGATAAATCCTCGCGACCTCTGGGCGGCTAGCCTGATGCGTTCTTCAGTGCTGGTCGGAGCTAGAAGATAGATGAGGTCAAGCCCCTGCTTCTGGCTGATAGCTTCCAGGTCGGAGCCTTCATCGGGGGGCAAATCGGGGATGATTACCCCGGAAACACCAGAACCGGCACACGCAGAGCAGAACTTATCCAGCCCGTAGCTGAAGACCGGGTTATAGTAGGTCATGAACACCAGCGGTATATCAACCTTCTGGCTGAGCTGCCCGGCCAGCTTAAGGCAGAGCCGGGGGGTAACTCCATTCTGCAGGGCATGAAAGCTGGACTTCTGTATAGTGACCCCATCGGCCAGGGGGTCGGAGAAGGGTATCCCCAGTTCTACAATATCACAGCCGCTATCGGCCAGCAGAGGGACTACCTTAAGGGTGGCCTTGATAGTGGGGTAGCCCACGGTAACATAGGCGATGAGGGCTTTATGCCCCGGCTGGCTGAAGGCAGAAGCGATTTTGCTCATAGTTTTACCCCCAGCGCCTCGGCTACTATGTCCATGTCTTTATCACCACGCCCGGAGAGGTTGACCACGATGGTTTTCTCTTTCTCCAGCGAACTGGCCATCTTAGCCGCATGAAATATGGCGTGAGCCGGTTCCAGAGCCGGGACGATGCCTTCGGTCTTGCTGAGCAGCTTAAAGCCCTCCAGGGCTTCCTGGTCAGTTACTGCTACGTATGTGGCCCGCCCGCTATCCTTGAGGTAGCTGTGCTCGGGGCCGACGCCGGGATAGTCTAAGCCGGCGGAGATGCTGTGCGTTTCTCTAATCTGGCCGTCTTTAGTCTGGAGGACGTAGGATTTTGTCCCGTGGAGCACGCCGACTGTTCCCGCCATCAGCGGGGCGGCATGTTCACCGGTTTTAATCCCTCTCCCCGCCGCCTCCACGCCGATGAGCTTTACCTCCTTATCGTTCAAAAAGGAGTGAAAAATGCCGATGGCGTTGCTGCCGCCGCCGACGCAGGCGATGATATAGTCGGGGAGGCGGCCGGATTTGTCCAGAATCTGCTGCCTGGTCTCTTTACCGATTACCGATTGAAAGTCTCGCACCATCACGGGGTAGGGGTAGGGGCCGACTGCCGAGCCCAAGAGATAGTAGGTATCGGGGTTGGTTACCCAGTCCCTTATCGCCTCGTTGATGGCATCCTTAAGGGTGCGGCTGCCCTCGTGTATCGGTCTGACTTCAGCGCCCATCAGCCTCATGCGGAAGACATTGAGGGACTGGCGGCGCACATCCTCCTCACCCATGTAGACAATGCACTCCAGCCCCAGCTTGGCGCAGACGGCGGCGGCGGCCACACCGTGCTGGCCGGCTCCGGTTTCGGCAATAATCCGGCGCTTACCCATCCTACGGGCGAGAAGACCCTGCCCCAGGGCGTTATTGATTTTATGGGCGCCGGTATGGGCCAGGTCTTCCCGTTTGAGGAAAATGCGGGCGCCGCCGCAGTTTTCGGTCAGCCTTTCGGCCAGGTATAACGGCGTCGGTCTCCCCGAATAGTCACGGGACAGCGCCTCAAACTCACTCCAGAAGGCTTTATCGGCCTTGATTTCTTTGTAGGCAGTTACCAGCTCATCCAGGACGGGCATCAGCGTCTCGGGGACAAACTGCCCCCCGTAGTCCCCGAAGTAGCCTCTTTTATCAGGTAACATCATATCCCCCCTATTATCCTACGGCTGTGACTTGATATAAGCACTGAGATTGCGCTTTGTCTCGTCTATATGGTCACCGCCGAATTTCTCCGTCACTGCCTGCCCCAGAACCAGAGCCAGCATCGCTTCCGAGATAACGCCGGCGCGGGGGACAGCGCAGATATCCGACCTTTCCGCCGTGGCTGATGCCGGGCGGCGGGTGGCGATATCTACCGTATCCAGCGGCTTTCCCAGGGTGGAGATGGGTTTATGGTAGACACGGCAGACGATGTCCTGGCCGTTGCTCATGCCGCCTTCTATTCCCCCCATATTATTGCTCTGGCGGGCAAAGCGGCCATCCTTATATGCAATCCTGTCCTGGAACTCGGAGCCGAACACAGCTGCACCCTGAATGGCGTTGCCTATTTCAACCGCCTTCACCGAGGGGATGCTCATCAGGGCCTGGGCGATACTGCCGTCGAGACGGCGGTCGTAGTGCATAACGCTTCCCAGACCGACGGGAATGCCGGTGGCGATAACCTCAACTACCCCGCCCAGGGTACCCTTTTTAGCTTTAGCTTCTGAGATTGCCTTTTTCATTTGTTGGGAGGTTTCCCGGTCAATGCACCTTATATCGGGGTCGGTTTCAAAGACCGAGGCCACCTCTTTAAAATCGGAGTAAGGGCGGGTTAGCCTTACCGGGCCTATCTGGACGGTGTGGCTGGCTACCCTGATACCGAACTCCAGCAGCATCTGCCTTATAACCGCTCCTGCCATGACTCTGCCTACCGTCTCTCGGGCGCTGGCTCTTTCCGAGATATTCCTGATATCATCCTGGCCGTACTTTAAAACACCGGCCAGGTCGGCATGGCCGGGGCGGGGCCGGGTTATCTTAGCCGCTAGCTTTTCGGTCTCCTCAATGCTCATCTCATCCTGCCAGTTAGCGAAGTCCAGGTTCCTGACTATCAGTGCAATCGGGCTGCCCAGCGTTTTGCCGTAGCGGATACCGGAGAGGATACCCACCTTGTCCTCTTCAATTAGTCCCCGGCCACCGCGGCCGGAATCGGAGTGTCTTCTTTTTAAGTCCCGGTCGATATCCTCAGTGCGGACTATTACCCCGGCGGGCATTCCCTCGATAATAGTTACGCAGGCCGGGCCGTGAGATTCACCGGCGGTCAAAATGCGTAGCATCTCTTCCTCCTTCCAAAGCCTGAGCTAGGGCGGACTCCATGGCCGGTAACGGGGCCTTGAGTCCGGTAAAGAGCTCAAATTGCTTTACCGCCTGATAAAGCAGCATCTTGTAGCCGTAAACAACGGCGCATCCCCTCTCTCTGGCTTCAATAAGCAGTCTGGTATCTCTGGGATTATAGACGATATCAAAGACGGTGAGCCTATTGTGAAGCAAATCTTTAGGGATGATTGACTGGCCTAGTTTAGGCCACATCCCCACCGGGGTGGCGTTTATCAGAATATCGGCCGATGAGATTTCCGACAGCTTTTTCAAGCCACCGAAGCCTTCGGCGTTAACCTTTTCGGCCAGCTTTATGGCTTTCTCTTCGGTCCGGTTTAAGACCACCAGCTTAACCCCCTTTTCCTTAAGCCCGACGGCGATAGCTGAAGCGGCGCCACCACCGCCAATGAGTACCGCCTTTTTCCCGCTGAGCTTGATCACTGTCTCTAATGCCTTTAGCGCGCCGTCGCCATCGGTGTTGTAGCCGGTTAAGACACCGTCATCGTTAACGATGGTATTGATAGCGCCGATTGCCTCAGCCAGAGGGTCAATCTTATCAATATATTTTATTGCGCTGGTCTTGTGGGGAATTGTAACGCTTGCCCCACGGATACCTAGCCCCCTTATGCCCTCTATCGCCCGCCTGATCTCGCTGACCTGGAATGAGACATAGGCGTAGTTGATTCTCAGTGCCTGATACCCGGCATTGTGGATTATTGGGGAAAGCGAGTGCTCCACCGGGTCGCCGATAAGGCAGCAGATTTTGGTATCGGCGTCAATCACTGGTAAACTCCCCTCGTATCGCTAGTAAGTTTATGATTGCTTCAGCCTGAATCGCTATCAAGTTTATAATAGCTTCGACTACCTCTTCCGGTGTCTTGTTTTCGGTATTGATAGTCAAATCGGCGGCCTGCTGGTAGAGCCGTTTTCTTTCTTTAAAGGTTAGCTCCATATCCTCCCGAACTGTCCTGCCCTCGCCCAGCGGCGGCCGGTCGGTATCTTCTCCAGTACGGCTGACTAGCGTATTAACGTTGGCTTGCAGCCAGACCAGTACCCCGCTTTTCTTGAGCTCCTGGATATTTTCCTCTCTGGTTACAACCCCGCCCCCGCTGGCGTTGATAATATTATCTCGCCTGGCCACCTCGCTGGTTATCTCCTCCTCTATTTCCCTGAATTTCTCCCACCCGTATTTTTCCACAATCTCAGGGATACTCAGCTCTGATTTTCGGGCGATTAGCTCATCCATCTCGACCAGCTCTCTGCCCAGCTTTTGGGCTAAAATCTTGCCCACAGTTGTCTTCCCCGAGCCCCTCATACCGATGAGGACGATGTTCATGATAGCTCCTCGATCTTTGCCCTTAAACTTGCCAGGTCGCTAAAGAAGTGGGGGTAGGACTTGCTCACCGCCTCGGCACCGTTAATGATTGAGTTGCCTTCGGCAAAGAGGGCGGCAACAGCCAGGCTCATGGCCAGGCGGTGGTCATTGTGGGCTTCAACTTCAGCGCCCTTGGGCTTTCCGCCGTAGATTACTAGGCTGTTATCGGTCACATCCACTCTTATTCCCATCTTAGCCAGTTCAGCGGCGGTATCATTAAGGCGGTTGGTTTCTTTGAACCTCAAGTGGCCTATATTGGTCATCTCCGTTTTACCCCGGGCATAGGCGGCGACCACTGCCACCGTCTGGGCAAGGTCGGGATAATCACCCATGTCTATGGTAACACCTTTCAGCTCATCACGGCGGTAAACCATTACCTGCTCTTTCTGATGTACAACCGGGCACCCCATCGCTGACAGGATGTTCAAAAGGCATTTGTCACCCTGCACGGAGTCGGCTTTTAGATTTTTTACCGTTACCGGCTGGCCGCCGATGGCGCCGGCGGCTAAGAAATAAGCGGCGGAGGAGTAGTCTCCCTCTATCCGGTAGTGCTTTCCTTTATATATATTGTCGCCTTTTACTAAAAACTCTTTATAGTCTTGGTTTACGGCCTCAACGCCGAAATCCCGCATAGCATTAAGGGTTATGTCTATATATGGTTTAGAACGAAGCTCGTCGGTAATCATGATTCTGAGTCCGTCCTCGGTATATGGGGCAATCATGAGCAGGGCGCTGATGTGCTGGGAGCTTACCCCGCCAGTAACGGTGACCTCCCCTCCGCTGAGCTTCCCCCCCTGGATTTCTACTGGTGGGCAACCGTTGTTTTCCAGTGAGCGGGCTCTAGCCCCCAGGCTCTCCAGTGCCGAAAGCAAATCACCTACCGGGCGCTGGCGCAGTCGGCTATCGCCATCAAGGACAACCTTCGTTGGTGCTAAAGCCGCCAGCGGGGCTACCATACGGATGGTGCTCCCCGAGTTGCCAGCAGAAATCTTCTCTCTGCCGGGGGTGACCCTGATTTGGCCGCCGGTGCCGGTAATCGTCAGCCGGTTGCCCTCGAGCTCGATATCAGCGCCCAGGGAGCGGCAGGCATCAATGGTGTAGAGGGTATCATCTGACAGCAGGGGGTTATCGATTATGCTCTCCCCCGCCGCCAGCGAGGCCAGTATCACCGCCCGGTGGGTATAGCTCTTGGACGGCGGTGCCGAAACCTCTCCCGTTACCGATGATGGGGTTATTCTTAGTTTCACTTTTTCTTCCGGCTCCCGATATGCTCGGCCAGGGCTTCCAGCCCCACTAAATAGCTCTGTGTTTTAAGGCCGCTAATCTGCTTGATAACTATATCTGAAATAACCGATATCTTACGCCATTCTTCTCTGTTGCGGATATCTGACATATGCACCTCGACCACGGGTAGTCCAGAATCGGCGAGGGCGTCATGAAGAGAGTAGCCGTAGTGGGTCAGGGCACCGGGATTAGTCAGAATGCCATCGGCCCCCTTTGTTTTATCTTGGATAAAGTCGATAATATTCCCCTCATGGTTGGACTGGAAGAAGGTAAGCTCGCAGCCCAGCGCCTTGCTTTTTTCGGCGAGTTTCCGCTCTATAGATTCCAGGGTATCGGTGCCGTAGTGCTCGGCATCCCTTTTGCCCAGCATATTAAGATTGGGGCCGTTAATTACCAATATTCTCATCGGCATATCTCCTTTAGCACCCTTCTGACCACAGCCTCCTCTACAGGCTGGTTAATTACCCCTTTACCAATGCCTTTTAGTAATATCCAGCCGGTCTGCCCCTTAGTTGTTTTCTTGTCGAAACGGATAGCTTCAACCAGTTCATCGGGATTTACTCCCTGGCAGTAGACCGGCAGGCCGAACTTTGATAGCAGGTTTTCGATTTTAGTAATATTGCGCTGGTCAAGCATGCCGACCTGCTCGCTTATTCTGGCGGCGGCCACTATCCCGATAGCTACCGCCTCACCGTGACTCCGCCCCTGAAATTTGGTGGCGGCTTCTAGGGCGTGACCAACGGTATGACCGAAGTTCAGTATGGCTCGCTGTCCAGTCCGTTCTGTCTCGTCCGCCTCTACGATGCCGGCTTTCAAGCGGCAGCACCGCATAACAATATCTTTTAGTTCAGCTGTGGTAAATTTTCCTTCCTCCTTTTGGTCAAGTAGGCGGAATAGCTCCTCGTCCATAGCCAGGGCGTATTTTATTACCTCGGCCAGGCCGTTTCGCATCTCGGCGGGGGGTAAAGACTTGAGAAGGGCGACATCGCCAATAATGGCCCTCGGCTGGTAGAAGCTGCCGACCATGTTCTTTTTACCGCCAAAGTTGACCCCCACCTTGCCGCCGATGCTGCTGTCCACCTGGGCGAGGAGGGTGGTGGGCAGTTGAATATAATCAATCCCTCGAAGATAAGTGGCGGCAATATACCCGGCCACATCACCGACCACCCCTCCCCCCAAAGCACATATAAGCCCCTTGCGGTCGATATTGTTCTCCAGCAGAAACTGGTAGCCACGCTCCACTGTATTTAGTGACTTGGTCTTCTCCCCAATGGGTAGGGTGAGCAGGGATAGCTTCTTCCCTGTTGCCTCAAGTACTGCGAGCACACTCTGTCCGTAGAGTTTTTTAACGGTGGCATCAGTTATCAGGGCGATGCCGGAATGGACGCTGAAGTCGAAATAACCCCCAAGTCCACTGAGGATGCCGTCGCCGACAAAGATCGGGCAGCGCCTGACCGTTTCCAGTTTAATGATATATTCTGTTGAACTTTCTTTTTGGCTTGTCATCTAATTAAACTCTTTATCTCCTTCATCAGCTCGCCGAACTGCTCGGGATATAAGGACTGCATCCCGTCGGAGAGGGCATGCGGTGGGTCGTGGTGCACCTCCACCAGCAGGCCGTCGGCACCGACGGCGATAGCCCCTTTGGACAGGGGGATGACATAGTCCCTCCGCCCGGCGGCATGGCTGGGGTCAACGATGATGGGCAGTGGGCTGGACTCCTTGATTGAAGGGATAGCGCTTAAGTCCAGGGTGTTCCGGGTGTTGTCGGAGAAGGTGCGTATGCCCCGTTCACACAGGATAACCTGATTGTTCCCCTCCGAGCTGATATACTCCGCTGACATCAGCAGCTCTTCTATTGTTGCCGCAAAGCTGCGCTTGAGCAGGATTGGTTTTGAGGAATGGCCGGCCCGGCGCAGCAGGGAATAATTATGCATGTTCCTGGCGCCAATCTGGATAATATCGGCGTACTGTTCCACCAGTTCAATATTAGTGTGGTCGGTGGCCTCGGTTACGATTAACAGTCCGGTTTCCTGGCGGACTTTAGCCAGTATCTTAAGCCCCTCCTCGCCCAGCCCCTGGAAGCTGTAGGGCGAGGTTCTGGGTTTGAAGGCGCCGCCGCGGAAGACCTGGGCACCACCCTTTTTTACTAAGCGGGCGATGGTAAGCGCCTGCTCCTCGCTTTCTACGGCGCAGGGCCCGGCCATTATCACCGGTTCACCTCCGCCAATCTTGATATCGCCAACGGCGATAACTCTTGCCTCTGGATGCGTCTCCCGGCTGACCAGTTTATAGGGTTTGGTTACCCGGATGGTCTCCTTTACGCCTTCCAAGACCAGAAGCCGTGAATCATCAACCGGCCCCTGGTTGCCGATAATGCAGATTGCCGTACGCTGGGCGCCGGGCATGGGCACGCCGCGGTAACCCATGTTCTCTATTTCACGGATAATTTCCTTTACCTGTGCCTCGGTAGCATCGTTTTTCATCACCACTAACATCTGCCTGTTCCTCCTTTGGCTGGATAATGCATAGCTTTAGTCCGCCGACCTGACGGCCTGGATAAAAGCCTTGATTTTTTTCACGTTTTTAACCCCCCGGCTCTCCACCCCGCTGGAAACATCAACTCCCCAGGGTTTTAAGCCTGATACCATCTTTCCTACATTTTCCGGGTTGAGTCCGCCGGCAATGATTACCGGGAACTTTTCTACCGCCCGCCTGGCTATCTCCCAGGCGAATGCCTGCCCCGTTCCCCCGTACTTTTGCTCTAGCCAGGTATCAAGCAGGTATAGGGGGGAACGAGAACCAAGTACCCGTTGGCCATTTCCCAGATGAGCGAGAAGCTTCTCCTCATCCCACTCCGGGGATATATGAATTGTCTTTATCACCGGCTTCTCCATTTGCTGGCAGTACTCCCAGCCCTCGTCACCGCTGAGCTGTACCCAGTCCAGCCCGCAGTCAGAAGCCACTGCATTTACCGTGGACGCGGGCATATTGACGAATACCCCCACTGCCGGCAGGTTATGTTCTTTAACCGCAGCCACTATCTCCCGCGCCTTCTCACGCGTAACCTGCCGGGGGCTGGGGGCAAAGACCACCCCGATAAGGTCAGCCCCGGCCTCTATTGCCGCCCGGGCGTAGGAGACCTCGGTGATGCCGCAAATCTTAACCCTGGTCACAATAACTCCTTTATCTTGGCCGTTACGTCATCGGCGGTAACCAGCGCCTCGCCAACAAGTATGGCATTAACCTTCCATTCCTTTAGCTTCTGGACCTCACCCCGCCCCTTTATGCCACTTTCACTGACCACTATTCGACCCCGGGGGATGGGGGGGCGAAGCTGCCTGGTCACGTTTATATCTACATTCATGGTATCAAGGTCACGGTTATTAATGCCGATTATTCGGGTATCATAGGCCAGCGCCCTTTCGAGTTCATTCTGGTTATGCACTTCAACCAGGCACTGCATTCCCAGAGCGTGGCTCAGCGAGAGCAATTCCTCGAGCTCGGTATCATTTAATATGGCCACAATCAGCAGCACGGCGTCGGCTCCCCAGGCACACGATTCAAATATCTGATAGGGCTCCAATATAAAATCCTTCCTTAGTAGCGGGATATCGGGCAAGGTGCGCTTAATAGATTCAAGGTCTTCCCGGCTTCCCCCGAAATACCGCGACTCGGTAAGCACCGATATTGCCGCCGCCCCGCACTGGGCATAGGTGCTGGCGAGCTTGACCGGGTCTAGGTCAGGGCATAATATTCCCCGGGAAGGCGACGCCCGTTTAACCTCGGCGATTAAACGGAGGCTATCACCGCTGAGAGCCGCCGCCAGATTCAGGGGCAAAGGCCTTTCCATAATGGTCGCCCTGAGCTCGGGCATGGGGACAGCTTCCTGCCTTTGTTTTAGCTCTTCCCGCTTTTCGGCAACAATCTTATCTAGAAACATAGCTCTTAACCGTAACTCTGGCTCAGTGTAATTAGTTTCTCCAGTTTGTCCAGTGCCCGTCCGCTGTCTATTGCTTCCTGGGCTATCCCGGCGCCTTCCTTCAGGGCGGGCAGCCCGGAGCGATTTTTGGTGCGGCGACTAATCGCTATGCCGGCGGCGGCGTTCATAACCACGGCGTCCCTTCTCGGCCCCTTCTCCCCCTCCAGCACCGTGCGCAGTATGGCGGCATTCTCCCGGGGTGTGCCACCCGCCAGTGTCTCTACTCCGGCTGCTACCAGCCCGAAGTCTTGGGGTGATACTTGGTAATCAGTTATCCTGCCGTCCCGTAGTTCCCACACCCGGGACTTATCGGCTACCGAGATTTCATCCATTCCACTTAGACTATGGACTACTATGGCGTGCTTCGAGCCCAGGCGCTGGAGCACTTGAACCAGCTTTTCGCCGAGTTCCTCACTGGGCACACCCAGAACTTGGGACTCAGCAAGTGCCGGGTTGGTCAGCGGGCCAAGGATGTTGAATATAGTGCGTGTGCCAATCTCACGCCGGGGGGCAGCGGCGAACTTCATGGCCGGGTGGAAAAGCGGAGCGAACATGAAGCCGATGCCCACTTTTTCCAGGCAGTCTTTTACCTGACTGGCATCGAGTTCAATTTTCATGCCCAGTGCCTCCAGGACATCGGCACTGCCGCACTGACTGGTCATGGCGCGGTTGTTGTGTTTGGCTACCTTTACCCCGGCACCGGCGGCGACAAAAGCGGCGGCGGTTGATATGTTAAAACTCCGCGAGTTATCGCCCCCGGTGCCGACAATATCAATCACCGGTCCGGTGGTCTTTACCCGGACTGACTTGGCCCGCATGACGCTGGCCAGCCCGGCAATCTCATCGGCGGTCTCTCCTTTGATTCTCAGGGCGGTGACAAAGGCGCCGAACTGGGCGGGCGTTACCTGCCCCGTGGTCATCTCCTCCATTACCTCGGTGGCCTGCTCCATGGTAAGAGATTGCCCATCTATTAATAAGATAATAGCTTCCCTAATCATGCCGGGCTACCTCCTTGGCCAAGAAATTGCTTAATATATCCTTCCCGGCGTGGGTCATAAAGGACTCGGGGTGGAACTGCACGCCTTCCACCGGGTATTGGCGGTGGCGCATTCCCATAATGGTGTTGTCCTCGGTCCAGGCGGTTATCTCCAGAGAGTCGGGGAGTCTTTCCCTGACTACGACCAGAGAGGTTGGGGAGCCCCTTAAAGACGCCGCTGTTATTGTGGTAGACTGGCGAAGACTTGCCGTGCATAATCGCTTGAGCGGGGCCGACCGTACCGCCGTAGCTGTAGCCGATACACTGGTGTCCCAGGCAGACGCCGAGGATGGGCACCTTATCCCCGAAGTGCCGGATGACATCGTTGGATATGCCAGCGTTTAAGGGGGTGGAGGGGCCGGGGGAGACCACTATTCGCTCCGGCTTCATCCCTTCAATCTCGTCCAGGGTTATCCTGTCGTTGCGGACTACTCGTACCTCTTCCCCCAGCTCGCTCAAGTACTGGAACAGATTATAGGTAAAGCTATCATAGTTATCTATCAGTAACAGCATGGGTCATCTCCGTAGCCTCGGCCTGCTCAATAGCTTTTAGTAAAGCCCGGGCCTTGCTTAAGGTTTCCTCATATTCCCGCTCCGGAACGCTGTCGTAGACAATGCCGGCGCCAGCCTGGACGTGGGCGGTGCCTTTGGTCATGACGATAGTCCTTATGGTTATGGCGGTATCCATATTACCGGAGAAGCTGAAGTAGCCCACGCACCCGGCATAGGGGCCTCTCTTGTCTGGCTCAAGCTCGGCGATAACCTCCATGGCGCGGATTTTGGGCGCCCCGGAGACGGTGCCGGCGGGAAAACAGGCGCGCAGGGCGTCAAAGGGGGTGAGTTCGGGGCGCAGCTTGCCTTCCACATTAGTGACCAGATGCATGACGTGGGAGTAGCGTTCCACATCCATAAGCTCGCTGACCTTAATCGTTCCCGGCAGGCTCACCCGCCCGATGTCGTTGCGCCCCAGGTCAACCAGCATTATGTGCTCGGCCCGCTCCTTTTCGTCATTGCGGAGTTCTTTTTCCAATCGGGCATCCTCGATGGGTGTCTTCCCCCTCGGCCTTGTCCCCGCCAGGGGGCGGGTGGTTGCCGTGCCGTTTACCGCTTTTACCAGGATTTCAGGGGAGGAGCCGATGAGATGGAAGTCCTTTAAGTCCAGGAAGAACATATAGGGTGATGGGTTGATGCCCCGCAGGGCCCGGTAGATATTAAAGGGATGGGCGTTGGTGCGCCGGCTCAGTCGCTGGGAAAGCACAATCTGGATGGCTTCGCCCTCGGTTATATATTGCCTTGCCTTCTCGACATTGGCTTCAAACTCTTCTCCGGTTAAGTTTGAAGAGATTACGGTAGGTTGTGCCGGTGTGTCTGCTATCAGGTGCCGGGGGTTTTTTATGGGTTGGGCGAGTCTTTTTACTAATTCCTCTATCTTTTCTATTGCTGCCTGGTAGGCGTTTTCAGCGTCGCCATCGGGGTGGGCGTGGCTTAAGATTTTAATCTTATTATTAGCGTGGTCAAAGATGAGCGGGCTATCAACGAACATGAACACCGATTCTGGTAAACTTAGGGGGTCAGACTCTGGCGAAGGGAGTTCCTCTAGGCGCCGCACTGTTTCGTAGGCAAGGTAGCCGACGGCGCCGCCGCAAAAATCGGGCAGGCCGCTTACCGGTACCGGCTTGTGTTTATTCATCTCCTCGGCGATGAGATGCAGGGGGTCGGACTTGTCTCCTTCTCTGGTGCTGAGCACCCGGTAGGGCTCGGTGCCTATAAAGCTGTAGCGCGCCGCCTTCTGGCCGACTTCGACGCTCTCCAGAAGGAAGGAATAACCGCCGCGTTTCACCTTTAAGAAGGTGGAAACCGGTGTATCCGAACCCGCCGCGACCTCGCGGTAGACGGGCACCAGATTTCCTCTCTTTCCCAGTGCTTTAAATTCTTCCAGTGTTGGATGGTACACAGTAAACTTATCTCCTTTTCCCCAAAAAAATAACCTCTCACCCCTATAGGGGCGAAAGGTTAATCCTTCGCGGTGCCACCCTAATTGATTGCCATTTCTGACAACCATCTCTTTTCAGGTACAGCCTCTAAGGCAATACCCTGGGCTCTGCTAACGGTGCCCCTCCGACAAAGCCTACTTGGGAATCCCTTTCGGTTTGCGGCTCCCGAGTCCATTCAACCCCTGCGTTGGCGCCGGCTTACACCTTACCCGGCTCTCTTTAGCCCCGCTTGGAGCCTACTAGTCTCGCTCTCAGCCTTTATTCAATATTCAGTTTGGGCTAGTATACATAAAAACTCATTTGTTGTCAAGTAGGCCGGCTAGTACTTTTGTAGTATTGGTGGACAGCGGGTAAAACATGGGCCTAAACCCTATCACGCTTGACTTTTACCTCTTACGTTTTTATAATATTCCAGTTGGCTAGCGCCAGAAATATTGCCCGAGTGGCGCAATGGAAGCGCAACCGACTTGTAATCGGTAGGTTAGTGGGTTCGAATCCCCTCTCGGGCTGGGATTTATTGGCGATGTGGGGAGGGGTGCCGGAGTGGTTAATCGGAGCAGACTGTAAATCTGCCGCCCAAAGGGCTACGTAGGTTCGAATCCTACCCCCTCCACCATGGCTTAAAAAATAGAAATGTGTTATCTTGGTCATAGTGCCCACATAGCTCAGCAGGTAGAGCACGTTCTTGGTAAGAACGGGGTCACCAGTTCGAATCTGGTTGTGGGCTTAAATAAAGGGGGTTAAAAATGGCAAAGAAGAAATTTGAGCGGACTAAGCCCCATGCCAATGTGGGCACTATCGGTCATGTCGACCATGGCAAGACAACCTTGACCGCGGCGATTACCCTGGTTTTATCCAAGGTGGGTTTTGCCGATTACCGTGAGTTTGCCACTATTGATAATGCGCCTGAGGAAAAGGCGCGGGGACTGACCATTGCCATCGCTCACATTGAGTATGAGACTGAGAAACGTCACTACGCTCATATTGATTGCCCGGGGCATGCCGATTATATCAAGAACATGATAACCGGTGCTGCCCAGATGGACGGTGCCATACTGGTGGTGGCGGCTGATGACGGGGTGATGCCCCAGACCCGGGAGCATCTTTTGCTGGCGCATCAGGTGGAGGTGCCATACATAGTGACCGCTCTGAATAAAATAGACCTGGTTGATGACCCGGAGCTGCTGGAAGTGACCGAAATGGAGCTCAGGGAGGAGCTATTGCCCAAGTATGGTTTCCCCGGCAGCGAGGTTCCCATAATCAGAATAAGCGCCCTTAAGGTTTTGGAGTGCGGCTGTGGCAAGCGGGAGTGTGAGTGGTGTGGTGCTGTCTGGAAGTTGATGGATGCCGTTGATAGCTATATTCCGACCCCGGTGCGGCCTAAAGACAAGCCCTTCTTGATGCCGGTGGAGGATGTCTTCAGTATCAAGGGGCGGGGTACCGTGCCCACGGGCAGGGTTGAGAGAGGAGTGATTAAAGCTGGGGACGAGATTGAGATAGTCGGCCTGCACCACGAGCCCCACAAGACGGTGGCTACCAGCCTGGAGATGTTTCACAAGATCCTGGATTATGCTGAGCCGGGAGATGCTGTCGGCATCCTGCTACGGGGTATAGATCGGGAGACGATAGAGCGGGGTCAGGTTTTAGCCGCCCCCGGCAGCATTAAGCCCCATACCTACGCTGAGGCTCGGGTATATGTTTTGAGCAAGGAGGAGGGAGGCAGGCATACCCCATTCTTTAACGGTTATAAACCCCAGTTTTATATCAGGACTACTGACGTTACCGGGACTATCGAGTTGCCGGAAGGGGTGGAAATGGTCATGCCCGGCGATAATATTGATATGAAGATAAAACTTATCTATCCGGTAGCCATGGAGCAAGGTCTGCGTTTTGCAATCAGAGAAGGGGGTAGAACGGTAGGTGCCGGTACCATTAACCGCATCATCGAGTAAAAATGGCGAGAAAGGCTGAAGCCAGGAATATTATCTATCTTGCCTGCACCGAGTGCAGGGAGAGAACATATACTACTAGTAAGAATAGGCGCAACGATTCCCAGCGGTTAGAACTGAAGAAGTATTGTCCCCGTTGTCGCACTCATACCCTTCATAAGGAGACAAAGTAGTGGCCGGCAACTAAAGAGGTATGTGAGGCTCTTTCATGACGCATCGTGCTATTTCCAAACGTTCTAGGTTTAGTTTTATTGGTGAAATCATAGCCGAGTTAAAAAAGGTAGTCTGGCTCACCAGACGAGAGGCGACTTATTTGACCTTCATGGTGCTAATTGTGGCCATTATAGTGGCTATAATTCTGGGAGCCTTTGATTTTGGTTTTACCAACTTGGTCGACAAATTCTTTCTGGGCGGATAGAAGCTTATCGCCTGGCTTTTTTAAAGAATCCTGGTCTTAAATGAGGTTGTCGGTGGAAGGGAATCAGAAAAGTTGGTTTGTAGTTCATACCTACTCCGGGTATGAAGAACGCGTTAAGAAGAATCTGGAGCAGCGCATCAAGTACATGGACAGTGGGGGGGAGATCTCCGAGGTAATCATACCTACTGAGGTGGAGATTGAGGTTAAGAATGGGCAGCGGCGCAACGTGGATAAGAAGATACTGCCCGGTTATATTTTGGTTCAGATGGAGCTGAGCGACCAGAGCTGGAATATAGTGCGTAATACCCCTGGTGTCACTGGTTTCGTTGGTAGCGGTAATAAGCCGATTCCTCTTGAGGAGGGGGAAGTTAATCAAATTCTGAAACAGATGGAAGCGGAAGCGCCCCGGGTGAGGGTCGGTTTCCGCAAGGGGCAGAGCGTGCGGGTGACCAGCGGCCCCTTTATTGATTTTGTCGGGGTGGTGGATGAAATCAGCGTGGATAAAGGCAAGGTCAAGGTGCTTCTTTCCCTTTTTGGGCGGGAGACGCCGGTAGAGCTTGACTTTTTGCAGGTGGAGAAGCTTTAGGGAGGCAAAGTGGCCAAAAAGGTTAAGGCAATAATTAAACTACAGATTCCGGCGGGGAAGGCTAACCCAGCGCCGCCGGTAGGCCCTGCCTTGGGACAGCACGGGCTTAACATTATGGCTTTCTGCAAGGAGTACAACGAGCGTACTGCCAGCCAGGAAGGCTCTATCGTTCCGGTGGAAATAACCGTATTTGAGGATCGCTCTTTTACCTTTATTACCAAAACGCCGCCGGCTACCGATTTGCTTAAAAAAGCATTGGGTATAGAAAAGGGCTCCACCGGTACCGGGCATGAACAGGTGGGTAAGATAACTCGAGCCCAACTTAGAGAGATAGCTCAGCTTAAGGCTAAGGATTTGAATGCCGGCAGTATCGAAGGGGCGGAGCGAATCATAGAAGGCACCGCCCGAAGTATGGGTATTGAGGTGGAATAACGGTGGTAAAACACGGTAAGAAATATAACGAAGCGGTAGGTTTGGTAGACAAGAACAAGCTTTATCCCCCTCAGGAGGCTATTGAGCTGGCCAAGAAGGCGGCTTATTCCAAATTTGATGAGACGGTTGAGCTTCACCTGCGGATGGGTGTTGATCCCCGTGACGCTACCCAGCAGGTGCGCGGTGTGGCTCTATTACCTCATGGTTTGGGCAAGAAGGTGCGGGTTCTGGTTTTTGCTCAAGGTGAAGCGGCCAGAGACGCTGAGTCTGCCGGAGCCGACTTCGTTGGCGGTGATGATTTGATTAAGAAGATTGAGGGGGGATGGCTGGATTTTGATGTCACTATCGCTACCCCGGATGTGATGGGTAAGGTAGGTCGGCTGGGAAAAATCTTGGGGAGGAAGGGACTGATGCCCAACCCCAAGTCGGGGACGGTGGTAGCTGCCGCAGACATACCCCGGGCAATCAACGAAGCCCGACAGGGGCGGGTGGAGTTTAAGCTGGACAGGACAGCTATCATTCATGTCTCGTTGGGTAAGGTCAGCTTTGAGGCTGATAAGTTGATGGAAAACCTTACCGCCGTGATTGAAGCTATATCGCGGGCTAAACCCGCTGGTGCCAAAGGCCAGTATATCAAGACCGCCTCTTTAACCACTACCATGGGGCCTGGTGTGAAGCTGGACCTGAAACCAACCTTATCCTTAACCGCTAGTTGATGATCCAATAATCTAGATTGAAGGGGATTTCTAATGGAAGATGTTGC
>Ga0307420_1000543_pt1 | contig 17364 bp, 14 predicted proteins | sample SalMarWE160240MG_2_FD_202167 | JGI IMG/M metagenome (GOLD analysis project Ga0307420, IMG submission 202167) | Salt marsh sediment microbial communities from the Plum Island Ecosystem LTER, Massachusetts, United States - WE1602-40 | ecosystem: Environmental > Aquatic > Marine > Intertidal zone >... | reverse complement strand
ATGGGGATGCAGGCGCGCTTGATGAGTCAGGCGCTGAGGAAGCTGAGCGGGGCGATCAAGCAGACGAACACGGCGGTGATCTTCACGAACCAGTTGAGGATGAAGATCGGGGTGATGTTTGGGAGCCCGGAGACGACGACTGGGGGGCGAGCGTTGAAGTTCTACGCTTCGGTGAGGCTGGATATGAGGCGGATAGAGAGCATCAAGGTGGGGCAGGAAGTGGTGGGGAACCGGGTGAGGGTGAGGGTGGTGAAGAACAAGGTAGCGCCGCCGTTTCGGGTGGCGGAGTTTGATATTATGTACAATGAGGGGATCGCCAAGGTGGGAGATATCCTGGATCTTGGGGTGAAGATGGAGTTGATCACGAAACGCGGCTCGTTCTACTCGTATGGAGAGACGCGGCTGGGTCAGGGGCGTGAGAACGCCAAGGACTACCTGCGTGAGAATCGGGATATGGCTTCCGAGATCGAAGAGGGGATTAGGCAGGATGCGGGATTAGATCAAGTTCAAAACGAGGAGGGTGAAGTAAACGAAGAAGTACCCCAATCCGTTTTGAACGAAACAGAGTCAAACGACAGTGATTAAGTTCGCAAAGAACAATCACCGCTGATATCAAGGGCTTTCTGCGTCTGCGAACAGAAGCGAGGGGGAACTCCAGCCACAAATGGAGATTGGATTTAATCCGGAAACATGTTCGGTCCTGGCTAATTTTACAAGTGGCAGGGATAATCATCACATCGATGCGTAAACAAAGTGCCTCCCTTGGATTATTCATAGTCTGTGCCCTGAGTCTACTGCTCGTGCGCTGCGCTTCTGAGACTGAAAAGACGCCAACGCCGGGTTGGACACCTCTACCGACGATCTCCTCTCCTCCCCAGCCGAGTCCGACTATTGTCGGCGCAGCCCCTACTTCTGCACCCCGAGGTGAGTGTGTGAACGATGCCGAGTTTGTCGATGATTTAACGATCCCTGATCGAACAAACGTCGAACCGGGCGCAGAATTGGACAAGCGCTGGGAAGTGCGAAATAGCGGTTCATGTGACTGGGAGAATGGTTACCTGCTGGTGCGTATCGGAAGCGATCGCTTTATTGGACCGGAAGAGATTGCGCTATACCCGGCGAGTGCGGGCAAGAACGCGATCTGGCAAGTCGAGCTTTCCGTTCCAAACGAGCCGGGGGAATACATCGGTCGTTGGCAGGCGCAATCCCCAGAAGGCCAATTATTCGGGGAGGAGGTTTATATCTGGGTTTACGTCCCAACACCAACCCCCGAACCCACTCCCACAGGGACGGCGACGAACTAGTCGGACAAGAAGCACATTCCCTGTCAACGCGCTGGTTTAAGAAAAGGGGTTATCTTAAATGTAGATTCGTGCAGCCCCGTACTTTAATTATTCGTAGGGGCCGACACGCGGGTCGGTCCCTACTCTTACCGTTTTCAAGACCCGATAGGGACAAGCCGCTCGATCGCGCCTACCAATAACTCTTCAGCAGTTTGGGGAGAAACAAATGTCTGCATGTTCGTTTCAAATCTAGGGTTTTCTGCTCTTGTAGATGCACAGTGATGACGAACCCCTCTGCATAAGCCAACTCAAGATGTTTTGAAATTCGGGCGCAAATATAGGTGCGCCCCTGCATACTTAAGAATGAAATAGATTGACTGATGACTAAATCAGACAACCCATTTTAACCGAATCGTATACGGCTCGCTGGATTTATGTACCCTCTTTCCAAGAGGCCAGGTACTTCTTTTGTTCTTCGGTCAGGACGTCGATTTCTGCACCCATCGCTTCGAGCTTAAGGCGGGCAATCTCGCGATCGATGTCCTCGGGTATGGTGTAGACTTTTTTCTCAAGCTCAGCAGCTTTTTTGAGAAGATATTCAATGGAGAGCGCCTGATTGGCGAACGACATGTCCATTACACTCGCTGGGTGACCCTCCGCGGCGGCAAGGTTGATCAAGCGCCCTTCGCCTAGCAAGTTAATTCTCCGCCCATCTTTCAGAATGTACTGCTCGATGAATTCGCGAGGTTTCCGTGTCTCGGTGGCCATTTCTTCTAGAGCCGGGATATTTATCTCGACATTGAAATGCCCCGAGTTAGCAATAATAGCGCCATCTTTCATCCGTTCAAAATCATCGCGATCAATAACGTTGAGATCGCCGGTTAGGGTGCAGAAGATGTCACCGATTTCTGAGGCTTCTTCCATCGGCATCACCCGGAAACCATCCATAATGGCTTCGAGCGCAGCCAAAGGTTCGACTTCGGTCACGGTCACGTTTGCCCCCATTCCGCGCGCACGCATTGCCAGCCCGCGCCCACACCAGCCGTAGCCGGCGACGACGAATACCTTCCCTGCCAGCAGGATGTTCGTTGCCCGGACGATCCCATCGATCGTTGACTGCCCGGTGCCGTAACGGTTGTCGAAGAAGTGCTTGGTCATGGCGTCGTTTACGGCGAGGACTGGGAATTCCAGCGCACCGTCGGCAGCCATGGCACGTAGGCGGATAACACCGGTAGTAGTTTCCTCGGTTCCACCACGCATATTCTCCAAGAGCTCACGTCGATCTTTGTGGAGCGTGCTTACGAGATCGGCGCCATCGTCCATTGTGAAGTGGGGATCGATGTCGAGCGCGGCGTGGATGTGTTTGTAGTAGGTTTTGTTATCCTCGCCCTTGATCGCGTACACAGGGATCTCATCATGCGTCACAAGCGAAGCCGCTACATCGTCCTGAGTCGAGAGGGGATTAGATGCAGTCAGGATTACATCTGCGCCACCATCCCGTAATGTCCGCATCAGGTTGGCCGTCTCTGTTGTCACGTGCAGACAGGCAGCAATCCTGGTTCCTTTTAAAGGCTGCTCTTTCACAAAACGGGCTTGTATTTGCCTAAGAACCGGCATCTCCTGTTCCGCCCACTGAATTCTCCGCCGACCACCTTCGGCAAGCGACATATCTTTGACATCGTATTCAACACTCATTGGCATCTCCATTGCTGAAATTTATTTTCCCATCTAATAATCTTGGCTTACCAGGCATACGCTTCTGGTGCGGGACCACCTGGACCAGGCCAGATTGTATCTAATTTTGTGAGGAATTCAGGATCAAGCTCGATCTCGAGCGCGTGCAGGCTGCCCGTTAATTGATCCATTGTTCTCGGACCGATGATTGGCGCAGTCACAGTCGGATTGCCCAGGAGCCAGGCGAGGGCGATGTCAGCGGGATCTTCACCAAGTTCGCGGCATAGCGTTTCATAAGCCTCGAGCTGTTCACCATATTCGTCAAGTTGTTTCTGAGCATGCTCCTTCGCTCGGCGACCCTTCTTCGCCTTCTCCATCGCCCCTGCGAGTAAGCCTCCCGAAAGTGGACTCCAGGGGATCAAGCCAAGTCCGTAGGACTCGCAAGCGGGGATTACCTCCAATTCAATGGAACGTGCAGCGAGATTATAAAGGCTTTGCTCGGAGACCAATCCCATGAAGTGTCGCTCTTTTGCCGCGCTTTGAGCCTGGGCGATATGCCAGCCAGCAAAATTGCTGCTGCCGACGTAAAGCACTTTGCCCTCCGCTACTAATTGCTCCATCGCCTGCCAGACCTCTTCCCAAGGTGTTTCGCGATCGATGTGGTGCATTTGGTAGAGATCGATATGGTCCGTCTGCAGGCGGCGAAGGCTTTCTTCACACGCCCGTCGAATGTGGAATGCCGATAGACGGCCTTCATTCGGAGCTTCACCCATGCGCCCATACACTTTCGTGGCAAGTACGATCTTCTCACGCCGCCCGCCACCCTGAGCCAACCATCTACCAATGATTTGCTCCGTGATGCCCTCACCGAGTTTCCACCCGTAAACATTCGCCGTATCAAAGAAATTAATGTCCATGTCGAGCGCCGCATCCATGAGTTGAAAGCTGGTCTTCTCATCTGTCTCGGGTCCAAAATTCATGGTCCCCAGGCACAGTCGACTGACTTTTAAGCCCGTTCGTCCCAATGTTGTATAGTCCATGATGCAACCTCCTCTTACTCTATCGATAATATTATTCGTTCCACGTATTCGTCACGGCTTCTCGCGTAATTCGCCAAGACCCTCATAATAACCGCAATGGATCTGAAACCCCAGATCTTGATACAAGTGGACGGCAGCGTAATTATCCTTGGCAACGTTGAGGACGATTGTTTGGATACCCATCCTTCTCAATTCGCTTATCACCCGAGCGCTGACCTTTCGTCCGAAGCCCTGCCCTCGATGTGCGGGATGGGTGAACACGTTCCCGATCGCGGCCATGCCGGCACTTTCAGATAAAACGTGGATACCGGAAACCGCGACAAGTTCCCCATTGTGATAGGCGCCAAAAAAAGGACCTTCCTCGAGTTGTCGTGGATGAAATGAGTCCGGTCGGTCTGCGTGATTCGCGAAGAGCGAGTTCAAGGAATCAAGATCCTCCCCTAACAAACGATAGACATCTGGATCCGGGTCTATCTCAGGGCTAACACCCTGATAGCTCATACGCCACATCTGCAACTCAGATTGGGCAGAGAGCAAAGGCTCCAGGGAAAACCTGTGTTCGGGAAGAAGTGTATATTGATACTTGCCAGGAGGGACCTGGGTTATGAGTGCGATAACGTCTTCCTTCGGTCCGCACGCGAAGAGGACCGGTGGTGTTAAGCCGCTATACGTCAATACAATCCCCTCCGCCGAGTGATGCCATCGGCAGAAAATCGCATGTTGCGGGGAAAGATCCGCCAGAGCATATGCTGACCATATGGGGTCTATAATAAGTATCTTTCGGATTTTGGATTCTGGCATGGCTGTGCTAGCGCAGGAGATCGAGTGCACCGGAGTCATCGAAGGTCTGGCGGTAGCGTTTAATAAAGCTATCCAATGTAAACGAGTGACTCTGTGGACCTTCAGCTTCGATGCAATAAGTTGCTGCCATGACACCCATCTCTGCGCAGCGGAGGAGAGGCAGGTCATTTAAATACCCCTTCAAGAAACCACCCCGGAATGCATCGCCAACACCAGTGGGGTCGGCGATCCTCTCTGGCAATGCTGCGGGCACATGTACCTGTCCTTCCGCTGTGAAGAGGTCAGCCCCATTATCTCCACGGGTAATCACAACAAACCCTGTGCTCTTCAGTATCCCATCGAGATCGAAACCGGTTTTCTCCTCTATCAGGCTGAACTCGTAATCGTTGCTAAAGAGGGAATGTGCCCCGATGATCCCTTCGATCAATTCTTCAGAAGAAAGGCGCACGATTTGCTGGCTAGGGTCGTAAATGTAGGGGATGCCTAATTCGCAGCATTCCCGCACGTAATCGATCATCGCCTGCGGGTCATTCGGGGAGATCACAGCCAGATCAGGCATCGGATCGATTTCTTTAAAAGTAAGGTCTGAAGCTTTCGCCATTGCGCCAGGATAGAAGCTGGCGATCTGGGCGTTGGCTTGGTCCGTGTTTACGAAGAACGATGCGGTGAAGAGGTCGGGAATGACTTTGATCGCGGAAGTATCCACACCTTGGGATTCCAGCCATTGTCGATGCTCCTCAAAGTCAGGACCAACGGTCGCCATGACTAGCGGTCGTTCGCCCAGCAGTGCAAGTGTATAGGCGATATTTGCAGCTACCCCACCGGGACGGTGGACTAGATTATCGACAAGGAAAGATATGCTGATGTCCTCTATCTTGTCAGGGAGAATGTGCTCGCTGAAACGACCGGGAAAGGTCATTAAATAATCGAATGCGATGGAGCCAGTGAGTACAATTTTCATTCTTCCTCCTCGCGATGGAAGGCATGAGAGATTGATTTTTCAAAAGGTGGTTTTAAAACCCCCGCTTCGGTGATGAGCGCCGTGACCAGGTGATGCGGTGTAATGTCGAAGGCGGGATTACGTGCCTTACTCCCTTGGGGCGAGATAGGCATGCCCCCTCGCTGAATATCCAAAACCTCTGATGGATCGCGCTCCTCGATGGGGATCTCTTCACCCGAAGATGAATTCCGGTCGATCGTAGAGAGAGGCGCCGCGCAATAAAAAGGAACATCATTCTCAATGGCGGCTAACGCTAGCATGTAGGTGCCGATCTTGTTGGCGATATCCCCGTTTGCTGCTACCCGGTCTGCCCCAACGAAAACTGAAGCGACTTCACCCCGTTGCAGAAAGAAACCAGCGGCGTTGTCCGTGATAATTTCGTGGGGTATGCCGTATTGGTCGAGTTCCCAGGCGGTTAGGCGTGCGCCTTGAAGTCGAGGCCGAGTCTCGTCCACAAGGACATGGATGCGCTTTCCATCCTCATGCGCAGTCCGGATCACACCGAGCGCTGTCCCGAAATCGACTGTAGCCAGCGCCCCAGTATTGCAATGATGGAGGATGGTGTCTCCATCTTTGATGAAACTAGCTCCGAAAGCACCAATCCTACGATTGATCTCAACATCCTCATCAGCGATGCGTTGAGCTTCATCCACGAGCGCTTGGCGCATGGTTTCTACACCTGAAACCATCGAACCCTCAGCTGTTATAAGCATCCGGTCTATTGCCCAATGAAGGTTCACTGCTGTGGGTCGGGTGCTGCGAAGGGCTTCGGCAGCAGTGGTAAGTTCTTGCCAGAGATCCTGCGTGCTGCCAGTGGAAGAGCGAACCGCAGTAAGTGCCAAGCCAAACCCGGCTGCAGCTCCGATTGCGGGAGCGCCACGGATGGACATCTCGCGGATCGCATTCGCTACGCTATCGCAAGTCTCCAACGAAAGAAATTCTACGGCAGTCGGGAGACGTTGTTGGTCTATCATTCGAACTGTGGGACCATGAGGATCCCAGCTGATCGTTCGCACGATCACCTCACATAAAAATGCGCCCTCGGTGGAGAGCGCGGCGAGTTCCCAAACTCGAGTCTAGCATGGAGGAGGGTAGCCCGCAAGATTGACCCTGATGATCATGTCGAATATGATCGCATTCGTGAGTAGGACAACAGCGAAGTTAGGATTAGTCGTTTTGCTTGTCATCCTCTCGATCCTGAGCTGCCGACTTCCGAGTGCCGATCCACCGGAACCGACAGCCACGCCGAGCCAGACCCCTACGCCTACTGCAACTTCGACACCGACGTCAACGCCAACACCATTGCCATTGACGATGCTTGAGAACGGTGAACGTGCGCGCTTCAACGGCGATTGGGAGCGAGCGATAAATATTTTCAAAGAGGCACAATCTTTTGCGAGTGATCCATTGTTGTCGGCCGCGGCGCAGCTGGGCATCGGCAAGACGCTGCTCGAGGCGCGACGCTTTGAGGAGGCGGTTGCTGCACTCGATGACTACATTCTGAGATTTCCGGATCAGGATGGTGTGGCTGATGCGTACTTTCTACGAGCGGAGGGGAGAATGGCTTTGGGGCGGTACGAGCAAGCGGCCGAGGATTATGGCGACAGCATCAACCTGGGGTTGCATGCTCTTGATGCGTTTGTCCTTGAGCTTCAGGGCGATGCCTGGATAGCCACCGGGGAGATCGAACGTGCACAAGATGCTTATAGTATTGCGCTGCAGACGATCAGTCCAGAAACGGATCTCTCAGTTGAGATCAAACTTGCCCGAGCTATTGCTGCCTCCGGTGATTATCATCAAGCGATTGAGAAGTATGAATCTATATATTCTAAGAGTGAGAGTGAATTTACACGTGCACAGATAAATCTCTTGATGGGGCAAGCTTTTCTAGCCCTGGGGGATGCGGATCAGGCTTACCAGCGGTTCCAAGATTCGGTTGAGAACTACCCCAAGGCATATGATTCCTATACCGGGCTTGTTGCTTTGGTAAATGATGGCGTGCCCGTGAATGAACTCGATCGAGGGCTGGTCGATTTCTACGCCGGCCAATACGGTGTGGCGATAGCAGCCTTTGACCGCTATACAACATCTAGTCCGGAGGCGCCAGACGGGACGCCTCACCATTTCAAAGCCCTATCGCTACGAGCACTCGGCGATTACTCAGGAGCTTTGCTGGAATGGCAGATTCTGATCGATAACTACCCAAACGATCAATACTTCTCACAGGCTTGGGATGAACGGGTCGACACACTATGGGCTTACCTAGACCAGTATGACCTCGCTGTGCAAACGAGTCTTGCCTTCACGCAGAATTACCCGGAGCACCCTCAGGCGCCAGAATTCCTTTTCGCTGCGGCTCGTATAGCTGAACGGAATGACGATCTTCAGCAGTCAGCTCAATTATGGCTTCAACTCGCCACGGATTACCCGAACGCTCCGCAAGCTTTCCGGGCTGCGTTCCTAGCAGGGATTCAATACTTCCGTCTTGGGGAGAACCACCAGGCAGAAACTGCTTTTGAGAGAGCCTTGGATTTGTCCTTATCCAGTGAGGATCGAGCAGCAGCCCAATTATGGATTGGAAAATCACGCCAGGCGAGCGGTGATGATAACGCTGCGCAGCAGGCGTTTAAGGCTGCGGAGATTGTTGACCCCCATGGCTATTATTCACTCCGGGCAACGGACATTCTTAAAGGAAGGCACCCTTTTCAAGCACAGGGGGTCTTTGTGTTCCCATCTGATGAAGAGATGGCTTCGGCTAGAGATGAAGCGAATCAGTGGATGCGTGAAACGTTCGGGATCACTTCAACAGTGCCGTTGACAGAACTCGATGTGAATCTGCGATCTGACCCACGCGCGCAGAGAGGGGAGGAACTCTGGCGGTTGGGCAAGTACGGTGAAGCAAAAGCTGAATTGGAGTCACTTCGAAAGGACTCCCTGCACGATGCAGAAGCCACGTATCGTCTTATGAATTGGTTCTTGGACTTGGGTCTCTACCAGCCCGCGATCTACAACGTTCGTGAGGTAATCCACCTTGCTGGCTTAGATGAGGCAAACTCGCACCTGGCGCCTGATTACCTGCGTTATGTTCGTTTTGGTCCTTACTTTGGGGAGCTATTCCTACCGGAAGCATTGTCTCATGGGCTAGATGGGCTTTTTCTGCTCTCTGTCTCCCGGCAGGAGAGTTTGTTTGAGAGCTTCGCGACCTCATACGCTGCGGCGCGGGGTTTGATGCAGATCATTCCGAGCACTGGTGAATATGTAGCGGAGCGTGAGGGATGGCCGCCAGGATTTACCGCGGATGATTTATATCGGCCCATCGTCAGTGTGCGCTTAGGGGCACGTTATTTGGCCGACCAAAGTGATTTGTTCAATGGGGATCTGTATGCTGCATTGGCTGCCTATAACGCGGGTCCGGGAAATTCATCGATCTGGAAAGATCTGTCTCAGGGTGATCCGGATCTATTCTTGGAAATCATTCGGCTCCAGCAGCCACAGGATTACATCCGCAGCATCGCGTGGGCTTTCGCGGAATACCAGGCGCTCTACGTTGTAGAAAACTGACTCCTTAATTTTATAGGCCACGATAAGCGACTCCCAATAAACCATGATGAGGATTTCTCATCCCCTCCAGGGATTCGAATTTAGTTGAGTCGGCGAGAAGCTCTTCTCGAGTGAAGCTAGAAATCCTTAAGGTGCGTTGCTGGGTCGTTTGTGGAATTAATTAAACAGGCCATGAACGTCAACCTGTTTTCACGACTAACCTTCCTCATCAGCGTCGCTTCTCATGCAGGAAGAGATTATCAAGATGGTGGAATTTCTTTTCCTCATAATAAATGTGAATGATCCGGCATCAATCGATCCCTTAAGGGGACGGGGAGGCTGCTTTAGAGATTTCTTTTTAACGTTAGCATGCTCCATTCGAAGGTGTGGCATTATCCACCTCCCGCTGGTTGAAGATGAGCCCAATAAACAATCCGAAAATGAGATTCATAGAGGTTTAATTTTATGGTAAAATCATAGGTTGCAGTGAAGGGTTCTTGAGGTTTTGCAAAGGGCGTTTAGCTGTAATAACTGGAGAATTATTTACTTCGGGAACTGGTCATGCCGACCAGCAGTTTCCCGTTTGGTACTGAATTCCCCTGGATGTTTATCACCGAGATTGGATCGCACAATTACAGCCTACAGGAGTTAGGGTATGGCATCGACCAGAAATCAAAAGTGGTATTCCCGAATACCTGAGGTTTTCAGTTTACCGAGCCTCATTGACATTCAACTGGAATCATTCAAATGGCTTGAGGATAATGGGCTGTCCGAGCTTTTTGATGAGATCTCTCCCATCATCTCGTACAACGGTGGAATGAAGCTCTTTTTCCCGGGGAATACACCGGAAGCTAAAGAGTTTAATCTTAAGTATTGGTTCGAAGACCCCAAGCACGGAATCGAGGAGTGTGTTGAGCGTGATCTAACTTTCGCCGCGCCGATGTACGTTTCTGTGCTCTTGGCGGGATCCGAAGTTCCTGAGCCCATCAAACAAGATATCTTCTTGGGCGACTTTCCAATCATGACCGAGAAGGGCACGTTTATTATTAACGGCACGGAGCGTGTCGTCGTCTCTCAGCTCATTCGCTCGCCGGGCGTGTATTTCGAAGCGCCTGAGGATCGAACGACGGGTCGTCGTCTGGCCGCCGCCAAGCTCATCCCGGATCGCGGCGCTTGGATGGAGTTCGAGACCCGTAAGAGTGATTATCTTACCTTGAAATTCAATCGCAAACGCACTGTGCCTGTGACTATCTTGCTGCGTGCGTTAGCTGCTCTTGATGATGGTCTCGGCTCATCACCGCTCTCGGACGGGTCAGACGAGGAATTGATTGAACTCTTTGCCGATGCCGACAACAACCCGGATCATCCCTTCATCGCAACGACGATTCGACAGGAACCCACGTGGGAGATTACGGAGAAGCGGACAGTAGCTGAAGAGGCTCTAATTGAGTTTTACCGCAGAATGCGCCCAGGTGATCCGGCAACGCTGGACAATGCCCGTCAGTACTTGATAGAGCAGCTCTTCGACCAGCGCCGTTATGACCTGGAGCGTGTGGGGCGATACAAATTAAATCAGAAATTAGATCTTGATAAGATCGTACCCCTCGATCATCGTCGGGTGACAACGTGGGATATGGTGCGTCTCATCGAGCGTCTTATCCTCATTAATAACGGTGTAAAACAAGCGGATGACATTGATCACCTAGGCAATCGCCGGGTGAAGACCGTTGGCGAACTCATTCAGGGAAAACTGCGTGTAGGCTTGCGCCGTATGGAGCGGGTCATCTTGGAGCGGATGTCGATTCGTGACCAGGACAATATCTCGCCAATTTCGCTGATCAATATTAGACCTGTTGTCGCAGCCATACGTGAATTTTTTGGATCGAGCCAACTTTCACAATTCATGGATCAGACAAATCCACTGGCAGAGCTGCGCCATAAACGAACGCTCTCCGCGCTTGGTCCTGGTGGCTTGCGTCGGGAGCGAGCGGGTTTCGATGTGCGCGATGTTCACAACTCCCACTATGGCCGTATATGCCCTATTGAAACGCCGGAAGGCCCGAATATCGGCCTCATCGGGCGTTTGGCATCCTACGCCCGTGTCAACAGCTATGGATTCATTGAGACTCCATATCGCAAGGTCTTAACTGATCTCGAGGCGGCGGATCCGCGCCTGGTTGGACGCAAAGCTCGAGGCGATTTGACGGTACCGCGAGGAAGGAAACCCATCGTAACGGATGGCGAAGAGATCACCGAGAGTATTGCGAAGAAACTGGAAAAATTTGATGGCTTAATTCCGATTGTACCGTTTGTCTCCGAGGAGATCCGCTACCTCTCGGCGTACGATGAGGATGAATTCGTCATAGCACAGGCAAATGCGCCCTTGAACGAATCTTTTGAATTCGTTCGACGCCGAGCCTCATGTCGGCATCATGGGGATTTCCAATTCTTCACTCCGCCTAGTATTAATTATATGGACGTCGCCCCCGGACAGATTGTTGGCGTGAGCGCGGCGCTCATCCCGTTCCTCGAACATGATGATGCGAACCGAGCGCTCATGGGTTCGAACATGATGACTCAAGCTGTCCCACTCATCCGCCCCGAGACACCTCTTGTTTCAACGGGAATGGAAAGCTACGCTGCGATAGATTCGGGCCAGGTCATCGTGACCGAAGTGGATGGTGAGGCCGAGTCGGTAACCGGGAACCAGGTTGTCATCCGATCAGGTAGTAAGCGGCAGTCATACAAACTTCGTAAATACAACCGCTCGAATCAGAGTACGTGCATCGATCAGCGTCCCGCGGTGGTTAAAGGTCAGAGAGTGCAGAAGGGGGATGTAATAGCAGACTCGTCCTCCACCGAGAACGGTGAACTTGCCCTCGGTCAGAACGTCCTTACAGCATTCTTATCTTGGGAGGGCTGGGACTTTGAGGATGCGATTCTGATCTCTGAACGGCTGGTTCAAAAGGACCTTTACACTTCTGTCCACATAGAAAAACATGAGGTGGAAGCGAGAGATACCAAGCTTGGACCGGAGGAGATAACCTACGATATTCCCAATGTTGGCGATGACGCACTCCGAGATCTTAATGAGGATGGCATCATCCGCGTTGGTGCAGAAGTTGGACCGAACGATATCCTTGTTGGTAAGATCACTCCCAAAGGTGAGAAGGAACTGACACCGGAGGAGAAGCTCCTTCGCGCTATTTTTGGCGAGAAGGCGCGTGAAGTTAAGGATACATCATTACGCATACCTCACGGCGAGAGGGGCAAAGTCGTCGATGTGATGGTGTTCAATCGCGAAGAACACCGAGATCTTCCGGCGGGTGTGGAGAAGATGGTACGAGTCTCAGTCGCCCAAAAGCGTAAGGCAACAGAAGGTGACAAGATGGCGGGCCGGCATGGCAACAAGGGAGTCATCTCTAAAGTGGTTCCCGTAGCCGATATGCCATATCTGGCGGATGGCACACCTATCGACCTGATCCTAAATCCACTCGGTGTACCGGGGCGGATGAATATCGGTCAGATTCTTGAAGCGCACCTTGGGTGGGCAGCCGATCGCCTGGATTTCCAGGCGGTGACACCTGCCTTCGACGGAGCGAATGAGGAGGAGATCGAGGCGGAACTGGCGCGTGCATGGATGATCGACTACGTCTGGCAGATAACTGCTGATAAAGGCTGGGAGTGGGTGAAGGAAATTGGTCATTACGAGGAAGATGCGTTTAAAGATGACGACGAAGTAAGGCGCCTCTACCTTGAGAATTGGCTCGGAGGAAAAGGGTACGAACTCGATTTACTGGCAACTGACACCCGTTATGCCCGTCGGGCGGCACTGCGCGAATGGCTGCGAGATAACGGCTACAACCCAGATGATCTGCTAGTGTTTGAGGACTCCAGTATTCCAGCCATTAAGCATTCCGCTTATGATCAATTGGCGATTGAAGCATGCTTGCGATTCTGGGCAGAATCGCTTGATCGGAAAACGGGGAATATCAAGAATTTGGAATCCCTCCGGATTTTTGCAGACGAACTGATGCTTGAAACGGGCGAACCTGTGCCCATCCTGGGGAAGCAAGTACTCTATGATGGCAAAACAGGAATTGCCTATGACCAACCGGTTACGGTGGGGAAGGTCCTCATGATGAAACTCCACCACCTGGTGGAGGATAAAGTTCACGCTCGATCCACCGGACCTTACTCTCTGGTCACGCAGCAGCCTTTGGGTGGAAAGGCACAATTTGGCGGGCAGCGCTTTGGGGAAATGGAAGTCTGGGCACTTGAGGCTTACGGCGCTGCGCATACGCTGCAGGAGATGCTGACGATCAAATCCGATGATGTACAGGGTCGAGTGAAGACCTATGAAGCCATCGTCAAGGGTGAGCATGTAAACGAACCAGGTATCCCTGCTTCTTTCCGTGTTTTGGTCAAAGAACTGCAAAGCCTTGGTCTATCTGTTGAGGCGATCACAGACGAAGGTGAGATGATCCGTTTCGGTAAAGAGGATGAGCGCTCGCGACCACCGCGCCTGGGTCTTGGCTTATTGGATATGAATCCGAAATTCTAGCACATTACACCGTAGGTTACGCTCAGCCCAGTTCTTGACGCTCTTATGGGCGCGTGGTAAAATTCCGGGTCAATGATTTGAGACACAGGCGAGCAGTTTGAAGCTGCCTGAATTGAATACAGGAGTTACCAGGCGAGGCCATCGCGCACGTCCGATGGCCTCCTTTACTGGCAAGTGGGCTGGGGCATTTACCCCATCATTGTCTGGAGGCAGAATGTGCCTACGATAAATCAACTGGTCCGAAGAGGACGCAAAGAGAAGCGCTCGAAGAGTAAGTCGCCGGCGCTGCAATATATCTATAATTCGACCAAGCAGCGGCGCATCCTGCAACCGAAAGGTGCACCACAGAAGCGCGGTGTTTGTACACAGGTACGAACACAAACTCCGAAAAAGCCCAACTCCGCGTTGCGGAAGGTCGCAAGGGTGCGGCTCACGAATGGCATCGAGGTATCCGCTTATATCCCCGGTGAAGGTCATTCACTTCAGGAACACTCCGTTGTACTCGTGCGCGGAGGCAGGGTGAAGGATCTGCCAGGCGTGCGTTACCACATTATTCGCGGCTCCCTTGACAGTGTCGGGGTTGATGATCGTCGTCGGGGTCGTTCGAAGTACGGCGGGAAGAAACCGACAGAATAAGCTATTGATTGACCAGACGCTAATTGTTCGACGGCCGAATTCACAACCAGGGAAAGTGCACAGGGAAAGCGATGAGACGTTCGAAACCAGAGAAGCGGAAAATTGAACCTGACGTTCGCTACAACAGCACGCTCGTCACCGGGATGATCAACCGGCTGATGAAGAAGGGCAAGAAGAGCATCAGCATACAGATTATATATGATGCCCTTGACCTTATTGAAGAGCGCACTAAACGACCGGCACTTGAGGTTTTCGAGGAGGCTATTCAGAACGCCACTCCAGCGCTCGAGGTAAAACCTCGCCGAGTGGGTGGCGCAACATATCAGGTCCCGGTAGAAGTTAGACCTTCACGACGCAGTGCGCTCGCGATGCGATGGATCCTTGGAGCAGCTACAGCGCGCCCTGGAAAATCGATGGCTGAGAAGCTCGCTGCGGAATTAATGGATGCCGCGAATAAGACAGGTGCGGCGATTAAGAAGCGCGAGGACACACACCGTATGGCAGAGGCGAATCGTGCTTTTGCCCATTATCGCTGGTAAACGAGGATAAGATCTAGAAAGAATCTGGATCGAAGTAGAATATGGCACGCGAGTATCCGTTAGAAAGCTACCGAAATATTGGCATCATCGCACATATCGATGCCGGAAAGACGACAACGACCGAACGGGTTTTATTCTATACCGGTCGGACGCATCGTCTTGGTTCGGTTGATGATGGGACTACCGTGACCGATTGGATGGAGCAGGAGCGAGAGCGGGGTATTACGATTGTCTCCGCAGCTGTAACAGCTCATTGGCAAGATCACGTGATTAATCTCATCGACACGCCAGGCCATATCGACTTCACTGCGGAAGTGCAGCGATCACTGCGCGTTCTGGACGGCGGTGTCGTAGTATTCGATGCAGTCCAGGGAGTCGAACCACAGTCTGAGACTGTCTGGCGGCAGGCGGACCTCTACCGTGTGCCGAGGATTTGCTTCATTAATAAGATGGACCGTGTTGGGGCGTCCTTTGACCGCACAATCGAGATGATCCGCGAGCGTCTCGCTGCCAACCCGATCGCCGTGCAGATGCCGGTAGGGGAGGAATCGAAATTCAAGGGAGTGGTTGATTTGATTGAAGAATCACTCATCCTTTGGACGGACGAAATGGGCGCATCCCGAGATATATCGGGCGTGCCCGATGAGTTCAAACAAGAGGTCGCGACTCGCCGCCAGGCGATGATTGAGAAAATCGCCGAAACCAGCGAATCACTCATAGATAAATTCATCGAAGGCAAGGAAATCAGCCCAGATGAACTGAAGGCTGCTCTACGACAGGCTGTACTCGAGAGCAAAGCAACCCCCGTATTTTGTGGCTCAGCATTGAAAAATAAAGGTATCCAACCACTGCTCGACGCCATTGTGGATTACCTCCCTTCGCCAGTGGATATCCCTGATGTTGTGGGACTTAAGCCAGGGACAGAGGAAGAAATCTCCCGTCCACCCAACGACGAAGAACCACTCAGCGCATTGGTTTTCAAGATTGTAACGGATCCCTATGTTGGGCGACTGGCTTATTTCCGTGTGTACTCCGGGAAGATTAAGAAGGGATCGTCTGTATACAACAGCTCAGCCGGGAAGAAGGAACGCGTCGGCCGCTTGCTCAGGATGTACGCTGACCACCGGGAGGATATTGACGAGGTCCCCGCGGGTGATATTGGCGCAGTTTTAGGAATGAAGGATACATTTACCGGCGATACATTATGCGATGCAGCTAACCAGATCCTGCTTGAGACCATTGCTTTCCCAGACCCAGTTATCTTTGTTGCCATCGAACCGAAGACACTTGCTGACCAGGATCGGTTATCGGAAGCGTTGCACAAGCTGTCCGAAGAGGATCCAACTTTCCGCGTGGGTGCGGATGAAAATACGGGTCAAACCTTGATTTGGGGTATGGGTGAGCTGCATCTCGAAGTTCTCGTCGACAGGATGAAGCGCGAATTTAAAGTTCAGGCAAAAATCGGGCGACCACGGGTTGCATATCGTGAATCCATCCAACGTGAAGTGCCTGAGATTGAGTATCGGTATGTAAAACAAACAGGCGGTCGCGGACAATTCGGACATGTTGTCCTTGCGTTAGAACCGGCCGACCCTGGTTCTGACATCATTTTCGAAGATAAAACCACCGGGGGTGTGATTCCCCGAGAGTATATACCAGCAGTTGAGAAAGGTGTGCGCGAGGCAGCTGAGGGAGGCGTCCTCGCCGGATATCCTTTAATTGACATCAAAGTGACGCTTCTTGATGGCTCATTCCATGAAGTGGATTCGAGTGATATGGCTTTCAAGATGGCAGGGTCTATGGCTTTCAAGGAAGGGGTTCAACGTGCCGATCCGGTGCTGCTTGAACCCATTATGCTGTCTGAGGTGGTTGTCCCGGAGGCACATGTGGGCGATATCACCGGAGATCTCTCCTCCAGGCGAGCTGAAATCGAGGGAATTGAGCTGCGCCCCGGTGGGGTTCAGGCTATCACGGCCATGGTTCCGCTAGGCGAGATGTTCGGTTATGCCACCGTCTTGCGATCCCTCACGCAAGGCAGGGGCGTGTTTACAATGGAGTTTGATCATTACGCCAGGGTGGCCGTAGAGGTCACCGATCGGCTTTTAGTAGGTGTCCGCTGAGGACCCTGAGGAAATTGATCTCGTTTTAATAAGGAGCGGGAAAGATCATGGCGAAGGAGAAATTTAAGCGGACGAAGCCGCACATGAACGTAGGGACGATGGGGCACATCGACCATGGGAAGACGACGTTAACGGCGGCGATCACGAAATATGCGTCGTTCAGCGGG
>Ga0307420_1000541_pt1 | contig 17383 bp, 16 predicted proteins | sample SalMarWE160240MG_2_FD_202167 | JGI IMG/M metagenome (GOLD analysis project Ga0307420, IMG submission 202167) | Salt marsh sediment microbial communities from the Plum Island Ecosystem LTER, Massachusetts, United States - WE1602-40 | ecosystem: Environmental > Aquatic > Marine > Intertidal zone >... | reverse complement strand
AGCGGGTGCGTTGGCCCGGCCACACGATGAGCGCCGGCCAGAACGGCGACCGATTCGAACACCAACGAACCGCATCCTCGGACCGGCGAGCCGTGTGGATTCCAAGCTGAGGAACGGACCAAGCGCCCGGAACCGGTTACGCGGCCATCTCGATCGCGAATCTCACAGCAGAAACACTTGTGTTGAGGTGCTGAAGAGTCTCGCCTCCATCCCGCCCGGTAGGGGGTGTTTCCCAACGTCAGATCCGGTACACAGGAATCGGCCGTGGAATGCCTTTCAAAGTGAGCGGGTCCGGCAGGAGAGAAGCATCGATGTTGGCAGCAGCGATTGTTCGTTGACTGGCGAGGATGGTTCCTGGCTTGGCTTCATCGCAGAGGCGCGAAGCGAGGTTGACTGTGGTTCCGATTGGCGAGTAGCTGTAGCGACCCTCGTATCCGATTCTTCCCAAGGTGGCGTATCCGGTGGCCACACCGATCCCCAACCCAAGATGGAATCCTCTGCGTTCCCAGCTTTCCGCGAGAGGGACAAAGCCGCTACTCATGTCTTTGGCCATTGCCACTGCTCTCGCCGCATGATCGGGAGCGGGGATTGGGTCGTTGAAGTAGATCATCAGACCGTCACCCTCAAAACCGCCGAGAGTTCCCTCATGTCTTGTGACATGTTTGCCCATTTCATGGTGGTACTCCCCAAGCACCGAGATCACCTCCTCGGGTTCAGCCATCACTCCGAACTCGGTGAAGCCACGCAGGTCGGCGAACACAACAGTGATCTCGGACCGATGGCCTTCCAGGAGTGCTGCCCCGTCCGAAGAGGAGATCAGTTCCGCCACTTGCTCGGGCAAGTAACGAGCCAACTCCACTCTCTGCCTATCCACCGTCGCCACCAATTGGCTGCTTACGGTCGCCAGCGCTGCCTGTTCGGCGAACATTGTCAACAGGTCGATCTCGCCCTCCGTGAAGGCCAGGAGCTCGGTGCGGTATACGGAGAGCACCCCGATGACCTCTTCCCGGTGAAGCATGGGCACGCTCAGCAATGTCCTGAACCCGCCTAGCCGCTGGGCCTCCCGGTACTCATACTCATCATCCAGGTCAACATCGGGGATATGAACCGGCCCTCGCTCGATCACGGCCCGGCCGGTAGAGGTACCTCTGCCGGGCCGGATCGGGTTGGCCCTATTGAACTCGACGACTTCAGGCGAAGCGCCCACATCGGAGACGTGCCGATAAACGTCGCCATCCTTCAGATAGATGAAGCCGCTGTCTGTATGTGCCAGACGGACCGCATTGCCCAAGATCACCTGAAGGGTGGAGTCCAAGTCCGAAGGTGAGTCAACAAGCGATCGCAGAACCTCAGTGACGCCCGCTCGTTCGGCCAGGTAGTCGGCCTCTACGAAACCCATTCCGCAACGCTAGCAACCACTGCCAACCCCCGCTCAGGACTGTCATTCTGTGCTCCATTGCAGAAACCTTGATCGCAAGAGCGAGGCCGGGAACATTCGTCAACCCAGCGATAGGGCCCTGCGTTCCTACTCCCCAGCAGCCAGGAGGCGTACGAGCATGCGCTCCGCAGGCGTCGATGATCGCCCGCTTCCCGAAGGACGATGCGCTCTCCACAGACAGAGGCCGAAAGACGAGCGCGGCAACGTGTACGTGCGCGAGTGCTGAGGAGCATCCATCCCACCCGGCATGGCTGCGCCGGTTCCGGGCCTAGTCAGATTCCGTTGGCGAGTTGGCGCTCGTATTCGTCCTGGTCGAACGTGCCGATGGAGCGTTGCACGAGCCCAAACGGCGAAAACGTCAACGCCTCCCGACCGCTGGACCGCACGCGGAGGCTATTGGGATGCGCGGTGTTCGAGGTGAACCGTCGGCCATCGCGGTGTGGGTGGTCGACCAAACGGTCGAGTAGACGTTACGGGAGGCTGCGTCGAGCCGGCTGGGCTCGCCGGCGGGCCCAGATCGCCTGCATGGTCGATGCTGCCAGTCGGGGGAATCGGCGATTGCGGGTGAGTGTGTCCTCGAGTGCGTCGAGATACGTTTCCAGTTCGTCGGTCTGGACGTTGAGCGGTGGCGCGAGTCGGATCACGTTGGCGTTGGTGAACGTGTAGATACTGACGATGCGGTGGCGGTGCAACATCTGCACGGCGATCATCGCCGCGGTCTGGTTGAGTGCACCTCGGGTCAGCGGGTTCTTTGTCTGTTCGAAGTCGAGCCCCACCATCAGCCCGCGTCCCCTGACTTCCCGTAGGGCGGGGAATCGCTCGGCGAGGTCGGCCAGGCGTTGTCGGAACGGGCCTGCGAGTTCCGCGGCTCGCGCCGGCAGGTCGTCCTCTACCGTGATATTGATCGCCTCGAGAGCCGCAGCACAGGCGAGGGTGTTCCCACCGAACGTAGACGAGTGCAGCAGCGCGGTCTTCTTCGAGCCGTAGGCCGATCGCCACACGCGGTCGCTGGTGACGTAGGCGCCGATGGGATATATCCCGCCGCTGAGACCCTTGGAGAGACACAAGACGTCGGGAACGACGCCGTCGTGGTCGCAGCCGAACATTTTCCCGGTGCGTCCGAGTCCCGTTTGGATCTCGTCGAGGATGAGGAGCGCTCCGTACTTGGTGCACAGTTGACGCACGTCGGTGAGGTAGCCATCCGGAGGCACGATGATGCCCGCCGGTCCCTGGATCGGCTCCAGCACGACGGCGGCCGTGGGCGCCTCTCGCAACACGGCCTCGATGGCGGTCGCGTCGCCGAACGGCACGTGCTTGACGTCCGGTAGCAGCGGGCGGAATGGCGTTCTGATCTCCTCGTGCCCGGTGACCGACAAGGCACCCATGCTCTTGCCGTGGAATCCCTCGTGCGCCGCGACGATCCAGCTTCGGCCTGTTGCCGCTCTCGCCAGCTTGATCGCACCTTCGATTGCTTCGGAGCCGCTGTTGCAGAAGAAGCTCCGTTGCAGATCGCCGGGGCTGATGGCGGCGAGGCTCGCGGCGAGCGCGCCGGTGACCGCTGCGGGAGAGATCACGGTGAAGTTGGGCAAGCCTCGAGCCCGTTCGACGGCGGCGATGATCCTCGGGTTGTTGTGGCCAAGTGACAGCGCCCCATAGCTGCACAGGAAGTCGAGGTACTCGTTGCCCGCGCCGTCCCAGAGTCGAATCCCTTCCGCTTTCACGAAGTGTCGCGGTAGTCCGTATGAGGCGACGAGGTCGACGAGCGATTCGTTGACGTACTCGCGGTGGAGGTCGAGTGTCTCGCCGAGGCCGAGATCGACGGCCTCCTCGATCGTGTAGATGCGCGGTTCAGTCACGAGTTCCTCCAACCTCTGAACCTACAGGACGTTCCGAGTATGGAACGAAGTAGGTTCGCGACCCTACGCCTCCTCGACGCGGAGCCACCGGTCAACGGCGAACCACCACACGACACTCAACACTCCGACCAGCGCCAGGGCGAGCAGCCACGGCGCCGGTGCCCACCAGGCCGCCACCAGCGCCACCACCGCGACCACACCAAGCGCCCCCATCACAGGCCGGTACAGCTGAGGCACCCGTTGAGCTTCCTCCAGCGTGCTCATCACCTGGATCAACGCCACCACCGCGACTGCCACCGAGCCTCCGAGCAGCCATGCCGTCGCCGTCGGCGTCGACGTGTCGCCGGCGTGCTCGACGAGGCTCACCATCGCCGCACCGGCGGCGGCGATCGCACCGGTGATCGGCAGGTGGGCGGTCATCCATGTGGCCAGGGCAGGTCCGTTGCGGGGGAGGCGACGACCGGCGTAGTCGAAGTACGTCCACCAGTAGGCGAACCCGATCGCCAACCCGAGCAGCCCAGTCGCGATCACCCGAAACGTTGCCGGTGCTTGGGCGAGGCCGGTGACCACCCCGACGATCACCTCGCCCAGCACGATGATCACGAACAGCCCGAAGCGTTCCACCAGCGAGTCGGTGGGGACCGTGGCGTGGCGCATTCTCGGGTCTCGGTTCAGCACGTTGGCTCCGATGATCCAGAACAGGACCAACACCGCCCACACGACGGTTCTCGGTCCCTCGGGCACGAACACACTGCCGATCATGCCAACGATCGTCACACCCATGCCGACCAGGTACCGGCCCGCGAGCGCACGGAACTCGTCGGTGTCGAGACGCCACACCGTGTACCAGAGCCATGTCAACACCAGTAGATACAGGCCGTACACGATGGCAAACGCCGTCCCGTCGGCGCCACCGGCGTTCCCGGTGAACACAGCCAGCACGGCGAGCAGGATCATCTGGACGAACACGTACAGGCGGGTGCGGCCGTCCTCCCGCCCGTGCAGCTCGTAGTAGAGGGTGCCGTTGAGCCAGGCGATCCAGATCAATCCGAAGATGACGACGAACTCGGCGACGTTGCGCGCGTCCGTGTACCCGGCGAGCGTGTGTGCGAGCCTGCCGATGACCACGACGTACACGAGGTCGTAGAACAGCTCGAGGAAACTGACCGTCCGGTCCATGATCGCCTCGCCGTGGCGGCGCGGCGGCAGCCAGAACCGCCGACGGAACCTGGCGAGCATCGAGTCTTCCTTGTGCACGACAAGAAACTACCGCGGCTGTGGGGTCCGGACCGCCCTTCGATCGCGCCAGGCAGGGAACAGATGCCGCGCTACTGCGTACGTTCTCGCTGATTCCGCTGTGGGCTCCGATGACGATGCCGGGAAGGACTGCGCGTGGATGGGCTGCCCCGTGGGAGGTCGGCGTTTCGATCGTGCTGATGCTGGTCACCATCTACGCCATCATCAGAATGGCCGGGTGGGTGCACCAGGGCGGTGTGGCGCGAGCGACGTCCAAGCTGGGCTGGCGTGATGCATTCCATACGGGTCGCGATCTGGGCCGCACCGCCTAGAACCCAGCACCGATCTGGCGAACATCGGGACCCCGAGTGGCTGTTGGTGAGTTGGGTTAGCAACCCGTACCGGAGCGCCTTTTGGTGCGCTACTGCAGCGTGGCGGCGATCATCGTGGCCAGCCACGATTCGTACTGCTCGGGCGACCAGGACCGTTCGATGACGAGGTGTCGGTAGTTCTCGATGCTGATCAGTGTCCAGACCTCGTCGACCTTGCGACCGGTGTCCGGCCCGGTGACGCCGATGACCTCTCGCACGAGCCACTCGCAGTCGATTCGACGTCCTTCGGCAGCGCGGGCGACGGCCTCCGCGACGGTGGAGTCGTCCTCAGCAGCGGCCAACGCCACAGCCAACAGTCTCCAGCTCCGGTCGTGAGCGCCGCGGACAACGTGGGCGATCGCCTCGACGGCGCGCGTCTTATTCGCGTCCGCCGCAAGTGTCTGCCAGAAGGGCTGGTTGCGAAGCGGAAAGTCGGAGTGCCGGACGACGTGATCCTTGACGACGGCAACGAGGAGATCCGCCTTCGAGCCGAATGCGGCGAACACGGACGCCTCGGATGTCCGTGCAGCCTTGCTGATCGCAGCGGTGCTGCTTCGCCGGTAGCCCCGCTCCAGGAACAGCGTGGTGGCGGCGCCGATGATCCTCGCCCGTGTTGCCTCGGCCTTTGCCTGGCGCTTGGGCGAGATGTAAGTGCGCTTTTTGACCAACGTTGGCATCGTCCACATATTAGCTGAGTAATACTCAGCCAATGGTAATTTGGCTTCACCAATGTGATGGTCGGCACTACGAGGAGGCCTTCTATGGACAGCCACAGCACCGCAGAGGAGCAGTTTCGCCGGTTGCAGGAGGCCGCTCTCGCCGAGTATGGCGTCTCCGCAACGTCGAGGTTCGTCGACATTCAGACGCCTCCGGCGCACGTTCATGTCCTCGAGAGCGGGATAGGTGAACCGTTGGTGATGGTCAGCGGCAACGCTCCCGCGATGTTGTGGGCCCCGCTGGCTGCGCGGCTCGCTTCTCGTTTCCACCTTCTGATGCCGGACCGGCCCGGCACCGGGCTGACAACAACGTTCAACTTCCGCGGCGTCGACCTTCGTTCGCACGGCGTCGAGTTCCTGAGAGGGACGCTCGACGCACTCGGACTCGACCGTGTCGCGATCGCCGGGAATTCGATGGGGGGGTTCTTTGCGATGGCGTTCGCCATGGAGTACCCGGAGATGGTCTCGAAGCTCATCCTCCTCGGTGAAACCGGCAACTCCGCCGGCGGCCCGGTGAAGCGCTTCTACCGGCTCGTCGGTACTCGAGGTCTGAACGCGGTGCTCCATGCGACAGTCCTGCGCCCACCGAAGAGCGCAGCCGAAGCACGCGCCGGGCTCACGCGATCACGATTGGTCGCCGATCCAGACCGTGTCTCGGACGCCCTTCTCGAAGGTTTCGCCGCGGGCGCCAGGATGCCGGGAGTGTCCCGAAGCTTCAGGACGATGGTGGAGCGAGTTTTCACTCCGAAAGGCATCGGCCTCTTCGGACGCCCGACGGCCGCGACATACGCTGTGACCCCGGAGCTGGAGAAACTCACCTCGCCGACGCTGTTCCTCTGGGGCGACCAAGACCCCCTCGGAACGCCCGACATCGGCCGCATGCTCGCAGGCAAGATGCCCCACGCCCGACTTCAGGTCGTCGAAGACGCAGGACATCTGCCGTGGCTCGACCAGCTCGACTTCTGCACCGAGGTCATCACCGGCTTCCTCACCGAGGGCGCGGGCACTCCGCTCGAGGGTGTCGATGACCGCGCCGGCTGAGCCTGGGCCACGCCGTTTGGAGGAGAAGCGAATCGATGACTGAACCCTGTCGACCGGGCTTGACCCCGACGCGACGGAACAGCAACCCGAAACCGGGCGTGGCAGCACCGCGTGACATGCGAGGCAGAACCTCCCCGACGGGTGAGGTGGGACCCCGAGGATCGTTGTCTCTGTCCCACCCCCGCCCGGTTCGTCCGTCTCCGGGACAAGCTGGATGGAGCGCAGTTGACCGCCGAGTCGATGTCGGTGGTCGAGGAAGTCATGCATCCGTCGGCCATCACGGTGTGGTTGGCCGGCCAGACGGTCGAGTAGTCGTCGCGACAGAGAGCCACGAGCCGGCCGGGCGCCGGTGGGACCGGATCACCCCATTCCCGTCACGGTTTCGTAACGGCCCTGTTGCAGACTCGGGGTCGTGAGAAGAGTTCTTCCTTGGATCTGGACGGCGATCGTCGTCGTGACCTCCGCCATCCTTCTCTTTGCCGGAAACTTCGACCACTCCGGTTTCGGGAGCCGGTTCGCGGCCGCACTATGGGCGTTGCTACCGGTCCTCTTCACGGTGTGCGGAGCGCTCATCCTCAGCCGCCAATCGCAGAACAGGATCGGATGGATCCTGATGGTGGTGGCGCTGGGTGTCATCCTCGATGGTGTGGCAGCGCCATTCGTGCAGGCTGCGCCGGCATCGCCGACGGCACTGGACTACGTGATGGTCTTTGTGGCGAATCTCACGTGGGTGATCATCTTCTTTCCGCTGTTCCTTCTGCTCTACCTCTTCCCTGACGGTCGCTTCCTGACCCGCAAGTGGTCGTGGGCCGGCTGGCTCGCAGGGACGATGATCGGGGTGCTCCTGGTGTTCGGCGCTCTGGGCCCAACGATCAGTGATCCCAACGGCACCTGGTCGCTGCCCAACCCCATCGCCGTGTTCTCCGTGGATCTGTTCGAAGCGTTTCTTGGCGGCCCTTGGTTCGTGGGGCTGATGGTGCTTTCTCTTGGGGGGCTGGTGGCGATGGTGGTCCGCTTCCGGCGGTCGTCGCCGGTCGTCCGGACTCAGATCAAGTGGGTGCTCTACGCGGCGGTCGTGCTCGCCCTGGTCTACGCCTTCAGTCTTGTCGTCAATGAGATGGGCGACCTCTTTGGTGGGGTTGCCGGCGGCATTCTGTTCGTGCTGTCCATCGCCTTGATTCCCATCTCGATCACCGCGGCGATCCTCCGGTACAAGCTGTTCGAAATCGACAGGATCATCTCTCGAACCCTCTCCTATGCGGTCGTGGTTGCGTTCCTCGCTGCCATCTACCTGGGAGGTGTTGCCGCGGTCACCTCGCTGCTGCCGACCCAGAACTCGGTCGCCGTGGCGGCCTCCACCCTGCTGGTGGCGGCTGTGTTCAATCCGCTCCGCAAGCGGGTGCAGCACGTGGTCGACCATCGCTTCAACAGGTCCGCCTACCAGGCTGAGATCGTCTCCGCGGAGTTCGCGGCCCGGCTACGAGAGTCGCTCACGATCGAGGAACTGACTGAGCTCTGGAACCAGACGGTGACGGAATTCCTCCAGCCGGCAGCCTCGGGCCTGTGGCTCAACCAACCGACAGAAGACGACCGCCCACAGCGGGCTTGAGCCCTACAGGGACGGGGCTCTTTCAATCAGAAAAGCGGGTCAGGCCCGCCGAGTGAAGAAACCGTAGATCACCAGCACGATGACCGACCCGACGATTGCGATCAGCCACGTGCGAATCTCGAAGAAACTGCCCAGGTCAATCCCGAAGATAAGACTGGCCAGCCACCCGCCGAGGAGTGCGCCGACGACGCCGAGGAGCATCGTCATGAAAAAGCCGCCACCCTGCGCACCGGGTAGGAGCATTTTGGCGATGGCTCCGGCAATGAGACCGAGGATGAGGAACGCGACAATACCCATGGACCTTCCCTTCTGTCTGCACCCACCGAGCGGGTGCGTTGGCCCGGCCACACGATGAGCGCCGGCCAGAACGGCGACCGATTCGAACACCAACGAACCGCATCCTCGGACCGGCGAGCCGTGTGGATTCCAAGCTGAGGAACGGACCAATCCTATCCTCTGAGGTCGCGGGATGCTGCCCAGGTCGCCATCTTCACCGCTCTCGTCGCTTTACTTGACCCTCCCCGAGGGTCGCTTCCAGCCGGGCCCTACGGACGAGAACGCTGCTATCAGGGAAGAAGCCAACGCTGACACCCACCGCGCACTGGATTCGTCCTGGATCCGGCACGATGCGCTCTCCACAGACAGAGGCCGAAAACGAGCGCGGGAACGTGTACGTGCACGAGTGCTGAGGAGCATCCATCCCACCCGACATGGCTGCGCCGGTTCCGGTCCAGTCAGATTCCGTTGGCGAGTTGGCGTTCGTATTCGTCCTGGTCGAACGTGCCAATGGAGCGTTGCACGAGCCAAGACGGCGCAAACGTCCACGCCTCCCAACCGCTGAACCGCACGCGATTGCCGGTCCCGCCCGGACCGGTGTTGGTGCCCTCGTACGTCCACAGGTAGACGGCCCGATCCCCGGCCCCTCGGATCGCGTCCATCGTGAGAACAGCTCCAGGGAAGGCGTCGTGGAACCCCTGCATCACGGCTTGAACCGCTGCTCGACCCTGCGCAGGCTCCCCACCGTTGATCGCAAGCGATCCGTCCTCGGTGTAACACGCCGCACTCGCTGCGGCGTTGTGCGCATTCCAGGCATCGGTGTATCGCTGGGCGAAAGCAGTGAGTTCGCGGGCATCCATGCCGGCGATGCTACAGAGACGGACCCCGAACACAACGGGCGATGTGAAGGCGACGTAGTCGGGCCCATTCGTGTCGTGCACGCGTGCACTCCAAGGTGCCGATCTATCTGGCGTCGTGGCCGCTCGTACTCCCGCGTCACGCACGACGATCCCGGCTAGCGTTTCGGTCGGAGGTGTGCATGAGTGAACAGGGTTGGCGGGAGTTCCTCGCCGCGGATGGCGTCGACGACTGGGTGGTGCTGCACGGCGGCGCAGTGGCAGTGTTCAAAGTCGAGTCCCTGGGCGAATCGGCGCGGCTGGCGGAGGCAGTGTCGCTCGTCCCGGGAGTGGAGCCAGGGATCCTGATGACTGTCGCGTCCGATCGGCTCACCGTGCGGCTCACCCGCGACATCTGGCAGCTCGAGCCACGGCACGTCGAGGCCGCGCGCGCCGTATCGGCGATCGCACGGACCCACGGCGCCAATCCCGACCGCCGTGCAGTGCAGGAGGTGCAGCTGGCCATCGCGGCAAAGCCCGACACCGTGGATGTCAGTTTCTGGCGGGCGGTGCTCGGTTACGCGCCGATGGCAGACGACAACGCCGTCGACCCGCTCGGCCACGGATCGACCGTCTGGATGCAGGACCTTGACTCCGCCAAACCGCTACGGCACGCGATGCACGTCGACGTATCCGTCGCTCGTGAGTATGCCGAGGAACGCCTCGCGTCGGCGCTGGCGGCCGGCGGCCGAGTCGTCGACGACTCCGAGGCACCTCGGTGGTGGACGCTCGCCGATCGCGCCGGCAACCGTGTGTGCGTCGCTGCCTGGCCCGACGGGCCCGCTCCACCTGACGAGCAGGATGAGTCCGGAAACTGACGTCGCCAGAGCAGGCCGGTCTGAGTATCGGCTACCACCTGGTGGGGTAGACAAGCGCCACGAGGTCGGGAGCCGCGTCACGCTTCATCATCCGGAGGGTGGCGAGTGCGGCCAAGGCTCCACCGGAGCTGTCACCGGCGAGCGCAATGACCCGCGGCGTACCGAAGTCGTCAGGCGAACCGGTGACCCATTCGAGAGCGGCGACCGCGTCGTCGACCCCAGCGGGTGCGGGGTGTTCGGGTGCCAGCCTATAGTCGATCGCCAGCACCGGAACCCCGGCCCGGTCGGCGAGGAGCCGGCAGCAGCGGTCGTGGGATTCCAGGCTGCCGATAGTCCAGCCGCCTCCGTGGAAGTAGATGACGATCGCATCGAGGGAGTCGCGTGGCTGGTAGAGCCGAGCCGCCAGTCTGCCGTTGATGTCGATATCACGGGTGGGCATGTCGGGCCCGGGTGGTCGATGCAGAGACCTCTCCTCAGTCAGTCTCCGCATCTCTGCGGCGTCTCCGCTTGCAGTCATCAGCGGGAACCGAGCAAGGTCGTGCATGAAGTCTGCCAGTTGGGGGTCGGCGAACGGTTCCGGTCCGGTGCTGTTGATCGCGGTGTTCGTCTGGTCCGATGGATTCGTCATGTGGGCCAGGTTGTGTCCGCGGGCGGTCCCGTGCGCGTGGACACCCGCTGCGACGCCCCGACTGACCAACTTCCGTGGGCGCTTTCCAAGGGTGGAGGGGTCGGAGTGACCGGCTGCAGCAACCACCTGCGAGGTTGTTCGTGCAGATCTCCGTCCACACCAGGTTGGTGCTTGAAGTCCTCTACGGTTGCCCGGTCGAGTTCGACCTTCGAGGTCTCCGAGTACCACTCCAGGGCCAGATCGGAGACCCGTGAACGGAGTTGTTGCTCTTCTGTTGGCTTCATCTTCGCCCCTGTGAATCGATGATTGACGCGGTCCCCCCGCTCCGGCCCCTCATCAGTCGGTGTCCGGGTCGGACGTGTCGCTAGCATCCGGGCCCATGCGTGACACCATCCTCGCAATGGATGAGCTCGTCGCGCGGTGGGGCGATGCGGATCAGCGATCTCTCTTCGCCCGTGCGTATCGAGACATGACGTCCAGCATGCTCGCCGCCATCGCAGCCGGCGAGTTCGAGGACGGCCAGTGGGTGGACCGACTGCTGGAGCGCTTTGCCGAGTACTACTTCGAATCCGTAGCGCTCTATGCCTCGGATCGGAATCGATGCCCCGCTGTGTGGCGCGTGGCGTTTGATGCCACCGCTGAGGGCGAACTCAGCCCGCTACGCACCTTGTTCCTGGGTATCAACGCCCACATCAACTATGACCTCGCATTGTGCGTCGCGGATGTCATGGATGATTGGACGGACCTGGACGACTCCACTCGGGCCTCGCGACAGAAGGACTACGAACGCGTCAACTCGGTGATCAGGCGCACGGTTGACGTAGTGCAAAACGAGGTCGTGGAACCGATCGCTCCCGGACTGGGCGTCGTGGATCTCCTCATGGGCCCGGTGGACGAGTGGCTGTTCTCGGTACTCATCGCCGACTGGCGCCACGACACATGGGACGATGCATTGGCCGTCCTCGAGGCACCTCCCGACCTCGTGGATCAGGTGCGAGCTCGGATCGAGGAACAGGCTCTGGTCACGGCCGACAAGGTCATGCATTTCGGTCCGGATCGACTTTGAGCGGTGCGGTTGCCGGGCGCCTCGGTGGGCTCAGCGCTCTTCGAAGATCACACCGGCATAGGGAACGTCGGCGTCGGTGGTGAGCCTGACTATCAGGGCGGCGGCACCATCTGAGGTCAGTCCGCGAGCGACCACATCGAACCCGCCCCCGGCCGCCTCCTTCACGAACTGGTCGAAGCCGTTGTGAGAAAGGACCGACAGCGTCTCGTCGGCCGTCGCCCCATCGACCTGATGCTGCACCCGGACGAAGAACACCCCACTGCCTTGACCGGCAGTCGTTCCGGTGGTGCCTGAGTCGGCAGCGGTCGTGGTCGCAGCACCCTCTCCGGAGCCGCACGCCACCGCCACCATGGCAAACGCCAGGCAGACCACCACAACGCGCATGAGAACGCGTGGCCGGTGCAGACGCCCTGGCGAGGCCTTCTTCATTGCCTGTGGCCCCGCGCCGGAATTGCCGTCTCGTCGATACATCTCGGCACGTAGCGTACGGACGGCTGCTAAACCGTCACTAAAGGGAGAGGTGCTGGTGGTGGACGATCCGTCGATGCTGATCAAGATCATGGGTCCGATGACCATCGAGGCCAACGACGCCGAGGTGCGGCTGCCTCCTACCCCTCGACGACTCCTGTCCATCCTGCTGCTCGATCCGGCAGCAGAGCTCTCCACCGACACGATCATGGACCGGATGTGGGGTGACGACGCCCCGCCGAGCGCCCGCACCGCCCTTCACGTACACATCTCGAGTCTGCGCAAACGCCTTCCCGGGTTGGTGGTGACCACCGGGATGGGGTACAGGCTCGACGAAACCCGGCTTCGTTACGACCGCGCCCTCTTCGAGTCGCTGGCCCGCGAAGCGCGAGAGGCGGCGCTTCGAGCCGACTGGGAAACGGTCAGGAATCAGGCGGAGCAGGCGCTGGAGCTCTGGCGCGGCACCCCCTTCGCTGAGGTGGCCGACGACGAGTTCGCGTTCGGTGAGGTGGTTCGCCTCAACGAGATACAGGTTGGCCTCTTCGAGCTGCACATCGACTCGCTGCTGGCCGTCGGATCAAACGATGAGGCGATCCCACAACTGAGACGGCTCGTCGCTGATCATCCCCTCCGCGAGCGGTTCCGTGAGCAGCTGATGCTCGCCCTGTACCGCACCGGGAGACAGAGCGAGGCACTGCACGAATACCAGTCCCTCCGAAGACAGCTGGGTGAGACGCTGGGCATTGAGCCCAGCGACGCCACCAGGGACCTGGAAGAACGGATCCTGATCCACGACCCGGCACTCGGCTCCCAGCCACCGCTGACCACGCCTCACAACCTTCCCGAAACTCCCACCAGCTTCATCGGCCGGATCGACGATCTGAAGTCGATCGTGGAGTACCTATCCGAGGCCCGTCTCGTCACCATCACCGGCGGACCCGGGTTCGGCAAGTCGCGCCTCGCCGTCGAGGTCGGTGGGGCGATCATGAAGTCCCGGCCGGGTGGTGTGTGGCTCGCCGAGCTGGCCGGTGCCGACAGCGCGAGGTCGCTGGCCGCCACGGTTGCTTCCGTCACCGGAGCCAGCGAACAGATCGACAGCCTGGAGGATCTGGCCGGCGCCATCCGCTCCCGGCCGATCCTCCTGATCCTCGACAACTGCGAACATCTGAGAGAACCGGTCCGCCGTCTGCTTGCTGCCCTGCTGGCACAGCCCGGGGCGTCCCGAGTCCTCGCCACGAGCCGGGTCCCGCTGGCCGTCCCGGGTGAGCTGGTCCACCGTCTCGACCCGCTCGACGTCGGCCCCGAGGAGTCGGTCGCGCTACTCATCGACCGGATCCGCGACGTCGACCGCACCTTCGTTCCCGGCCCGGACGTCGCCGAGGAACTTCACTCGCTGTGCAGCCGCCTGGGTGGCATCCCGCTCGGTATCGAGCTGGTGTCGAGGTGGATTCCGAGCCTGGGTGTGCATGACACCGGCCGGCTGCTCGAACAGATCGGTGGGGAGAGCGCTTTGGAAACGGCCTTCGAGTGGAGCGCGCGGCTGATCCCGGAGCAGGACTATGAACTGTTGTGCACTCTCTCCGTGTTTGCCGCCCCGTTCACCCTCGAACGTGCCCAGACCGTCTGCGCCCCTCCTGACCGAGCGTTCGCCACCGCCGGATCGATCTCACGGCTGGTGGACGCGTCCCTCATCGCGGTCGAGTGGTCGGGCGGTGTGATCCGCTACCGGATGCTGGAGCCGATCCGCCAACTGGCGGGCGCCCGTCTCGAACCCGCCCGGCATCACGAGTTCACCGAGAGCCATGCCGCTTCGTACCTCGACTCGGCCGAGTCGGTGACCGCTGCCTCGTTCGGACCCGATCAGGCTCCGACGTTCGCCATGCTCGACGTCGAGATCCCCGACTACAGGGTCGCCCTCTCCCATCTGAAGGCAGCCGGCGATCTGGCCGGGCTGACCAGGATCGCCGAGGCGTTGTCCCGCTACTGGTACTCGCGGTACCTGGGATGGGAGGGACGTTCCTGGTTGGACGAAGTACCGATCGAGCAACTGGACGATCCCGACCTGATCCGGCTGCATCGTGTCTCCGGGTTCCTGGCGTGGGCGGTGCACGACTACGCGACCGCGGACCGCCACTACACCGAGCTTCTGGAGATCGGACGCCGCACCGGCAGCAACAAGACCATCGCCGACGCCCTGTACGGCCGGGGCCTGATCCACCAGAAACGGCGATTCGAGGACGGCGCCGCGATGTTGGAGGAGGCGGCTTCGCTGTACCGCGGATTGGACGATTGCGGGCTCGAGTTGGGTCAGTGTCTGCTCTTTCGCGGTCTCGACGAGTCCCTGAACGGGGACGCGGTTCTCGGGGAGCGCTTGCTCGGGGAGGCGGTTGCCCTGCTGGAGGACGCCGGGCACATCCGCCAGGTGTCGAAGGCAGAGCGTTGGCGTGCACACGCGGCATGGCGGCGCTCCCAACCGCAGGAGGCCCGGGACCATGCCGACCGTGCAGAGCGCCTCGCACGGTCCGCAGGCGACCCGATTGCCCTCGCCGGAGCTCTGGTCGAACAAGCCAACATCGAGATCACCTGGGGTGACGTAGGCAAGGCGGCGCAACACCTCGGCGAAGCCCTACAACCCATCCCGCCCGACGACGAGGTCGACATCGCGCAGGTCCTCCTATCGGTTGCAGGGCTGGCTCTTGCCCTTGACGACGCCGGGCTCGCTGCCGGCATCGTCTCGACGATCGAAGACGTCTATGAGAGGTACGGGTGGCTGCCACTGGACGCCTCCCCCACCGGCAGGGAACTGAAGGCACAGGTCGACGGGATCCCCGGCACCACCGAGGATCCTGTTGCCGACGCAGCCCGGTTCCTGCGATCGTCCGTTCGGTGATGCGACCGACTGTCGTGCCGTCTTCTTAAGCAGCCCTTTAGGCCAGGTCTCTACCTTTGGGCCCAGTGCAGTGGAGGAGACAGGGATGATGACGTCGAGACGGCTTGTGGGTCTCCTATGTGTGGCGGCGATGGCGATCGCCCTCTCCGCCTGTGGGGCGAGCAAGGTGGCAGAAAACCTGCTGGAAGCCAGCAGTGGAAAGAACGTGGACGTCACCGTGGGTGACGACGACTCGATCAAGATCAGCACCGACGAAGGGGAGATGCAGCTCGGCGTGAACGAGCGCCCTGACTGGTTGCCGAGCGACTTCTATCTTCCGCCCGATCTCGAGATCGTGGGTTCGAGCAGCAGCACCGAGAGCGGCAAGAACGAGCTCGGCGGTGCATCTCCGACTCTCGACGCCGATCAGCTGATCGCCGATGTCAAACAGCATCTCATCGACGCCGGCTACGAGTTGCTGAGCGAGGATGAGGTGTACAGGACGGTGGTCTTCGCCAAGGGCGGGGTTGGTCTCGTCAGGCTCGGTACCACCGAGGGAATGGTCGGCTTTCCCGACGACAGCGGCCTATCGGTCGTCATCGAACCGGACGCCGACCTCGAGGAGGCCCGCCTCCAGTATGAGGCCGAGAGGACCACCTCAGGAGAAGGGGTCGCCGTGATCGAAGGCGTCGAGTATCGAACGACCGGCCAGTGCACGGTCCAAGGCCACAGCCACGTCTATGACGCCGACGACGGCTCGATGAGCCTCCAGATCGACACGAGCGTAACGCCGACCTACGTCGCGGTCGCCGTGATCGACTTCGCTGCCGACCCACCTGCCTTCTTCACCCTGGACTCCACGTTGCCCGGCGGCGAGGACGCCCAGTATCAGACGGACGCGACGGGATTCTCCGCCAGCGGTCCGATGAAGGACGGCATCGACACCACCAGGGATCCGGTCCCCGGCACCATCGAGGTGACCTGCGGGTAGCGCGGCGCTGCCAAGGAGATCCCCGCGATGCGAATCCGAACCGAACGCAAGAGCCGGCTGGCGCGGTGGGCCGACCGCGGGACGACCTGGTCCGGCTCCCTGGGCAGAACACGCCTGCGCTCGATGGCCGCTTTCGTCGCACTTGCCGTGCTGGCGGCTTCCTGCACCTCTTCGGCGACCGACGGGCCCACAACCACAACACCGCCGGCCCAGGCGTCGACGGCCGCCGCTCTCATGGACCAGGTGTTCGGCGGAACTCAGGCCGTTCAGGACTTCGCTATCCACATCGACATGGCCAAACAGACCGGCGACGGGCCGGTGAGCTTCTATCAGGAGGTTCTCGACAGGGCCGCCTCCGGTCAGGGGGATCGGGTCGATCTGGCCGGAGGTTTCACCTTCACACCGACCGATACGATCGAAGGCGAGGAAGTGGACAGCAACGGGGAACTGCTGCCCAGCCTCTCGGTGGACTTCGGGCTGCTGGGGGCGTCGGCCGATGCGCTTGCGGCAGCCAAGAACGATCTCGTCGACACGTTTCGAAACGGTGGGAACGATGAGGTTGCAGACCTGCTTGCCGATGCGGAGCCGACAGGTGTTGCGTTGCTCGTGGAGATCGTCACCGCCGACCTCGAGGAACGGCGCACCCATGTTGGCCCGGGCGACCGCTCCGCCGTCGACATCACCTTCACCTCTGTGAAGCCGGGCGACAATCTCACGTCGGTGTACCTGTTTGGAGAAACCCTGCCGGGTGATTCCGCTGACGAGGAGGGCCTGTCGGCTGTGGAGCTGTTCACCTACCGATGGAACCACGGACTCATTTCGATCCTTGGCGGCGACGAGGGTGTCGACGTGGTATTCGACAAGACCGCGATCGCTGTGAAGGGATCGACCATCCTCTCTCGGGAAACCAAGCGTGCCGTGCTCGCCGGTGCCAGCCTGGAAGGCTTCTTGTTCGGCTTTCGAAGGGCGGGGGACTTTATGTCAGGCCGGGCATGACGGTTGGGTGAACGTATCCGACGGTTCCGGCTACGGCACGCCGGTGCCTGCCGAGGAGTTCGTGCTCGAGGGCGCCGTGATCGGCGCCGAGTCCTTCTGTCTGTGGAC
>Ga0307420_1000540_pt1 | contig 17404 bp, 16 predicted proteins | sample SalMarWE160240MG_2_FD_202167 | JGI IMG/M metagenome (GOLD analysis project Ga0307420, IMG submission 202167) | Salt marsh sediment microbial communities from the Plum Island Ecosystem LTER, Massachusetts, United States - WE1602-40 | ecosystem: Environmental > Aquatic > Marine > Intertidal zone >... | reverse complement strand
TAAAGTTTCCACGTTTATGACATCGCGGTGCAGCTTTGCGTGGTCCAGCGTTCTCTGTACTTCCTGAAGAGTTGGACCCAACACCACTAGTCTGTCCAGCAAGGATTCGCGCCAATTGTCGTAAACGCTTTTCTGGTTCTCTGATAACTCGGCTTCCACCTGAATTTCTTCCCCGTTCAGCTGAGTCACTTTGACGTTGATGGGTAAGTTGTCGCAGAAACCGAACAGCTCCGCGATTTTCTTCAGAGCAACTTTTCTCCCTTCCACAAGCTGAGACTGCAAACGTCTCAAAGGCACGGTTGCGTGGACGATTTCAGGCTTGATAACTCCTATATCCACCGACAACTCCACTTTGCTCTTTGCCAAGTTCGCGACGTAACCCTTTAACACCGAAGACTCTGTTAAGCGCTCAAGGCTTGTGGGGCAAACCCCTATCTCCTTCATCACGTAGCTTGTGGCTACGCCTTCATCTTCACCTGCAAGAGACAGCTGCGCCCACCTGCCAGCCACAACACCCAAAATTTTCGCGTCCACCTCCAACCCTTCAAAAGCACCCTCTAAGAACGCGTCCAACTGCCTCAATTGCCTGCCGCCGTTAATTTTCGCCAGTAAAGTCAGCGTAGTCATGGACAATCGCCAATAAGCCCTGCTATTTCCTCATTAAGGCTTCGAACCCTTTCCGCTGCCTCACACAAATGTTTCTCGCAAAGCTTCTCGATAGTCATGTCGATTGGCACGCGTTTGCCTTTTTCAATCAGCTTGTCCGCGTACGAAACTATCTTCTCCTCAAGCGAAACAGGTGCATAAACGCCTTCAGACCACCCTAACGCATGTGCTTCGCGAGCGGTTATTCCGCCTCCAACATGCCTCTCTATTATCGACACCACCGATTCAGGCAAACCCGCCGCCCTCGCGATTTCGGCGCCGACAACCGCGTGATGAACCGTATGCGTTTTTGAACGTCCAATATCATGTAGAAGAGCACCAATTTCCACAAGCTCAGAATCCACTTTCAAGCCTTTTTCTTTAAGAATGTTCGCGGTCTCCAATGCAAGTTCCGAAACCGCCGCACAATGGTTTACAACTTTCGCGGAGCATCCGTTTTCAGAAAGAAGATTTAACGCCTGTTCCCTGGATGGAAGCTCTTCACTCACCCAGTTCCTTCCTTAGCTGCTCAACTTTCAACGATAACTGCACAACAAAATTTTCATTTTCGCAGTGCACCAAAGGCTTCCCACATGTGGAACAGTGAAAAACCAGCTCCACAGCTTCTTCAAACGGCACCCTCTTGCAGCCCTGCGTGTTACAAAAATAAAAATCATGATTCTTTTCATATTCCAAGCGAACATTCAGCTTCTCCAAAACCCTACGCTTCTGGCTGAGAATAAAACCTTCAAGCTGATCAGGCTGAAGCTTCCAGTGAAATATGAACCATCCAGTTTTCGGGTCACGTGTCCTTCTTAAACTTACCAAGGAATGATCATAAAGCTTGTAGAGAATCTTGCGAACAGAATTCAGCCTTATGCCAGTTGTGGTAGCGATCTCATCATCTGTTGTTTCATCTATATTTTTAAGATGATCAACAAGCATTACCGCTTCTTCCTCGCCCATCGCCGTTGCAACTTTAGTCAACGTTGCTTCATCAATAGTTGATAACATGTTCCGCTTTCCTTTAACACCATATTTATGGCAACGCTTCAATAAAACTCTTCTTGAAGCTTAAGCAAAAATCAACATTCAACTGCCGTTTTCTTGCCCCTTTCCTGAGGCAATATCTTTATCTTAGCTTTTCGAAACTCTTTCGCCAACTCTTTCCCTTCAAAGAACCGATCCAGAAACACAGCAAGCGCCGCACACTCTGAATGCGGCTGATTCCCAACCGCCACGTTAAAATCAGACACAGCATCTGAAAAAAACTCTGCAGGCACCTTCTGGCATCCAACCAACAACATAACCTTTCGTCTTAAACGTCTAATTCTACGGAGAACATCGCTGGTCTCCATGTTTTCCCCATACGCCGTCAAATGAACCACGACTCCGCCCTGGGCTTTCCAATCTTTAACCGCGCTCTTCCAGCGTGTACCCATCTCAAAAAAGAAGTTCCCGCCCCAATTCCGCGTAACCTTCTCAACGGTTTCCTTTATTTTCTCGTCCACAACATCGGAAAGCAGAAAGCCTGAAGCCCCCAACGCCCGAGCAGTAAGGGCAACATGAGTGGTAAGCCTTGCGTCTCGTTGTTGCCTGTGTCCCCACCTCAGCACAACAATTTCCTGCGCAGTTTCTTCGTTGCTATTGGAGATTGCGGATTGGTCCGAATTTTCCATCAAGTTCTTCCACTCGTTTTCGCACTTTTTCGGTGAAAAGGGGGTTTGCCTCAAAAACAACGTGCACAGAGTCGCTCATGAACGTTACCTTCTGCACGTTTGCTTTTTCATGAACCCAAGACAAGAACGGCATGGTTTCGGTGGTTAATGGAACAGAAAAAGATGCTTCCACGTAATCTTCAAGTTTTTTCAGTATTTCCCGTTTCAACACTTCAAGGTTCGTGCGGTACAACGCCGACAAAAGAATAGGATTCTGAGTTTTAGCTTTCAGCGCCTCAAGCTTTTCTGCCCTTTCTTTTTCACTTAGCACGTCGATTTTGTTCAGCACAGTAATAACAGGTATACCCGATGCGCCTATACGTTCTATGGTTTCTAGGCATATGCCGTTTTTCTTTTCAATTTTCTCCAAGGGTTCACTTATGTCTAACACCAACAATATGAGGTCTGAATAGATGGTTTCTTCAAGAGTTGAATGAAACGCTTCAATCAGCCTTATGGGTAAGCGGTCTATGAAGCCAACGGTGTCTGTTAGAAGGAACTTTCTTTTTGAGATTTCCACAAGCCGCGTTGTGGTTGAAAGCGTCGTGAACAGCGCCTTGTCAACCAGCGTTGTTTCTTCTGTCAAAGCGTTAAACAGTGAACTTTTTCCCGCGTTTGTGTATCCTGCTAAAGAAATGGTGAAAAACCCTAATGCGGCTCTTCTTTCACGGTGCAAAAACCGTTTTTCTCGAATTTGTTCGAGTTTTCGTTGGATAGTGTGAACCTGCCTCTTTACTGCATCCTGATAAACGTCAGCTTCGTAGGCTCCAAGCCCCATGAATCCAGGCTGCTCTTGCAACTTTGCTAACCTTACTCTTGCTTTGGCGTGGGCAAGCTCATACCGCAACGTCGCCAGCTGAATCTGCAGTTTAGCCTCCACGGTTGTAGCCCTTTTCGTGAAGATTTCAAGAATCAGCTTGAAGCGGTCGATGGCTTCTACTCCCGTAGCTTTTGCCAGATTGTACGATTGAACCGACTTCAAAGGGTTGTCAAAAATAAGCTTCTCAGCATCCGTTTCTTCGACAAGCGCAGCGAGTTCTTCCACTTTTCCAGCGCCTATCTGATAACGGGCATCAGGCTCTCTGAACTGCTCCATCTTTGCGACAACGGTGTATCCAGCGGCTTCTGCAAGTTTTTTGAGTTCATCCAAGCTTGATGCTTCGCGGTTCAGGCGTCTTTGCACTATGATTGCTTTCGTTCTGTGGGCTCCTCCCCGCCTTTCTTGTCCAGTTGTATAAGGTCGCCTAATGTTGGCTCCCGATTTAGTGATTTAGGAATGCCCTGAGGGATTTTTTCTTCTTTTATCGGAACGAGAAGCTTAATTTTCAAAGCATGCTCAAGCTTGGTGACGAGAATGTTATTAGGCGCCATTTTTCCAGTTTCAAGTTTGCTTAAAACGGATGCTTTTTCATTTATTTTTTTGCCGAGTTCCTCATGGGAAAGACCCATTCCTTCTCGTGCCTGCCGGATTTTCGAGTCGTAGCCTTCAACTATTTCTTGAGTGATGTCCACTCTGGCTTGCGCCGGTTTCTTTTTCTGAATAAACGGCGTTGACGGCAACGGCTTTTTCAGCGTTCTTGGTTCACGTTCGAACTCTTCATCTCTGATTATTTTTCCATGTTTGGAACATTCAATGCATACTGTCAGCTTGGCGCCTTCAATTAAGGCTCTGGTTGGAGCACCGTGGATTTTGCGTCCGCAAACTTCGCATCGCATTGATTTTTCACCTAGATTGTCTTTATTATTCGGTAGTGTTTATAGTTGTCGAATTAACGCAGGGTGAAAATACGTGGAAAGCGCGTTAAACCGCATAAGAAGCATCGCTGACTACCAGTTCGGAAAAGGCGTTGGCGCCAAGCTTTTTCCAGAAAACGTGGAAATCACGTATTCCAAAACGACTGGCAGAATTCGCTACGTGCATTTGAATGGTGAAAGACTTGTAACACTTCGACCTACCGACGGCTTATTTTCCTTAAGCATCACCGCCGCTCGGATCTTAGCTGAAAACCGTGGTTTAGCCACCTGCTTCGTCACTGTTCAACAAGACGTTTCAACCGTTATCGCTGAAGGCCACGATGTGTTTGCGGCGCACGTTGTCAAGGCTGACGGGGCAATCCACGCCAAAGATGAAGTTGTGGTTGTCGATGAGGAAAGTAATGTTTTGGCTGTTGGGCGTGCTTTGCTGTCGAGTGCGGAGATGCAGGCGTTCAAGACTGGCGTGGCTGTTAAAGTCAGGCGAGGATGCGCGAAGGAAAGTTAAGTATATGAGGGTCTACTGTAGAATAACTGGTGGAAGTGAACCTTTATGCATAGACGCGTGAATCCCCGAGAACAAAGGCGCATGATGCAGCGCATGGGCATGAACATGGACTCCATGCCAGATGTTGAACAAGTCATCATAAAAACCAACAGCAAGGAGATTGTTGTGGAACAGCCTGAAGTGGCGATTCTGGAGATGCAGGGACAAAAAATCTTCCAAGTCATCGGCGGAAAAGTCACCGAAAGAGCGCCTCAAAGCACCACGGCTAGCGCACCAAAAGTTACGGTGTCAGAGGAAGACGTGAAACTTGTGGCAGACCAAACGGGCAAAAGCGTAGAAGAAGCCAGAAACGCCTTGGAAGAATGCGAGGGCGACCTGGCGAAGGCAATACTGCTGCTTCAGTCATAACAGGCGCTTTAGATTACTTTTATGTTCAGAAAAGACTTCTCCTCCCTATTATAAAGGCGGAACTTCTGAGTGGAAGTTTTGTCTAAAATGCAGGATTTTTCTTTTTGCCGCTGAGAAGAAGAGTTACCTTTCCTTCTTAAGAAATGAAGAACGTTCTATCCTATTTGGATAACCGGTTAAAGCGGTTATACATTAGGAGACTAAGAGATGGGAATTGGTTTTTTGGAATCATTCATCGACAGGAGCTGCTTGAGGTCTTTTTTCATCATGTTTATCCAGCCCTGTTCAAAATGGAACGAAGCGTTGTCGCTGATCACTCTGACCCTGCATTCGCCTTTGCAATCAGACTCTTTTTTGGGGATTTTCCCGCATCTCGCTTTGCAAAGCTCGTTAACATAATTGTTAATCCGCAGGTACAGCCTTTCAGGTTTGAACGATGGCATATACTGCTCCGAGATTCTCTGAATGTCATTCTGCATCAACTCTTGTTTTGCAGCGGCCGTGAACCTTTTGCCGAAAAGAAAACCTTTATCGTATTCTTCACGTTCCATGTCTTCCAACATCTTTCGGACAGCGTTTATTCCAACAAATCCAGATTTCGTCTTCGACTCCACTATGCGTAACAGAATTTTTTCGTTTGATTCCGTGTCTAAAGCGGTTATGTCTACGCCTTCATCCCACTTTGCCTTATCCTCACAGCTGTAGTTCCGCATTGCCATGAATAATTCGGCTTCATCTTGAATGCTCACTTTAACTCCTCCTTTTTAATATAATTTTAAACGGATCGCAAATCTTAAAATCATTGCCGCAATAACCTAAAAACTTGTGTCCATTATCTCCATATATATTCTCATAACAGTTAATATACCCTTCCATAAATATGGCTGTTTTAATGAAAAAACATTCAAAATACACAAACGGAAAGTGCAGACTTCACCTATCAGCCTTTTGTTAACACGCTTCAAGAGTTTTCGCAATTTTGCGTGCAAACCTTTAAATCAAATGGTCAGCTACACCAACAAATAATTGAAAATTGCTATTTTCAATTTCAGTCACAAGCTAATAGAGGTGATTTTACACGTCCCAGAAAAGAATGTTTGAGATCAAATGCGACGAGTGCGGCAAAAACGCCACGGTGCCGTTCAAGCCTAAAGAAGGCAAGCCCGTTTACTGTAGCACATGCTTCTCGAAACGCGTTAATAATAGACGCGAAAGTTCCAATTTGAACTTCAGTTTTAACGCGAAAAACGCGTGGGCAAGGCGCGGCGGCGATTTCAAAGGAAAGAAAGAGGAAGAGCCGTTCAGCGTTTTCCAAAAATACTAGTGCGCAACGCACGCGTAAAACAAGTGTTTTGCAGGTTCAGTTATTTCTATATAGTAGGTTAGCCATTACTTTTTCCGAGAGGGATTGGATGGCGACTCAAATTTCTGACGTTGCAGTAGTGGGTCATTTCGCTATAGACACCATTTGCCTACCGAGCCGTTCCAGCCCTTTCGTCGTTTTAGGCGGGTCCGTAACGTATGTTTCCTTCGTGGCAAAACGTTTGGACGCCGTGGTTTCAATAATTTCGAAGGTCGGCGGGGATTTTCCTGAGGCTTACATGTGGTGGCTTCGGGAAGAAGGCATAGACCTGTCCAGCGTCACTAGGTTTGCGAACGAGCAGACTACACATTTTGAACTCGGATACAGCAAAGACCTGTCAAACAGGACCTTAAAACTGAAAAGCAAGGGGTCCACGATCAGCCCAAGTGATTTGCCTTGTTCTCTGCAAGCTAAGGCTATTCACATCGCGCCTATTGCCGGCGAAATTTCTTATGAGGTGGTGGAAAAACTGAAGGGGTGCGCCGAGGTTCTATCCCTTGACCCTCAAGGTTTGCTGCGGCGCTTTGATAAAAAAGGAAAAGTGACGTCACGCGCTCCAGTTGACAAGCGCCTTTTCAGCCTCATCAACATCTACAAATCCTCGCTGGAAGAAATTACCGCTCTTACAGGCCATTCGGACCTTAATTCAGCCATAGACGCTGTTCACGACTTCGGAGTTAAAACAATCATCGTCACCTTAGGCGCCGAAGGCTCGGTGCTTTCTGTAGAAAGAACGCTTTACAAGGTTCCCGCGTGCAACTCCAGAGTGTTCGTTGACCCCACTGGCGCAGGGGACGCTTTCATAGGCGGCTTTTTAACCGAGTATATCCGGCAAAAGGATGCTTTTTGGTGTGCCTGCGTGGGTTCCGCTGCGGCGTCGCTGGTTGTCGAAGGCATTGGACCGACATTTTTCGGAGAAAAGGAAGAGATTTATCAGAGAGCCCGCTCTGTCTATGAAAAAGAAATTAAGCCGTAACGAGTATTGTACTGCATAAAATTGTGTGAGGCGAGAATTGTTGGGACGCATAGGCAAGGGAGTTAAATGCAGCGTGTCAGGTTGTGGCCGAGAAGCTGTTCGTTCAGTGGCGACTGGAAAAGCCAAGTCTGCAGGGTTAAACGTTAGCAGTAACGAAAAACGTGTTTACCTTTGCAGGGAGCATTACAAGGAGTTCAAGAAGAAGACTAAAAAAGACAAAACCGTTGATAAGTGGCGTTACGGCGCCTAGCAAGAGTGAGCACAATGCGAATACTGCAACTGCACTCTAACTTCATCGTTTTCAAGCCTGTTAAGAAAGAGATAGCCCTGGCTGAAGAGGCAAAGAAAGAAGAAAATCGCGTTGAAGAAGTTGTGGTTCTCTTCACCGCCATCGAGAAAGGCGACAAGGAGGCCACAGCGAAGAAAGCTATAGATGACGTGCAAGCGTTTCTTCAAAACCTCAAAGTTAACCGCATTTTGATTTATCCCTTCGCTCACTTAAGCAGCAACCTGTCCAAGCCCTCCGAAGCGCTGAAAATCGTGAAAGCGATGGAAGCCTACGCGAAACAAAAGGGCATTGAGACGTATCGTGCTCCTTTCGGTTGGACCAAACAGTTCACAATTTCCATTAAAGGGCACCCCTTGGCTGAGCAGGCACGCTCCTACCTAGCCGAAACTGTAAAAGCGGAAGTGCTGCAAGAAGTTAAGGAAGAGGAACCCGTTTCTGCAGCGTTGAAAGCTGAAGATACACTCAGGTCTTTCTGGCATATCCTTCAACCTGACGGCTCGCTGGTGCCGATTGAAAAATTCGATTTCAAAGGGCATGCAAACCTGAAAAAGTTCTCTCAGTATGAGATTAAGAAGACCCGTGCAGTCACGCAGATGCCGCCTCATGTGCCTTTGATGAAGCGGCTGGAGATATCTGATTATGAGCAGGGAAGCGACCCCGGCAACCTTCGCTGGTACCCGAAAGGCAGGTTAATCAAGTCGCTGCTGGAGCAGTTCGTGACTTCTGAGATGATAGCGTACGGCGCCATGGAAGTTGAAACTCCAGTCATGTACGATTATAATCATCCAAGCTTATCGGACTATCTGAACCGTTTTCCTGCACGACAGTACCTGTTACAAAGTGAGGACAAAAAACTTTTCCTCAGGTTTGCCGCGTGCTTCGGGCAGTTCCTGATGGTGCATGACGCCCAGTTCTCTTATCGACAGATGCCGCTGAAACTCTACGAGCTAACACGTTACAGTTTCAGGCGCGAAAAAAGCGGTGAAGTCTGCGGTTTAAGGCGGCTACGCGCGTTTACCATGCCTGACTGCCACGCGTTCTGCACCGATTTGGAGCAGGCGAAAGAAGAATTTAAAACAAGATTTAACCTGTGCATCAGCGTCTTAAGCAGCATCGGCTTGCAAAAAGATGATTACGAAATCGCAATACGGTTTACAAAGGACTTTTACGAAGAAAACAAGGGCTTCATCACAGATTTAGCTGGAATCGTAGGTAAGCCTCTTTTAGCGGAAGTGTGGAAAGAGCGGATTTTCTACTTCAGACTGAAATGGGACGCCAACTTCATAGACAACCAGAATAAAGCCGCGGCGCTTTCCACGGACCAGATAGATGTTGAAAACGCAAAAAGATACGAAATAACCTACGTTGACGAGAAAGGCGAAAAACAGAACCCGCTGATTCTGCACTGCTCGCCAAGCGGCGCCATCGAAAGATGCGTCTACGCCTTGCTGGAGAAAGCTTACAAAGAGCAACAGACAGGCAAGTTGCCGATGCTTCCCCTGTGGCTGTCGCCAACACAAGTGCGGTTAATCCCAATATCTGATAGCTTTAACGAGAAAGTGGCGGAAATCGCCAATAAAGTCGCTGCGCACTGCATACGCGTTGACATCGATGACCGCACGTCTACGTTGCAGAAGAAAATTAGAGACGCCGAGATGGAGTGGGTGCCCTACATAATCGTGGTGGGGCAGCGTGAACTCGAATCAGGGGTTCTGGCAGTCAGAGACCGCGAGGCCCACGGCAAGGTGCAAAAGATGAAGCTGGATGAGTTGATAACTAAAATCTCAGGTAAAGTTGAAGGCAAGCCTTTCAAGCCTCTTCCTTTGCCTCTGAACCTTTCGAAAAGGCCCCAATTCTACGGCTGATATACGAAGCATATAGTTCACTGCCAAAAAATATATCAAATCATAACTTGATAAGAAAGCCAGCATTAGGTGAAACGCCGATGATAAAAGAACTGCAGGTTTACATTGACGGAGTTTACTATCCGAAATCAAAGGCTAAAGTCTCAGTTTTCGATCACGGTCTCCTGTACGGAGACGGGGTTTTCGAAGGCATCCGAGCCTACAACGGCATTGTCTTCAAACTCAACGAACACATCAGCAGGCTCTATCGTTCTGCACATGCTTTGAGGCTGGCAATACCGCTGACAAAAGAAGAGATGACTCAGGCGGTGCTGGAAACGTTGCGGAAAAATAGCTTGCGGAACGCGTATATTCGTTTGGTCGTGACAAGAGGAATAGGTGATCTGGGACTGGACCCGCGGAAATGCCCCAAGCCCTCCGTGATTATCATAACGGACACTATTTCCATAATGTCAAGCGAAGCTAAAGAAAAAGGCATAACCACCATGATTCCTTGGGTGAGGAGAAACTCCGTGGACTCCACCACACATGAGATAAAGTCTCTGAACTACCTTAACAGCGTGTTAGCTAAGATGGAAGCCACCGCGAACGGCGTTGACGAGGCGATTTGCTTGGACAAAAACGGCGTTGTAGCCGAAGGCGTGGGCGAGAACCTGTTCACAGTGAAGGATGGGAAACTGTTTACTCCGCCAAGCAGCGCCGGCGCGTTAGCTGGCATCACCGCAAAGTTTACGGTCAAGCTTGCCAAAAACTTAGGTTACGAGGTCGCTGAGACTGACTTAACGCCGTTCCAGCTGTTTACAGCCGACGAAGCGTTCTTTACCGGAACAGCCGCGGAAGTCGTGCCCATCCGCGAAGTGAACAAGCGGCAAATAGGCAACGGAAGACCAGGCCCCGTCACAAAGAAGCTAATGGTAGCGTTCCAGAAAGCAATCGCTGACCCAGCCGAAGGCGTACAGATCTAAGCAGGCAACTACTTCTTTTTCATGAACCGTTCTACTTCGTTGAACGCCTCTTCCAACGTTTCGATCGGTGGTAGGAATACGCCTCTGACGTGCCCTGCGCCGTAAGCAGGGTCAAAACCTGAACCATGCACCAGAAGCACGCCGGTCTCTTTGAGGAGGTCAACGGCGAACTCCATGTCCGTCTTCCACCTTGACCCTACACCATGGATTTTGGGGAAAAAGTAGAAGGCGCCTTCCGGTTTCGCGCAGCTTATCCCTTCAATTTCGTTGAGCCGTTTCCAAGCGTAGTCTCGTCTAAGCCTGAGCTTTTCCACCATTTTTTTCACGTGATCCTGCGGACCTCTTAAAGCGGCTACGCCCGCCACTTGAGCCGGCGTGTTGGCGCAGATTCTTATGCGCTCCTCTTTTTCGATGGTTTCCTTCAACTCTTTTAATTCGCCGTTTGGCTGGTGGAAGTAAACGTAGCCGAGCCGCCACCCAGTCATGAGGTACACTTTTGAGAACCCGTTCAATCCTACGACAGGCAGGTCTTTGGCTATGCTGGAGGTGCTGACGTAGTCTTCAACGTATCTTATTTGGTCGTAAATCTCATCCGATAAAACAAGCAGGTCATGTTCTCCTGCTATATCCAGCATTTGCTTGACAACTTTCTTTTTGTAAAGGGCACCCGACGGATTGTTAGGGTTGATTATCACTAACGCGCGTGTTTTTTCTGAGATTTTGCTTCGCAAATCGTCAAGGTCTGGCTGCCAGTTTTCTTCTTCAACCGTTTCGTACGTGATTGGGGTTCCATCGTAAGACTTCGAGTAAGAGAGGTACGGTGGATAGGCGGGTCCTGGAACGAGGATTTCGTCGCCCTTTTCTATGAGGGCGGCTATGACCATTCTGATTCCTTCGGAGACGCCAGAGGTGATTAAAACGTTTTCTGCTGGTATGTTTACGCCGTTGACTCGTTTTTCTTTTTCGGCGATTGCCTGTCTTAGTTCGGGTACTCCTTCTGAATCGGAGTAGCAGTTTTCTCCTGATTGCACCGCCTCAACCATTGCCTGCCGGATGTGAGGAGGCGTGGGAAAATCGAAGGCTACAGGATCTCCGATGTTCAGATAGAAAATTTTCTTTCCTGATTTTGTTATGGGTCCTGCGTTGACTATTACGTCGCGTATGGCGTATTCAATAGCCTTTGCGCGCGCAGCGACTTTAACGTTCACCTGTGTTAAGCTCCTGTTTTACTGCAACAGTTGCACAGTTCAAAAACATAAAGCTTCCGAAATAATTCATTTTTTGAATGGAAATGGCGTGTTTCATGTTGATTGGTGAATAGTAAGTCTTAATTGTTCAGTAAACTTTAACTTTCATGTTGCCATAATAATACGTGCTTAGGTTGGGTGAATGTGAGTGTTTGGTTGGACTGGCGTATTTCTTAACGTTGACTTAACCAGAAATAAGGTGGTTGCCGAATCATATGACACTACCTTGGCTTTGAATTTTATGGGCGGAAGAGGCTTTGCAGCCAAGATTCTTTGGGACAGGCTAACACCCGGAATTGACCCGTTATCAGTTGAAAACAATCTCATTTTTGCTGCGGGTCCCTTAACTGGTTTCGGCTTGCCGAACAGCGGCAAATTAGTCGTTGCCGCCAAGAGCCCTTTGACGGGTGGCTACGGCGACGGAAACATGGGAACCCAGGCGGCTATCCAAATGCGCAAGGCGGGCTACGACGCAGTTATCATCGAAGGCAAATCCGAGACGCCAGTGGTTCTTCATATTAGAGACACGGTCGCCGAGTTTATAGATGCCAAAGATTTGTGGGGTTTAAACTCGTTCGAGACCGAGGCTCAGCTGAAATCCCTTTATGAGCGCACCGCCGGCATCGTTTCGATTGGTCCCGCGGGAGAGAACCTCGTAAAGTTTGCCACGGTTGTTTCTCAAGAGGGTCGCGCTGGCGGAAGACCTGGAATGGGTGCTGTGATGGGGTCTAAGAATTTGAAGGCGGTAGTTTTTGAGGGTTACAATGAAATTCCCGCTGCTTATCCGAAGAGCATGAAAGAGCTAAGTGCGGCGGGTTATCGGGAGGTCATGACAAAGCCTAATTACGCGTTTTGGAAGCGGCAGGGAACGATATCCACGGTGGAGTGGAGTCAGGAAAACAGTGCGCTTCCCACCTGTAATTTCCGTGAAGGTGTCTTCGACAAAGCCGACAAGATAGGTGGGTTTGCCATGGAGAAAATTAAAGTCGGTAACCGCGGCTGTCCGCAGTGCAACATGACGTGTGGTAATGTGGTTAAAGGCTCTGATAGGAAGGAATCTGAGATTGATTACGAAAACATAGTCATGCTAGGGTCTAACATCGGGTTGGGCAATCTTAAACAGATTGCGGCTTTAAACCGTTTTGCCGATGAACTGGGGCTGGACACGATTTCGCTGGGGAACGTGCTGGGTTTCGCCATGGAAACTTCTGAGAAAAAGCGTGTTCCCGAAAAGATTCAGTGGGGAAAATTCCAGGAAACCAAGGCGTTGATTGAAGACATTGCTTACAGACGTGGGTTTGGTGATGTTCTCGCTGAGGGAGTTCGATCGGCAGCTGCCAAAATAGGTCATGGGTCAGAGGATTGGGCTATGCATGTTAAGGGTTTGGAGATAAGTGCTTATGATTGCCATGCTGCGCCTGCTATGGCACTGTCTTACGCTACAAGCTCCGTTGGCGCTCACCATAAGGATGCGTGGGTTATCTCTTGGGAGGTCCAGTTTGGACGCAAAGGGTATCGTGAAGAAAAAATTAACAAGGTCATAGAGATGCAGCGTCTTCGGGGCGGCGTTTTCGAATCTCTCACCGTTTGCCGTTTCCCCTATGCTGAACTCGGTTTCGAGCTTGAATGGTACACGAAATATCTTCACGCGGCCACAGGTCGGGAGCTGCCGTTTAACACTTTGATCTATACGGCTGATAAGATTCTAAACTTGATTCGGGCTTTTTGGATTCGGGAGTATGCGAGTAACTGGGCGAAAGACATGGATGTTCCGCCTATGAGGTGGTTTACGCAGCCTCTAACCGAAGGTCCGCTGAAGGGCGCTATGCTTGATCCCTTAAAATATGATGCCATGCTGAACAAGTATTACAGGAAGAGAGGCTGGGACGAGAGAGGAATACCGAAGAAGTCTACGCTGAAGAAGCTAGGGTTGTCAGATGTAACTAAGGAACTCGGCAATTATGTCAAGTTAAACGATTAAGCCGAGGGTTTAGTAGGATCGGGCGAAGTACACCATTTCCACCGCTTTCTCTCCGCAGTAGACACAGTTGGCCACTGGCGTTTCTTTTTCGAAAGGCCGTAGTCTGATTGTGGCGCCGGTTTCATCTTTTACTTTTTCTTCACATTCCGAGCTGCCGCACCATGGGGCTTTGATGAAGCCGCCTTTGGTTTGGAGTGTTTCTTTGAAGTCAGCGTAGTTCTGCACGGTTGTTGTTTTTTCTTCTAGGGCTGTTTTGGCTTTAGCGTAAAGGTTGGTTTGGATTTCTTCAAGAAGCGTTTCTACGGTTTGCACTGCCGCCTCCATCTTGGCGGTGGTTTTCTGGTAGGTGTCTCTTCGCGCCAAGGTTACCTGTTCCTGTTTGAGGTCTCGGGGGCCTATTTCTATTCTGATGGGTACGCCTTTGAGTTCCCACTCGTTAAATTTCCATCCGGGCGTGTACTCGGGGCGGTCGTCTAAGACTACGTTTACGCCTTTCTTTTTGAGTTGTTGGTAGATTTCGTTGGCTTTTGCGGCTATGGCGTCTGAGTCAGCAGCCTTGTAGAGTATTGGGACTATTACAACCTGTACCGGGGCGACTTTCGGTGGCAGCACTAAGCCGCGGTCGTCTCCGTGAACCATGACCACGGCGCCTATGAGCCTTGTGGTTATGCCCCATGAGGTTTGCCAGACGTAGTGTTCTTTCTCGTCTTCTCCGATGAATTTTATGTCGAATACTTTGCCGAAGTTTTGGCCGAGGTTGTGGCTGGTTCCCATCTGCAGGGCTTTTCCGTCGGGCATCATGGCTTCAAGCGTGGTCGTGTAGAGGGCTCCGGCGAATTTTTCGCTTTCCGTTTTGACCCCGACGAGCACGGGGATTGCCAGGTAGTTTTCCATCACGTCTTGGTATTCGCCTAGGATGTTCATGACTTCTTTTTCGGCTTCTTCGCTTGTAGCATGCGCGGTGTGGCCTTCTTGCCAGAGGAACTCGCGGGTGCGCAGAAACAGTTTGGTGGCTTTTGTCTCCCACCGCACGATGTTGCACCATTGATTGATTTTAATGGGCAGGTCGCGCCAGCTTCGGATCCATTTGGCAAACGTGGCGTACATTATGGTTTCCGAGGTGGGTCTTATGGCGAGTTTCTCTTCCAGTGGGGAGCTGCCGCCTTCGGTTACCCACGCGACTTCGGGCACGAATCCTTCGAAGTGTTCCGCTTCCTTTTTCAGGTAGCTTTCAGGGATGAACATGGGGAAATACACGTTTTTGTGTCCTGTCGCCTTGATTTTCCGGTTGAAAATTTCTTGGATTTTCTCCCATATGGCGTAAGAGTGTTCACGTATGATCATGCAGCCCTTGACGGGCGCGTAATCCGCCATTCCTGACTTCAGGATTAGTTCGGTGTACCAAGCGGAGAAGTCTTCGCTTTTTTTTGTGGTTACTCCAGTGTCTGACATAGCCTTTCTCTCCTTCTGTTTTACGCTGGAGGCATATAACCATAACGCAGAGTCTAAATCAAAACAGGAAGCGAGCAGCTGTTTTTTGGTGGAAAAACAAAGGTGAGCCGAAAATCCCTGCTTAACGGTGACGTTTTTTGAAGTGCACCAAGACTGTTACCAGCGTTGCGATTATAAATAGGGTGGGAATTGTCCATGATGGAAACTCGGGGAGCTCTGGCGTGGATTCTGGAGCGGGGGATGCTGTGGGTGATGGTGTTGGGGCAGATTCTGTTGGAGTGGGAGTAGGCGATGGAGAGGGAGAGGGTATGGGAACGTTTGCGATGCCAACGGGATTCATAAGTGGATAATTGTCTTGATTGCTATAATCTATTAAGTATGGTGTGTCGCCTATTCCGTCGCCGTTGGCGTCTGCGCCCGCGTAGTCGCTCCAATAGTTGCCCACGGTGCCGTTGTCCCAAATGCTGACTGCTACGGAACCCGCCAGTACTACTTCATTGTAAACATTTTCAATGTTGTTGACAAAATTGTTATAGTAAATTAGGTTGTCGTGCGCGCCACCCTGCGAATAAATCGTCATTGTTGATATACCTATTTTGTTATCTTCCAGCTGGTTTTCAACAATAGTGTTGTTGGACGATGTCCCCAGGTTGATGCCTGTTCCGTTGGTTCCAACTATGTAGTTTCCAACTACTGCATTGTTTGAGCCTCTATATATGATGCCGTAGGGACTAGGGTTGTCTGGAACAAATGTATAATTGCAATTTGTTAAGTGATTTCCAAATATTATGTTTCCGTTACCACTGCCGCCAATGCCCCGCCCACTATTAACAGTGTTATTAGCTATTACATTTCCGTCGCCACTGCAATCAAGACCTCGACCATTATTCAAGACGTTATTTGCGAAAATCGAATTGTAAGATGCGAGGAAAAATATGCCGTCTCCATTGATAACTGCATTCACAATTTTTATGTTAGTGGTAGCATTAACTTGCCATTCATAGCCGACTTGCACAGGTAGTGGTCCGTAGATGCCTCCAACAACATGTCCTGCGCCGTCAAAAACGGTATCGTTTCTCTCCAAACGAACATAGTCATCAATGTCATCTATAAGAGTGTAGACATCCCCGTTACGTTGGATAGGTGCAGTAGAAGGGTCAATGCTTCCATCAGCTTTAATGGTTATGGCTTCGAAGTCTTGAGCAGATGTGAAGTTAACATAATGTAACATAGCTACTAATGAAAACAAGAGTGCCCAGATGAGTGTCAGTACTAATGCTGTTCTCCTCATAAACATCACCTTTTGCGTTTCCTGAAGTAGATCAGTAAACCAGCGCCCACCAAAACGAGGGCAGTAGTAGAAGATGTAATCACAGTCGCAACAGGAAAAGATTCAGGCAAATCCACACTGAAAGATATTGTTTTTGGGTCCGCAGCGTTGCCAGCCAAGTCAGCCGCATACAAGGTCACGTTATGCGCTCCTTCATCCAAGCCTGTTAAGATCAAGCTATCCGTTATGGTTTGATTTTGTTTTCCGTCTAAGCAATACAGAATTTCGGAAGCAGCCTCACTAACGGTGAAATCCAATTTAACATCTGACGCGACATAGGTTACATTTGGCGGCGACAGAAAAGAGATACTCGGTGAAACGAGGTCTTTGGTGAAATGAACCGTTGAAGAACCAGTTATTTCGAATTTCTCATAGTTAGTTAGAATCGTGTCCGTGTATCCGGTTACGAATTTTTGGCTTACTTCGTAAATAACAGAGCCTACGGCATAAATTGTAAGCGAGAGGTTGCCTCCGCGCCCTCCACGCACATCAGACAGGTTTATTGAAAACGAAGTAGACCTCACGAAGCCTTCGTCAGTGATTGATATTTCGTTTGGTTCCCAACTGGCTTTATAATACAATTTGGATACTGAACGAATAACTTTGTCAAAGTTCGCTTCTGGAATATTTACGTCAAAAGTTAGGTTAAGGTTCTTTGAGTAATATGAACCGTTTTGGGGTGTGTGAATGATAATTACGGGTGGTTTTGCGTCTGCTGGCGGTGGAACTTCAGTGGTCTTATACTCATAGCGGTAAGGGTTTGCCTGTGTTGACTTAACAAAAAAAGCTCCAGCTACTGCTGAGAGCAGAAGCGCCAAAATGAAAGCTGCGGTTAAGAGCGTCTTCTTGTTCACGGGCAACCCCTGCTTAATGCTGGGTTGTTTCTGTTTTAAAAGCGTTTTTAT
>Ga0307420_1000534_pt1 | contig 17504 bp, 13 predicted proteins | sample SalMarWE160240MG_2_FD_202167 | JGI IMG/M metagenome (GOLD analysis project Ga0307420, IMG submission 202167) | Salt marsh sediment microbial communities from the Plum Island Ecosystem LTER, Massachusetts, United States - WE1602-40 | ecosystem: Environmental > Aquatic > Marine > Intertidal zone >... | reverse complement strand
TAAAGTTATGATGGCAATTCCTTCTTCTTTAGAAAAGATTATATCTTCAAATTCCATGTTCCCCTCCTCTTCCCCCCGGTCTCGACGCCCCGGTAACAAGAGCTACCTTCCCTTCTAAAGACATATCTTCTTCTCCTTCAATCAAGTTACTGGCAGCTTAGTATTATTTTCGCTTATTTCACACGCTCAAAGGCGTAATATACCCGGTCGCGTATCTGGGTTTCCCGCTTAACCTCTATAGGGTGTGACGGGACTTCAAAGACGACCAGCTTAACTTCATCGCCCTCTTTTAGCTCGCCCTCAGCGCAGTTCACGATGCGCACTAGCAGGTGCTTGAGCGGGCTATCCTTGCCGAAGTTAAGCCAGGCCAGGATTAGCGGTGGGGGAAAACCGAGAGGAGCCCCGGCCTGAGTCTCGGTGAAGGTAACGACCCTGGCCTTCCGGGGCAGGTCTACCCACTCCAATTCTTCAGACCAGCAGCGGGGGCAGATAACCCCCGGCGGGAAGGCGATATGCCCGCACTTTTTACACTTGGTGCTGGTAAACCTGCCCTCTCTGAGGTTATCGTAAAACTGATGGAGCCGATTAAATTCCGGGCATTCCAACGGCCACATATCCATTTCCGTAATATATCGGCCATCCAGAGCTGGAGTCCCGACTATTGTTGCCTCTTGTAATTCCGCCATCTTCTTTCTCCTTATCCTAATTATTTATTATTCAACCGGTTCCGTCCCGTAGATTACCACCGTGTGCTGGGCACAGGTACCGCTCAGATTATGCGCCAGGGCGAACTTGGGATTTTTGGCTTGATTTATAGCCCTCCCCTGAAGTTGCTTACAAAGCTCAAGGGACTGGCGGGCGCCGGAGGCACCGAAGGGGTGCCCGCAGCTGATAAGGCCACCATCGGTATTTATGGGACGTTTACTGCCAAGATTGAGGGCGCCTGAGGCTACATAAGCACCGCCTTCTCCCTTCTCACAGAAACCAAGCTCCTCCATCTCTATAATCTCGGATATGGTAAAGCAATCATGGACCTGAGCCACATCTATATCGGCGGGGGTAAGCTGGGCATTTTTGAAAGCCACCTCACCCGCCTTCTTCAGATGGGGCCACTCGGCCAGGGTTTCCCCCGGCCACCCGGCCGACATGCTGTGGGTGGCGTGCTGCCCCGTGCCGCGAATGTAGACCAGCGGCCGGTCGGACATCTCCCTGGCTCTCTCCTCCGAGGCAATGATAACCGCCGAGGCGCCATCAGTTAGGGGGCAGCAGTCGAAAAGACCGAACGGGTCAGCAATTAGCCGGGCATCCAACGCCTCTTCCATGGTGAGCGTTTTCGAGTAAAAGTGCGCCTTGGGATTGGTTGAGCCGTAGTTATAGTTGGCTACGGAGACATGAGCCATCTGCTCCTTGGTCGTCCCGTAGCGCTTCATGTGCATCTTGGCAATCATGGCAAAGAAGGGCGGGGGTACGCCCAAGCCCATGGCGGAGTCCCAATCATGGTCATTGACCGCCAGTTCTGTATAGTTTGTTTCCCATCGCTGGGGCAGGTAACTCTTCTCGGCGCCTGTCACCAGAACTACCTCAGAAATACCACTTTCTACCATTCCCTTGGCCAGAATAATCCCCGTGTTGGAGCCGGCGCACAGGGTATCCAGCCTGGTGCAGATTGAGGTCGGTTTTAATCCCAATCTGTGAGCTATAAGAGGCGCTGTGTTCAGGGCGTTGGAATGCCTCCCTACCTTTGTGGAACAAAAGAGGAGGCCATCGATGTCTCCGGGCTTCAGTGCCGGAATGTCGTCAGAACAGGCTTTGGCCGCCTCCTGAACCATATCGAATAAGGTTGCCTGTCTTACGCCAAATTTACTCACTCCCCCACCAACTATTACAGCATTCGTCCTTTTTACCATCTAAATTCCTCCCTTTCTTTAACTCAATATTATGCTGTCTCAATAGGTTTAAGCCATCCCGAGGCGACTTTTAATGTCTTCTTTCAGGGCTCTCTTATCTGCTTTGCCTACTTTCGTCAACGGGATGCTGTCAATAAACTCAATTCTCTCCGGTAGCTGAAGCACGGAAGCCCCTTTACCCTTCAAAAATGAGATAATCTCTTCAAAACTAAGCTTCGCCCCCGAGACAGGCTTGATATAAGCGCATATCCTTTCTCCCAATTCTTTATCGGGCATGCCGATTACTGAAACGTCCTCAACGCTCGGGTGAGTAATAATCAACTTCTCGATTTCAGCAGGAATGATATTTTCACCACCTCGGAGAATGATATCCTTAATCCTGCCGGTTATCTTAATTCTCCCCGAATCGTCCATTGCTGCCAAGTCGCCAGTTTTGAAGAACCCATCCTTAGTGAAGCTTCTCCTATTCTCCTCAGGAGCGTTAAAATAACCGCTGAACACGTCTGGCCCCTTGGCTACCAGTTCTCCCTCTGTATTTAGTGGCAGCTCTGTTTCATCTTGGTCAATGATTTTATATTCAGAAAAAGGGCAACATGGTTTTCCCGAGGTGCTACAAATGGTATCTAGGTCATAATCCAATCCCGTCATACAGTTCAAGCCCTCGGTCGAACCGAGCCCAATAACATACTGGCAGCCAATCTTTTCGCAGACGTTTCGAACCAAATCGGGCGGGCTGGGGGCACCCCCGACATGCAATTTTAATAAAGAACTCATATCATAATCTTTTAAGCCCTCAAAATTGGCCACCCTTGTCGCCAGGGCGGGAACCGTGACGGCACAGGTTGCCTGCTCTCTTTGAACTGTCTTACAGAAGTCCTCTGGCAGAGTAGAATCCAATAGAACCAGTTTGCCAAAGGCAAAAATAGTGCCACAAATAGCAACAGTAAAAGTCATATCATGCCCCACGGGAGCCATGGTTAGACATATGTCATTATTAGTCAATTCCCAAGCCCTATCCTTATATTCGACATCACAAATAAGGTCATTGTGAGTGCGTACAGCTACCTTAGGCAAGCCCGTGGTGCCGCCGGTTGGTCCCATATGGGCAAGTTTCATTGGGTCAGGCCGTCTATCAGCAAGTTCATGCAGGCTGTCCTCGCCCAACTCGGCATTCTGTATCAGCTTTTCGAGCTTAGGGAACCGTTCTTGTTCTTTCCCCCTGACCAAAATAACGTGCTTCAATTGTGGGTTTGCTGGCAAAACATCATCTATAATAGGCATGTAGTCAATATTACGGTATTTCTCCGGCAATATCCAGGCCGTTGCTCCCGTAAGATGGCAAAGGTGACTAATCTCCGTCTGTGCATGCTTCGGAACTAGTAAAACAACAATCGCCCCAATCTTTTGGAGGGCGAAATATGAGTAAACAAACTCGCTCCAGTTTGGAAGCTGCAACAAAACACGGTCCTGTTTCTCAATGCCGAGATTGATTAAGGCGATAGCCAGTCTATCTACCTTGTCCCTGAGTTGGGAATAAGTTAAGCGACTATTATCATCAACTAAAGCCTCTTTACCAGGGTATAAATCAGTGGCTTTACCAAACATATCGCCAAGGGTAATCCCGAGCCACCATCTAAATTTATAATATTTCTCAACGTCTTCTTTCCTATATCCGGCAAATCCTTCTACAGCCATAATCTCCCCTCTGACTCTAATATTTCCCAGTAGTTCTTCTTCTCTACCATTTCTCTAACGTTCTCCTTTCCAATCAGAAGCAACCTAAAAATCATTCATTTAGCTATCAGAGATAACGTTGTTTCCTCCTAATAACTGGCAAAGCCGGGCAAAAACGTAGCAATCTGGGGGAAAGCTATCAGTATAATCAAACAAACAATCAATGCCACAAGGAAGGGTAATATCCCCTTAAAGATACTCTCAAGGGGTACATCGGGAGCAATCCCTTTCATCACAAATACATTTACCCCTACCGGTGGTGTGATTACCCCCATCTCGGCCAGTAGCACAACTATGACCCCAAACCATATCAGGTCAACATTAAGGGAGATAAGTAATGGGTAGAAGATAGGGATAAGTAGCACGGTTAAAGCCATAGAGTCCATAAAGAAGCCGCCTATGAAAAATATGAAGGCTATGATCCCTATAATAGCCATTGGCGGTAGAGGAAGCCCCGTCATCCAGTCAGCCAGCATGAAGGGTATCCGAGTTACAGTCATGAAGTGACCGAAGACTATAGCCCCGGCAATAATGAATATAACCATACAAGCTGTTCGCAAGCCGTCCTTAGTAGCCGAAACAAATTTTCGCCAGGTAAGCTCTCGTCGGGCTAAGCCAATGAGCAAAGCACCAACGGCTCCCATCGCCCCCGCCTGAGTGGGGCTGAACCAACCAAGAAACAATCCCCCGATGACAAAAAGGAACAAAACCACGGTCTCAGTAAGTCCGCTAACCGCCTTTAACTTATGTCTCCACGTGGTTGGCGGTCCCGCGGGACCGAGGCTAGGATTGCGCAGGCAAACAAGAAAAACGGTTGAGATAAAGAGTAGAGTAAGAAGCGCCCCTGGCAATACCCCGGCTACGAAAAGTTTGCCAATGGACTGCTCGGTCAATAGCGCGTAGACAATGAAGATAGTGCTCGGCGGGATAAGAATGCCCAGCGAGCCGGAGGCAGCCACAGTACCGGTGGCCAGTGTATCATCGTAGTTATACCTCTTCATCTCGGGAAGGGCTACTTTGCCCATTGTCGCCACCGTAGCCGTTGTTGACCCGCATATGGCAGCAAAACCGGAACAGGCAAGCACGGTGGCCATGGTCAGACCGCCACGGAACTGCCCTACCCAGGCATAGCCTGTCTCGTAAAGCCTTCGGCTGATTCCCGATGCGTAGGCAAAGGTACCCATGAGAATAAACATGGGGATGACAGATAACGGGTAAGAGGAAAATTGAGTGAAGATATCCCGGGAGAGGGTACTTAATGCCGGTCCTGGGCCAGATAAGACAGCAAAACCAGCAAAGCCAACAAGGATCATAGCAAAGGCAACCGGCATTCTGAGAAGGAACAGGATGATCATAACGACGATGCCAATAATGCCGATGGTAGCCGGGTTCATCTTCCCACCGCCCTAGCTAGTGAGTTAACAAGTCTTAATATAATCACCAAACAGACCGGGATAAGGGCAATGGCCATCCCGTAGCCGAAAGGATAAAGGGGTATGCGGATAGTCCCGGTCCCCTCACCCCCCGTTTGCATGTAGTGACCGAAGACAAAAAGGCGCCAAACAATCAGAATGAAGAGCCCTAACTCCAAAAAATGAATAATGCTCTTGGTAACCGCTTGGGTACGCTTTGGCAGTCGGTCGACCAAAAACGTTATTTGAACATGTTTGTCTAAGATTAGCAACATGGCAGCAGCGAAGGCAATGGCTACTGCCTGAGAAACCATGACTATGTCAATAGAACCGGCGAGACGCCAAGTAAATAACTTACCCCCAACGACATCGATGAAAGTAATAACCATCATCAGCAGCAACGCCGCCATCCCTATCCACTCAAACCAGCCACTTAACCAACGGCTGAACTTTTCCAATTTGCTCAACATTACTTGAACCCTCACTATTAAAACCTGGCCCCTATTGCCTAGGGGCTGCGCTCAAACCAACCTCACCGGATGCGGGGGCTATGCCCCCGCATCCAACCTGCGGTGGTAAAATAGATTGGCCAGCTGCTTATTCAATATTACGCTATTGCGACATTATCTCCGGAGGCCCGGTTAGCGATAGAATCTTGTACGTTGCCTGCAAGGCAGTCCAGTAATCAATTCGCTCCTGCAGGAAGTCGATCCAGCCCCTAACCTCTGCCTCCGTGTACCCCGCATCAACCATATTTTGTATATAGGTCTCTACTGCTGGTGCGGCGGCTTCCTCCCACCTGGCTGCCTCTACCGCGGATAACTCAATGACTTCTACGCCAAAACCTTCGGCATAGGCCAACCCGTCAAAGTCAATCGAATTCCACATCAAAGCGAATATTTCGGCATACTTTCCACAGACCTCATCAAAGATTGCCTTAGCCTCCGGTAGCGCCTCAAGACTCGCGTAGGCGTCCTTGTTCATTACCGTATAGAAGCAGTCGGTACTGCCGATGTTCCAGCATGCGGTGATATAGTTTACCACCTCAGCAGTGCTGAACGTCTTGAGTGTCTCTAAGGGCAAAAATGCCCCATCGATAGTACCTTTAGCTATCGCGTCAGCCATTTCTGATGTCGGTGTTGGCGCCGGGGTTGCACCTAGTGCTGAAATAATATTACCGGCACTGCCGGGAGCTCTTATGGTTAGTCCTGCCAAATCCTCCAGCGTGTGCACTGGCTCCTTAGTGTAGATGACTTTAGGTTCGTTGGCTTGTAGCCACAACATTTTCACATCATCCCACTCCGCCGGCTGAAATTCACTGTAGAATTCCATAGCCACATGAGCACCTACCCAGGCACTAGGCCAGCCTAGAGTTGACGTAATAACTTCAGTAACGGAAAAGCGGCCGGCAGTGTAGTGAATAGGAGCGAAGCCGATGTCAGCAACTCTGTCAACTATCCCCTGATACATCGCCGAAGCGTCAAGCAATGTGCCGCCAGGAAAGTATTCAATCTTTATTTTGCCACCGGTGCGCGCTTCCACTTCGAGGCAGAACGCTTCTAATGTTTGAGCTTGGCGGCTCGGCGGAGGGAAGTAAGTGGCACACTTCAACTCAATTACCTCGGGGGGTTCTTCCTCTCCGTTCCCATTACCATTAACGGCCCCGTTCTCTTCGCCCGCTTCGCAGGCAGTCAAAAAAGGAAGTGCCAACAGGGTGAGTGCTAAGAAGATAAAAAATACTTTCTTTTTCACTTGAATTCCTCCTTTGTTAATAAGGCTTTACTATACGAGATATTGAGTATCACCTCATCTAGCCACCTCCTTTGTGCCCTTTAGCCTCTAGATTCGCATTTCCCTGTCTAAACACAGAAGAGCTCAAAAGTACGCCAATGCTTGGCTCTTTTGGGCCCTTTGCAACGCCATATCCTTGCTTTCCCTTATCATCAATCCCCCCACCCTTTAATCAGCATTCAGCTTATTACTAAATGGGATATGGATACATCTTTAATTCTAAATTTTTTGTTTAATGATGGCGCTGAAGTCTGGAAATTTCGCCCCTAACACATTATCCCTTCTATCATTGAATCCGTTTTATTACTTAAGTGTCCTTTGCAATATTCACCATAGTTACACAACATCGTATTACACAAGTAGTTAACATGCAATTCAATTTGTGATATGATTTATTCCGTATTGGAATAGATTAATAGAGTTGGTTGCAATGGAAATGGACTATATATGCGAATTTGCTGTCATTGCAAAGTTAGGCAGTTTTTCGCTCGCTGCAGAAGAGTTGTTTATCTCTCAGTCTTCACTTTCAAAGCACATTATTGCTCTTGAAAAAGAGCTCAATGTGAAGCTGTTTGACCGCACATCGCGCAAGGTAGCCTTGAGCGAAGCAGGGGCGCAGATTCTTCCATATGCGAACCAGGTCTTTGAGATAAAAGAAAGAATTACAAGAATAGCCGCAGAACAAATTAGTCGGCAAAAAAGAGTAATAAAAATTGCATCTATTCCAGTCATGGCTCAATATGATATTACCGGTGCAACCCTACGGTTTCAGAAAGAGCATCCTGAAATTAATCTATCGATTTCAGAGTATGAGCAATATGAGATTTTAAGGCTGCTTGAGTCAGGTGAGTGCGAACTTGCTTTTACTCGCGAATCACATGAGGAATCCCCATTCCTCGAATACACCACCTTTTGCAAGGACTATTTGGTTGTGGTCCTTCCCCGTTCTCATCGCCTATCCGCTGAAAAAGCGCTCCACTTGCAACAATTGGAAAATGAAGGACTTCTGTTTCTGGATAAGAGAACAGTGCTTTATAAACTGTGTTTTGATTTGTGCTCCGGTGCAGGTTTTACGCCAAAGGTAAAATACATAGGTCATCTGCCCGAAAACATTATCGACTTTGTTTCACAAGGCATGGGAATTGCACTTTTGATGAAGCGTCATACGGATTATTCCAAGAATGCAGGTGTAACTTGCATAGACGTTACACCAAGAGTGGAAAGCTCTATCTGCCTTGCCAAAATCAAAAGCCACAAGCTATCAAGTGCGGCTAAAATATTTTGGAGTTATATAAATAGTTTATATAGTTCTCAAGGCACTGGCGCATTGCTTCCCCACTGATTTTCTATTGCGCCAATTGCAGACCCTGTTAAAAAATGAGCCTCCTCTAAAACCCACTTGTGAAAATGCCTCCGCTGCCAGTTCCCCCCCCCACCCCACCGACGGCTCCCCCGATTTACAGTTTGAAACACTGCTCAAGCAACTGACTCAACTCTCACCGGAAAAACAAAACGCCCTACTAGCCGTTATCACATCAAATAAGTCTTCTATCCTCGACTGTCCCGCTGAAGGAGTAGCCGACTGGAAGAACCAAATGATAGCCAGAGGTCTAGCCGACGGCACTATCCAATTCTATACCCGAACTTTAGAAACTACTCGGTTATGCGACTTCAGAAAGCCACCCCCCACCAAAGTCAGGAACGACCAGAAGGCGCTCCGGTCTTCCTTCAACCTCCTGGAAGCTGAAGGGCTGTGGCTTGATAACCCGACTAAAGGGATGCTTGCAGTTAAAGAGTCTTCGGAGTAAAATCTGCTGCAACGAGTAGTTATATTAGATAGCAGGTGTTCAAATGATAACCAAAGACGAACTGTTTAAAACAGGGGACAAAGCGAGGATTTGACAGAAGTATTGTGGCTTTCTTGACCTTTCTCTAGCCGAGTTTACGGAGATACAGGAACAGCTATTAATAGAGCAGATGGAGCTGGTCTATGATAGCCCTCTTGGCAAGAAGTTCATGCCCAGAAAGTCATAAGACATATCCGAATTTCGTCAGCTTGTTTCATTGACCACCTACGATGATTATGCTGCTTATCTCAATGAGTAGAATGAAGATTTTTTGGCTGACCCAGCATGCGAAAAACAGGTCTCTAGAAACATAATAAAAACATGAATATAATTCGAAAACATTCTGAGACAATGGCAAAGTTATTGAAGAACCGTTATTTCTGGTATGTAGCTATCATGGCTTTTCTTGCCGGTATTTTCGCCTACGCACCTCAGGTGGCTAAACTAGTTCACTTTCCTTATACGGGGGACTGGCAGCTTGCCTGCTACTTAGCAGCCTATCGCCTTCTATTTTTGTTATCCGTAGCTATGGCTGCCTGGCGATTTGGAGTGAAAGGGGGATTGATTGTCTGCCTTATAGTAGGACCGGTCATACTCTCAGTTGTTGTAGCTGACCTCTCAACTCCAAGCGTCTGGCTTGATGTCGCCGTTGTCGCCATTGGCATCATGTTTAGCTGGGTAGTTGGGAAACAAGGAGAAATGAAACAGGCCCTGGAAAAAACTACTGAAGAACTCATACGGCAATCAACGATGCTGGAGTCAGAGGTCATCGAGCGTAAAAGGGCAGAGGAAGAACTAAAGCAGTCACACGAGCAGCTACGCAACCTTTCGGCACATATAGAATCTATGAGAGAGGCAGAAAGAACAAGTATCGCACGCGAGGTTCACGATGAGTTGGGCCAGGCCTTAACAGCCCTAAAAATGGATCTGTCCTGGCTGGACAAGAGACTACCTGAGAAGCAAGAAGCACTAATTAAGAAGGTAAGAGAAATGTCAAGGCTCATCGGCACAACTATCCAAGCGGTGAAGAAGATTTCTACAGAATTGAGACCGGGGGTATTAGATGACCTTGGTCTTATGGCAGCCATTGAATGGCAAGCGCAAGAATTTCATGAGCGGACACGAATCAAATGTGAACTTACCACTGAGGGTGAGGATATCAATCTAGACCGAGACCTAGCTACAGTGGTTTTCCGAATCCTTCAGGAGGCACTCACCAATATTGCTCGCCATGCTAATGCGACAAGAGTTGAAGTGAGCCTGAAGAAAGGAGACGGGCAGCTAGTGCTACAGGTCAGAGACAACGGCAAGGGGATTACAAAGAAGCAGATTGCCCATCCCAAGTCGTTTGGGCTAATCGGAATGCGCGAGCGTGTCCGTTCCTGGAATGGAAGTGTCAAACTGGACGGTATTTCGGGTAAGGGGACTATAGTAGCCGTAAGTATTCCCCTTAAGCGAGAGGAGGAACGCGATGATGAGAATACTAGTCGCCGATGACCATGCCGTTGTTCGTAATGGGCTGAAGCAAATTGTCAGTGATACCTCCGACATCGTTGTATCTGCTGAAGCGAGCAATGGACAGGAAGCGCTAAATAAAGCATTGGAAGATGATTATGACGTTGTCCTGTTAGACATTACCATGCCCGATAGAAGTGGGCTTGATATTCTAAAAGAAATCAAAAGCCAAAAGCCTGAGCTTCCCGTTCTGATATTAAGCATACATCCGGAAGAACAGTATGCGGTGAGAGCTTTAAAGGCCGGCGCCGCAGGGTATTTGACTAAAGAAAGCGCCCCAGAGGAATTGATAAAGGCTATGCGAAGGGTGTCAGGTGGCGGTAAATACGTCACCTCGTCCCTCGCTGAAAAGCTGGCTTCTTTTTTGAAAACCGGCGCTGAAAAACCGCTTCACCAGGCTCTTTCCGACCGTGAGTATGAGGTATTTTGTATGATAGTCTCTGGCAAGCGCGTAAAGCAGATTGCTGATGAACTATCGTTGAGCACAAAAACCATCAGTACCTATAGGTCTCGTATTCTGCGCAAAATGAATATGAGTAACAATGTAGAATTGACCCGCTACGCTATACAAAATCAACTAGCCTCTTGAAAAGACAGCAAGCGATTAAAGAAGTGCCTAGCACTCAATGGCACGTTCAGAGAAGGTAAAACTGCCATAGTGATGACCTCTGCCTTCTAGTCCACCTAACCACCGAAGCTATCATCCCCATATCATCTACCTCTCCTTTGTAGGATAATGCTTACAAGGTGATGAGCCAAAGTCCTACAAAAAGTTCAGTCTTTAGCTGACAGATATTCTATTTCCCACTTGGTAGTATATATTCGAGTTGGATTAGATGTGAGAAATATTAACCATTCCTTAGCAGTTCGAAGGAGGCTTAGGTCATACCCGTCATAATCAATGGAGAAACCTATTATAGAACCTCAGAGGCCTGTCAGGCGGCGGGTATAAGTAGGTCTACCCTCATACGATGGCTTAAGACTGGTATCCTTGACGATATACCTCACAGGGACAGACGAGGATGGAGACTGTTCATGGAGGCTGACATCAAGAAAATGGAAGAAGAAGCTCACAAGGTCAAGTAAAGAAACGCTTAAACTGAACTACCACTGGGGCTGAAGCCCTCAACATCGCTTATCTCCTCTTTAGCTCATTACTCCGGGATTATGCAATCTTTGGTCGTGGGTTCAAATCCCTCCGCTGCCAGTTCTTTTGTGCCCGATTTTCGCCTAGAGCCTCTCTCATTATTCAAGTATTTGGCAACGCCACTGGCATATAGGCTGATACAACGCCTGCCCGCAAAGTTTGACAAGCTCATAAGTTTAGGCTATCTTAAGTTACTCTTTGCCCGACTATAGGAAGGCTTTGAGATGGAGCCTGTAGAAACCGGCAGTTCAGAGAGACAAGACCAGCCTGATGAAGGAGAGCGGCACCAGGAACTCCTCGCTTTAAGCCGGGTCTCAGCCGCCATCAGCGGTCTGTGGGATTTAGACGCCGTCCTCAAAGTGGCCCTGGATAATGTCCTCAAAATCATGAAGGGGACTATCGGCGGCATCCTGCTTTTGGATGAGCCGACCCAAACTTTATCCTATCATATCCACCAGGGCTTGAGTGCCGGGTATATTGAGAAGATGCGCCTCGGCCCGGGTGAAGGCATTGCGGGCAGAGTAGCTCAAAGTGGCAAAGCCATCCTTCTGGAGGATATCTCCACCGACTCTCGTGTGGGCCATCCGGAACTGGTACGCGCTGAGGGTCTAAAGGCGTTCATCTGTGTCCCCATAAAGGCCAAGGATGACGTTCTGGGGGTGATTAACGTTGCCAGCCGCCGGGCACACCGCTTTAGCAGTAAGGATTTACATCTACTGTACTCTATTGGCGACCAGCTTGGTGTTGCCATTCAGCAGGCAAAGCTGTACGAACGGCTGCGAAAGGCACGGGAAAGGTACCGCAAGCTCACCCGGCAGATTCTGGTCGCCCAGGAAGACGAGCGGAAGAGACTGGCTCGCGAGCTGCATGACGAAACCAGCCAGACACTTTCCGGACTTACCCTTCAGTTACAGGCGCTGGCGGATATGGCCGAGAAGTCCGGCGGTGACGCCGAGCTGATAACCAGGTTGAAAAAGGTCCAATCTCTGGCCGTCCAGGTGCATACCGAGGTAAGAAGGTTAATGGCCGACCTGCGCCCCTCGTTATTAGATACATTAGGGTTGGTCCCCGCCATCCGTCAGCTGGCTGATACCAGGCTCCGTCCCTTAAACATCAACGCATCTGTGAAAACTATCGGTAGGGAAAGACGTTTGGATTCAGAAGTCGAAACCGGACTCTTCCGCGTTGCCCAGGGCTCCATAGGCAACATTATTGAGCATTCCAAAGCCAAGAACGCCACCATCTCCGTGGAATATCGTGATAACGAACTGGTGCTGCGTATCACTGATGATGGCCAGGGGTTTGATGTTTCCGATATCACTGATGTCGAGGAGAGCGGGCGTGGGCGGGGCTTATTCAGTATGAGAGAGAGAATCATGCTCCTGGATGGTACGGCCTCGGTGGAATCAAAGATTGGCCAGGGAACCACGGTAAGGGCCAGCGTACCCATAGGTAATAGTGAGGACCATGAACACGAATAAGATAAAGGTGCTGGTGGTTGATGACCATCCCATCGTCAGGGAGGGAATCTGTGCCCTGCTGGCCGTCGTCGGTGATATATCAGTAGTCGCCGAGGCGGCTAACGGCAGTGAAGCCATAGAAATGACCAGAGAGCTACAACCGGATGTCGTGCTCATGGACATTTCCATGCCCATCATGGGAGGACTGGAAGCCACCCGCCGCATATGCCGCGAATTTCCCAAAACCAAAGTGCTGGTCCTGACCCAATATGACGATAAAGAATACGTACTCCCCGTTATCGAAGCCGGAGCTTCCGGCTTTATCAGTAAGGCAGCCGCCTCTTCAGAGCTTATCTCTGGTATCCGCTCTGTCTACCGTGGCGATTCCTACCTTTCTCCACCGGTGGCCAAGTTGCTTGTCGAGGGTTACCGTTACAAGGCCGGCGGCAAAGTTGGCCAGGACCCCTATGAGCAATTGACCGACCGGGAGCGGGATGTATTGAAACTGATGGCAGAGGGGCATACCAACAAGGAAATAGCCGATATTTTGGTTATCAGCCGCAAAACCGTTGAGGGCCATAAGACAAACCTTATGGCCAAGCTTGATATCCACAACCGAACCGAACTGGTCAAATATGCCCTGCGCAAAGGTATCATAACTGTTTGATTCCCCCAATCACTTAGCTATGTCACCTACCCTCACCCCCCGATACTGAATAAACGGGGGGGAATTCTGGAAAATTCAAGGGTTTTCAACCTGACTATCAAGAAAAAGGCCTCTTCTCTTTCCACAGCATCTCGTTTATTGTTTAGGTTATTAACCAACCTCTGACCGTGAACGTAAATCTGCAGGATGAGTGATGAGGGAAGGAGGCTGTCATGGAACACAGTCACAGAATACTAATTGTGGATGATGAACCCGATTTTACCCAGGCTCTACAGGCAGCTTTGGAGGGTAAATCATGCTCGGTAGCTAGTGCCTCTGAGCGGCGCCAGGCTGAAGATATGGTTCGCTCCCATGAGCCCGAGCTGATTGTACTGGGCGCCATTATGCCTCGCGGAGACGCCTTCCTGTTCCATCAGTGGCTAAAACAGTCGCTCGGATTCAGCAACTTGCCTATTATAGTAGTTAATACGCCACCGGAAAAACAGCATATCAAGGGATGGAGGAAGGAAGAGGGCATGCAGTGTGATGTTGAGGATTTCCTGTCCCGACCTATTGAGCTAAAAATGCTGGTGCCTCGAATCGAGAAGCTACTGGATAGGGTAACCAAAAAGATTAGGGTGTTAGTGGTAGATGACCATGCCGTGGTCAGAGATGGCATTCGGGCGGTACTAGCTCTGCAGCGTGATATGCAGGTGGTGGGCGAAGCCATAGACGGCAAGGATGCGGTTGATAAGACCGGCAAGCTTCTACCCGATGTGGTGCTCATGGACATAGTCATGCCCGGGATGAATGGCCTGGAGGCTACCAAGGAGATATGCAGCCAATTCCATCAAGCTAAGGTCCTAATGCTGACACAGTATGATGACGAGGAAAATGTTCTCGCCAGCCAGCAGATAGGAGCCTTTGGCTTTATTCCCAAAACGGTGGTCAGTTCTCAGCTACTTAATGGAATACGGTCGGTGTATGAAGGCAAGAAATTCATCTGCACCGTTAATTAGGGCGATAGGTAACGCCACCTTAAAAGGAGACTTGTTTGGAAACAATTACGATCACGCTTGATGGCGTGGAGGTAAGCGGCTCTGCCGGGATGACCATCTTAGACCTCGCCCGGGAATCGGGAGTGAACATCCCCACTCTGTGTCATGACCGTTATCTTACCCCCACAGGTGCCTGCCGACTGTGTATTGTAGAAGACGAGAGTTCAGGAGCTTTGCTTGCCTCCTGTGTCGCTCCAATAAGAGCGGGGATGGTGATAAATACCCGCTCAACGCGGGTGATGGAGCGACGGAAAATGCTCATTCAGCTTATGCTCGCCAGCCATCCCGACTCGTGTCTGGTGTGTGATAAAGGTAACCAATGTCAGCTGAGAAAGCTAGCCGCTGAGATGGGCATCGGGCTGGTGGAATTACAGAGAATCCCACAACTGGCGGCTATTCAAGAGGTGAACCCGTTCATTGAAAGAGACCTGTCCAAATGTATCTTATGCGCCAAGTGCATTCGGGCAGACCAGGAGCTCGTTGTCGAAGGTGCCATCGATTACATCGGCCGCGGTTTTACCGCCAAACCAGCCACACTAAATGACATGCCGCTGGAAATGTCTGAGTGTACCTTCTGCGGAACCTGTGTGGCCCATTGCCCCACTGGTGCCCTGATGGAAAAAGAGAGGTCATACAGTGGGACGACCACGACCACCGTCGATACCGTATGTCCCTTTTGCGGCTGCGGCTGTATCCTCCACCTGGAGATAAAGGATAATCAAATAGTAAGAGTTAAACCAGGCGAAAGCCCGGTTAATCACGGCACACTCTGCGCCCTGGGGTCTTACGGCTACGATTTCATACAGAGCCCGGAAAGGTTAACCAGTCCATTAGTTAAGGTGGACGGCGATTTTCAAAAAGCATCCTGGGAAGAGGCCATAGAGCGGGCAGCCGCTGAATTTAAACGATTGAAGAAGGAGTACGGCGCCGACAGCCTGGCGGTGCTGGGTTCTTCCAAGTGTACCAACGAAGAGAACTACCTGCTACAGAGGTTTGCCCGGGTGACCTTAGGTACCAACAACATTGATAATGGCAGCCGGCTTTATGGCTCGGCCAGCCGGATTGGTTTGGGGCGGTCTATCGGTTTTCCGGGTACAACGAACTCCTTGGAAGAACTGGAGAACTCAGAAGTAATAATGGTTATCGGTGCCAACCCCGTTGTCTCAGCGCCGGCTGTGGGTTATGCCATAAAACGCGCTGTCAAATACAAAGGCGCCAAGCTGTTACTGGTTGACGTGCGTCCCACCAAGCTCAATCCTTTCGCTCATATCCGGCTGAAACCCAAAGTGAGCACAGATGTAGCCCTACTAAATGGCTTAGCCAGGGTGATTATTGAGGAAAGACTATTTGACGAGGAATTCGTGGCTCGCAAAACGGATAACTTCGATGAGCTGTCCCGAAGCTTAAAGTCGTATACCCTGGAACGGGTGGAGAAGGTAACCGGCATCCCAAGGCAGGATATTCAACAGGCGGCTCGTACCCTGGCTGAGGCAGAGTGGGCTTCGATTGTTTACGGAAATGGAATTACCCAGCATGTTAACGGAGTAGACAGCGTAATGGCTCTGGCTAATCTAGCCATGCTGACGGGGAACATCGAGCGTCGGGGAGGAGGCATCTTTGCCTTGCAACGGGAAAACAACGCCCAGGGGGCCTGTGATATGGGTAGTTTGCCCGATTTCCTACCGGGATATAAGAGCCTGGATGACGAGCCGGCCAGGAGTGACTTTGAAAAGCGGTGGGGGGGCAGCTTGCCCAGCCATGCCGGACTATCGGCTGTGGAGATGATGGAACAGGCTCAAGCCGGAAAGCTTAAAGGGATGTTAATTGTAGGCGAAAACCCTGCCGCCAGCTTCCCCCGCCCCTCCCTGGTGAGGCAGGCTCTTGGATCCCTCGAATTTCTGGTCGTCGCCGATATGTTCCTGACCGAAACGGCTAAACTCGCCGACTTAGTCTTGCCCTCAGCCAGCTTTGCGGAAAAGGAGGGTACCTTCACCAACTTTGAAGGCAGGACTCAGACAGCCCGAAAGGCCATTGAACCAATGGGTGAATGCCTGCCGGATTGGAAGATAGTTCTCCAGTTTTCCGAAAAGATGGGGCAGCCGATGCCTTATTCCTCTCCCCAGGAGATTATGAACGAGATCGAAGAGTTAGTACCATTTTATCAGCGCCCGGCCTCTGCCGACCTGGAAAAGGAGGACGTGGATTGGGCTGAGATGGAGAGTGATAGTGTAAGAACCAAGCGCCTCTACAAAGGCCCATTCCCCAGCGGCTTTGGACGCCTTTCCTCGACTGAGTATACCCCGCCAACCGATGTCTCCGGTAACGGCTACCCGCTGACTTTGCTGTCCGGCTCTATACTGCACCACTTCGGCAGCGGCACCAGGAGCCTGAGAGCCTCACGGCTTAAAGCATTTTCGCCACATTCCTGGGTAGAAATCAGCCCGGACGACACTAAACGCTTACGTGTGAGCGATGGTGACCCGGTCAAGGTAGTCTCACCAGTAGGCGAACTGACCACCACGGTAAAGGTAACCGACTCGTTACCCGCTGGGCTGCTTTTCATGCCCATCTCGTTTCCGGAGAGCCCAACAGGCGAGCTGTTCGACATTAAAGTAGACCCCCGGTCTAAGGGCCCTTTTCTCAAAAGCTGCGCGGTGAGGCTGGAAAGGATTAAGACATAATGGCCAGAGCCAAAAAAGTCACCCGAGCTGACCTGAAGAAAATTGACACTATTATAGCTAACTATCAGGGACAGAGATGGGGTCTTATACCACTTTTGCACGATGTCCAGCTGACGGTGGGCTATATCCCCCCTGAGTCAATACCACGCATCGCCAGCGCCCTGGGCTTGTTTCCCAGTCAGGTACAGGGGGTGATTACCTTTTATAGCCAATTTTATACCGAGCCGCGGGGCAAGAATGTCGTCAGGGTATGTCGGGGCACGGCCTGTCATGTGCGAGGCGGTAAAACAATACTGAAACTGGTAA
>Ga0307420_1000532_pt1 | contig 17520 bp, 14 predicted proteins | sample SalMarWE160240MG_2_FD_202167 | JGI IMG/M metagenome (GOLD analysis project Ga0307420, IMG submission 202167) | Salt marsh sediment microbial communities from the Plum Island Ecosystem LTER, Massachusetts, United States - WE1602-40 | ecosystem: Environmental > Aquatic > Marine > Intertidal zone >... | reverse complement strand
CCTGCGGGATGAATTGACCACGATGGTCGAGATTGGGCGGCTTTTTGGCGTGCTCGACCGGAGGCTGCCGCAACTGGATTTTTCGACATTTTACCTCTCTCTTTACGAGGGACAGGTACACGCCACGCAGTGGTCCAGGCTGATGCTGGCTCATAAAGCGGGAGAGCGGATTGAGGTAGGAGTCTCTGGACGACGTTTTCCCACTCACCGGCTGGTCCCGGACGAGCTGTTCCCGAGCGGACGCCGATACTCCTGGTTGGTAGCCCCCCTTGCTTTTGGGGAAAGCCGGTTTGGGCACATGATTCTCGAGATGCAGCTGCGAGAGGCAGAGATCTATAGAGTGCTGACCAGGTTTGTCAGTAGTTCGATGCAGGAGCTGGCGCTTGTTCGGCAGCTGGATGTCCGTAGAGCGCAGATGCTGGCGGCTGCCGAGGTCTCACAGATCGTCACCAGTATGTTGGATCTAGGTGAGTTGATCCAAAAAGTGGTCGATCTGATACAGGAGCGGTTCGGCCTGTATTACGTGGGGTTGTTCCTGGTGGAGGGGGATTGGGCCGCGCTGCGGGCGGCCACCGGGGAGGCCGGTAAAACGATGCTGGAGCAGGAGCACAAGCTCCAAATGGATGGTGACTCTATGATCGGGCGGTGCATAACCGAGCAGCGCGCTTGCATCGCGTTGGATGTGGGACAGGATGCGGTGCAGTTCGATAATCCGTTCTTGCCCGAGACGCGCTCAGAGTTGGCACTGCCGCTGCTGGGGCGCGAGGGCGTGATTGGTGCCCTGTCGATCCAGAGTGTGCGGGAAGAGGCGTTTAGCGAGGAGGGTGTGGCGGTCTTTCGGACGATAGTGGATCAATTGGCCAACGCTATCGAAAATGCTCGATTATATGCAAAGATCCAAGATGCATACGCCGAGGTGGAGCAGCAGGTGCGAGAGCGGACGGAGGCGCTGAGGCGGGAGCAGGAGGAGCGTGTCCGTCTCCAGCAAGAGGTGATCGAGGCGCAGCAGCGGGCGCTGCAAGAGCTATTGACGCCCATCATTCCCATCCTCGAGGGCGTGATCGTGATGCCGCTGATTGGCTCCATCGACACGTCGCGCGCCAGGGATGTGACCCGCAGCCTGCTGGCGGGAATCCGCGAGCACCACGCCAGGGTGGTGATCCTGGATATCACCGGGGTGCCGGTGGTGGACAGCGGCGTGGCCGCCTATCTCACCAAGAGCATCCAGGCGGCGCGGCTGAAGGGGGCGCGGGCGATCATTACCGGCGTCTCTGATGCGGTGGCGGAGACGGTGGTGGACCTAGGGATTGACTGGAGTGACATTGAGACAGTGGCCGACCTGCAGACCGGGCTGCGGGTTGCGTTGCAAGCGAGGACCGGTAGGGAATGATGAGCCAAGTAGTGATGGGAGACCCTGAATGAACGGCAGCGAAGAAAGTAAGCGACTGACCATTGGGTTGGCAGTCGATGACATCTTGCTGGTGGGGGGCCTGAAGACACTGCTGGGTGTTGTTGATGTAGCACGAGAGCGCGACGTCAATTTGATGTGTTTCCACCTGAATCTGTACCAGGAAGGTAGCCAAATGCCTGCATCCTGGAACTCGATGGGAGAAATCATAGATGGGCTGATCATCTATCAGTCATGGCCCAGTGAAGAGGCGTTTGTCGCCTTTCGCGATCGCTTTCCGTCCCTGCCGATGGTCAACGCATTTCGACTCTACAAAGGAAGCCCGGGTTTATCTCCTGACTCTTATCGAGCCACGGGAAGACTCGTTCATCATCTCATTGAAGTACATGGCTGTCGCCGAATCGCTTTTGTCTCCGGGCCGGAAGGAAACTGGTCAGCACAGGAGCGGTACCGTGGTTACGTCGATGCACTGGCTGAGCATGATCTTTCTCTCGATCCTAACCTCGTCACTCCGCATCTCAGTTGGGATGATGGGCCGAAGGCGATTTCCGTATTGATAGACGAGCGCAAGTTGCTGCCGGGAACTGGCTTTGAAGCTGTAGCGGCGGCCAACGACACGCTGGCGCTGGGTGTACTGGACGAGCTGCAGACACGAGGAGTGCAAGTGCCCGGTGACGTGGCTGTGGTGGGCTTTGACGATGATACTCGATCGTTTTTCTCCACACCTCCACTGACCACTGCGGGATACGAGATGGGCAGGCAGGCCGCCGAGACGTTGTTGGCGTTGTTGGCAGGTGAACGAGTGCCGGAGCAGACATTTGTGCCCGGCAGGGTTGTGATACGTCGGTCGTGTGGCTGCCAGTACTTGGCCGTGACGCAGGCGACGGTTGGGCCAGTGGAACGCCCGGCGAAACAGGTGGCGTTGGAAGAGATCATCACGGCACAACGCTCACAGGTGATTGTTGATATGACCCGGGACATCGAGGATGATGCTGTGGGTGCGGACGCTGTTTCCAGGTGGATGGGGCAGATATTGGATGATTTCGTCGCTGCGCTTGCGACGGAGGTGAAAGGAGACTCGTCGGTCTTTGTGTTGACGCTGGAAGAGGTGCTGCGTCAAGCCAGGGTGGCTGGCGGCGACCTGGCCGCGTGGCAGGGAGCGCTTTCCGCGTTGCGTCGGCAGCTGCTGCCTTATCTTGATGGCGATGTACTGTCGCGGGCTGAGAGTTTATGGCAGCAGGCACGTGTACTGATCGAGGAGATGGCGCGGCGAGAGCAGGCCTACCGGGTATTTCAGGCAGAGCAGCGGTCTCAGACGCTGCGCGAGATCGGAGCGGCGCTGATCACGACGTTTGACGTGGGGGAGTTGATGGACGTGCTGGCCGATGGGTTGCCGCGCTTGGATATTCCCAGTGCCTACCTTTCGTTGTATGAGGGTCCTCAACCGTATACGTGCCCGGAGCCGGTGTCCGAGTGGTCGCGCTTGATGCTGGCCTATGACGAGGCGGCCGAGAAGGGGCCGAAGCGGGTCGAGCTGGAGGCGGAGGGGCGGCGCTTTCGCACACAGCAGTTGGCGCCGGAGGGGATACTGCCGGATCGGCGGTACAGCTTTGTCGTCGAGCCGCTCTATTTCCAGGAACACCAGTTGGGGTTCATCCTGTTCGAGGTGGGGCTGCGAGAGGGGACGGTTTACGACGTGTTGCGGGCGGAGATATCGAGCGCGCTGCAGGGAGCACTGCTGTTGCGGGAGCGGGAGCAGACCGAGGAGGCGCTGGAGCGGGCGTATGCAGAGGTGGAACAACAGGTGCGAGAGCGTACGGAGGAGCTGAAGCGGGAGCAGGAGGAGAGCGTCCGTCTCCAGCAGGAGGTCATCGAGGCGCAGCGGCGGGCAATCGAGGAGCTCTCGACTCCTATCATCCCAGTGCTGGAAGGCGTGATCGTCATGCCCCTGATCGGCTCTATTGATACGCTGCGCGCCAGGGATGTCACCCGCAGCCTCTTGTCTGGAATTCGCGAACACCGCGCCAAGGTCGTCATTCTGGATATTACCGGCGTGCCCGTTGTGGATAGCGGCGTGGCCGCTTACTTGAACAAGACCATCCAGGCGGCACGGTTGAAGGGGGCGCGGGCGATCGTTACCGGTGTCTCCGATGCGGTAGCGGAGACGATTGTGGACCTGGGGATCGACTGGAGTGGGATCGAGACGTTGGCTGATTTGCAGACGGGCTTGCGTGCAGCATTGGGAACGCCGCACGCGCTGCAGACACGTATGCCGACCAAGAGTAAAAGCTAGGTCGGCAGACCCGCCTTGCACACAGTGCGTAGCACCCATCTAGAGATACTGTCCATCTTCATACAGGAGATGTTGCATGAGCAGTCAGCAAGGCAAACGCAAGATGAGTAGAACCAGACCACGGGATTCACGTCCAACCATCGGGGTTCTATCCGAAACTGGGACGCCATACAATAATGCCTTGTGGGTGGGGCTCGCTGCTGCTGCGTCGGAATTGGACGTCAATTTGATTTTCTATGCGGGCGGACTCTTGCGTGCATCCGCATACGATTTCGATGCACAGCGCAACATTCTCTACGACCTGATCTCTGGCGAAAGAGTTGATGGTCTCATTATCTGTGGCACAATAGGCAACTTTATCACTGTTGAGGAGTTTCGGCGTTTCATTGACCGCTATCATCCTTTGCCCATGGTCGGCGTCACCCAAACGCCAGGCCTTCCCTGTGTAACCGTGGACAATGAAATAGGAATGCGAGACCTTGTCACTCACTTTATCGAGGTCCACGGATGCCGGCGCATTGCTTTTATTTGCGGGCCTGAGAACAACGCAGAGGCGGCGCTGAGGTATCGTACCTACGCCGATGTGCTTGCCGGGCACGACCTGCCCCTTGATCCCAACCTCGTCGCGCCAGGCGCTTTTCTATACGAAACGGGCATAGATGCGATGCGTCTGTTGCTCGACGAGCGCAGGGTTGAATTCGAAGCCGTGGTGGCTGCCAACGATTGGATGGCATTCGGTGCGTTAGAGGTGCTTGAGAAGCGAGGGATATGCGTGCCAGAGGACGTTGCCTTGGGGGGGTTTGATGATACGAGAGAGGCGATAGCTTCTCGCCCCGCGCTGACCACCGTGCGACAGCCGATACAAGAACTGGGACGGGTAAGCGTAGAGATGTTGCTCGATCTGCTGGCAGGCGAGCAAGTGTCTGAGCAGACGATGCTGCCTACGAAGCTGGTGGTGCGCCAGTCTTGCGGTTGTTTCGACCCGGTCGTTGCGCACGCCGCAGTGGAACCGCTGAAGAGAAAGAGTGAACCCTTGCCGGAAGCCATAGCCGCACAGCGAGAGGCGATTCTCTCCGAGATGGCGCAAGCCGTGGAAGGATTGTCATTGCCCTCTTCCGAATGGGCGGGCCAGCTCCTGGATGCTTTCCTGGAGGAGATGGCGTCCGGTGCGGTGGCGAGCAGGCCAGCTTCGCCAAGCCCGTTCCTTTTGACGTTGGATGATGTGCTGGGACAGGCGGCTGCGGTGGGCGACCAGGCGGACGGTTGGCAGGAGGTAATATCTGTGATGCGCCGTTATGTATTGCCGTACTTGACGGATGTCACGATCTTGTCCCGAGCCGAGTCCATCTTTGGTCAAGGGCGCGTGGCAATCGGCAAGGTGGCCCAAGGGACTTTGGCGCTTCAGGAAGTAGAGAAGGTGCGACAGGATCGAGTGTTGAGCTATCTTAACAGTGATCTGGTTGCGGCAGTCGAGGAAGAGCATCTTCTCGATGTGGTCGGTCGAAGGCTTCCTCAATTGGGCTTCTCGACCTTTTACCTCTCCTTTTTCGACGGGCAGGAGCGTCCTGCTGAGTGGTCCAGACTGAAGCTGGCTTGCGACAGAGGGCAGCGGGTCGAGGTGGGTGCTGACGGGTGGCGTTTCCCCACCAGCCACCTTGTTCCCGACGAATTGTTTCCGCGAGAAAGACGCTATATCTGGGTGCTGAGTTCGCTCAGCTTTAGAGAAAACCAGTTCGGTTTTATCATCCTTGAGGAACTGCGGGAGGGAAGCTTCTATGGCGTCCTGGCCAGGCAAATCAGCGGCGTCCTACAAGACTCGTTGCTGCTCAAAGCGCGAGAGGAAGCGGAGCAAGCGCTGGAACAGGCGTATGTGGAGGTGGAACGGCGGGTGCAAGAGCGGACGGCAGAACTGGAGCAGCAGCAAGAGGAGAATCTGCGTCTACAGCAGGAGGTGATCGAGGCGCAGCAGCGGGCGATCCAGGAGATCTCCACGCCCATCATCCCGGTGATGGAGCGCGTGATCGTCATGCCGCTGATCGGCTCCATCGACACGCTGCGCGCCAGGGACGTCACCCGCCGGCTCCTGACTGGGATTCGCGAACACCACGCCAAGGTCGTGATCCTGGACATCACCGGCGTGCCGGTCGTGGACAGCGGTGTGGCTGCGTACCTGACCAAGACGATCCAGGCGGCGCGGCTGAAGGGGGCGCGGACGATTGTGACGGGTGTCTCCGATGCGGTAGCGGAGACGATCGTGGATCTGGGTATCGACTGGTCAGGCGTCGAGACGCTCAGCGATCTCAAGATCGGCCTGCGGGCAGCTATGGCTGAGGTGCGCCGGCGCATCGGGAATAGAGAACTCCAGAAGTAGGAAGGCGTGAGTGACAAATAGGGATGATGCTTGAAGGGGAATACTTAAGGAGATGGAATGAAGGATACAAGGAAGACAAAGAGTCAACTCATAGAGGAACTGACGGGAGCCCGCTCTCGCGTCGCTGAGTTGGAGGCTCTGACGGAAAGAGCTCTGCTAGATCAGCGGCTATTGCGGGTCTTTTTGGAGAATGCTTCTGACAAGGTTTACTTCAAAGACGCTGAGAGCCGTTTCATCAAGGTCGGCAGATCCACGGCCGTGATGTTTGGCCAGAGTGACCCCGCGGCGGTAGTGGGTAAAACAGACTTTGACTTCTTTACAGAGGAACATGCCCGGCCAGCGTTTGAGGATGAGCAAGAAGTGATGCGGACTGGGCAACCTATTTTCAAGGAAGAGAAGGAAACGTGGATCGATGGCCAGGAAACGTGGGCTTCTACTGTCAAGGTGCCCCTGCGCGATGAGGAAGGGAAAATTGTTGGCACTTTCGGCGTTTCCAGAAACATCACTGAGCAGAAGCGAGTCGAGGCTGAGAGTGCGCAATTACAGGTGGAGGTGCTCAATGCCCAACAGCGGGCGATTCAAGATCTCTCTACGCCGGTCATTCCGGTGTTAGAAGGGGTCATCGTCATGCCGTTGATCGGCAGCATCGACACGCTGCGGGCGCGAGACATCATGCGCAGGCTTCTGCAGGGAATTCGGGAGCAACGGGCCAAGGTGGTGATCCTGGACATCACCGGGGTGCCCATTGTCGATAGCGGTGTAGCGACCAACATGAACAAGGCCATTCAAGCGGCGCGGCTGAAGGGCGCGCGGACGATCGTCGTTGGCATCTCCGATGCGGTGGCAGAGACTATCGTCGATCTGGGGTTGGATTGGAGCGGAATTGAGACGTTGAGCGATCTGCAGACCGGGCTGCGTGTCGCTCTTCAGGGGATGGGGTTCAGGCTGGTAAGGTCGAGCGAGTGAGAAAAAGGTGTGCTTGCGTTGTGAAATTCCCGAGTATTTTCAAACCGAAAAGAGGATTAGACTATGAGAGACTTTGAACCATCGGAACTAGGGGAAACCATGGAGACGTTTACCGTCGTCCAGAAGCTTGAGGATCTGTTGCTGGTGTCGGTCCCGCGAGATCTGACGGATAGCGATGTGCTCAGGTTGCGCCAGCGGGTGCTGCGGGATATCCGGCGGTACGACTCGCGCTGGGTGTTGCTCGATTTCTCGCTGGTCGACATCTGCGATAGTTTCTTTGGGCGTTTCATCCACAGCACGGCCCAGATGGCCAAGTTGATGGGAGCGGACGTCATCGTCGCCGGGCTGCAGGATGCGGTGATCGAGACGATGGTAGAGCTGGGCATGACCCTGCCCAATATCCACGCGGTGCTCGATCTGGACGACGCACTGGCATTGAGCAGGGAATACAAGACGCGTGAGCAGGTGCAGGCCGAGGACCCGCTTGAGTCTCCTGATTCCTCGCGAGTTGAAGGTGAATCGACGGATTGGGACGCTTTTGCCGATTCGCCGCTCTCTGATTGGACAGAGGTGTAGCTATGGCCCAAGTGCAAACCAGTGAAGAACAATCGAAGAAAGAGTACTTTCCCATCAACAGCCTGGTAGATGTGGTAAGGGCTCGGCGGCGCGGGCTGGAGATAGCGCAGGAGATGGGTTTCCCTCTTGCCGAGGCTACCAAGATAGCCGTGGTGATCTCTGAGCTGGGGCGGAACATAGAGCGCTACGTGGGACAGGGGGCCATTACCGTGACTACGCACCTGGGGAGAGAAAAGTATATCATGATTGTAGCCCAAGATCAAGGGTCGGGCATCCCGGATGTGGACCGAGTCTTGGTTGGGGGGTATTCGACCTCTGGAGGTTTGGGATTGGGGGTATCGGGATCCAAGCGTTTAGTGGACAAGTTCGATATCCAATCGATCGCCGGTGTAGGAACGACGGTCAAGGCGATCAAGTTACTGCGATAGGGTTCGTGATTCTGGGGAAGATATCTGTGATGTCTGCTGAGCCTGGTGATGTGATGGAAGTACGCGTGGTTGTCCGTCGGGACGTCGACATTGTGCTTGCCTGCCAGAAAGGGCGCGCGCTGGCAGAGCGATTGGGCATGTCGGGTAACGACCAAGTCGTTGTCGTCATTGCTATTTCTGAAGTGGCGCGCAATATCGTCAATTATGCGGATCGGGGTGAGATTGTCTTGAGCGCTTTTGGGAAGAACGGCAGACGGGGCATCTCTATTGTGGCGCGCGATGAAGGGCCGGGTATTCTCGATGTCGAGCGGGCGTTGCAGGATGGCTATTCGACGGGAAGTGGCCTGGGGTTGGGATTGGCGGGTGCCAAGCGGCTGATGGACGAGTTTCGAGTTCTGTCCCAGCCTGGGCGAGGAACGACCATCGTGATGAAAAAGTGGAGCCGCCATGGGTAGCGGTTGGGCTGTGCCTTCCCTGATCGAGTGGGGTGTTGCGATGCAGGCGTTCTCCGGCCAGACGGATTCGGGCGATGGGTATTTGGTCGAGGCGTATCCCGATGGCGTCTTGGTCGCGGCGGTGGATGGGTTGGGCCACGGTCCAAAGGCTGCCGTGGTTGCCGAGGCCACCGTTGCCGCGCTGAAGGGCCATGCGTGCGAGTCGGTCGAGCTCTTGCTCAAGCGCTGCCACCGGGAACTTCGGGGGACGCGCGGTGTGGTAATGAGCCTGGCGGCGTTTAGCGCGCGCGAAGAGACGATGACGTGGGTGGGCGTTGGGAACGTGACCGGTTTGCTCCTGCGCGCCGATCAAAAAGCCGGACGCCCTCGTGAAGCGCTGCTGCCGCGTGGTGGGGTGGTGGGATATCATCTGCCGTCGCTGTATCCCGCCGTTCACCCTATTTATCGGGGTGATGTACTCGTCTTTGCCACCGATGGCCTGCGGAGCAGTTTTACCGAGGGCGTGGTGTTGAGTGATTCTCCCCAGCAGATCGCCGATCATTTGCTGGAAGCTTATGGCCGGGGCACCGACGACGCGTTGGTTTTGGCCGCTCGCTACGTTGGGAGTGCCTGAGTGCGTTGACGCGCGCAGTTTAGGATGGAACGAGCCGGCCCCTGGGCGGGCTTTTTTCATGCCTCGTCGATCGCGCACCGTTCGATGGCGTTCAGCACGGTTTGGGCGCAGGCGGCCCAGGAGAAGCGTTGCACGTTGATAAAGCCGCGCGCGACCAACGCCTGGCGTAGGGCCGGGTCGTTGGCCGTGCGCTGCATGGCGGCGGCGATGGCGGCAGTGTTCTGAGGATCCACCAAAAGTGCCGCGTCTTTTGTGGTTACCTCAGGCAGGCTCGAGCTGGTGCTGGTGATGACCGGGCAGCCGCAGGCCTGCGCCTCCAGTACGGGCAGGCCAAACCCTTCGTATAGCGATGGAAACACAAAGGCCAGCGCGCCGCTTAGCAGGGCGGCCTTGTTCTCCTCGTGCACGTAGCCGGGAAAGAGGACGCGATTTTCGAGTCCCAGGCGGCGCACTTGGTCAAAGAGGTCGTCGTAGAGCCAGCCGCGCTTTCCTGCCAGGACCAGGTTGGCTTTGGATTCGATGGATGCGAACGCGTCGATGGTGCGCGCCAGGTTCTTGCGCGGCTGGAGAGTGCCCAGATAGAAAAAGTAATCGCCGTCGATGGCGTAGCGGGCTTTGGCGGCCTCGATCCGAACTGGGTCGCGGACTGGGGCCAGCGTCTCGTCATATCCGTGGTAGGCGACGGTGATCTTGTCCAGTGGTGTTCGATAATGGGACACCAGATCGGCTTTGGTGACCTCCGAGACAGCTATGATGTGGGTCGCGACGCGGGCGCTCCAGCGCGTCGATAGGTCGAGGTATAGGCGTTGGAGCCAGGGATGGGCTCTTGGAAAGTGCAAGTATCCCAGGTCGTGGATAGTGACGAGGCTGATGCGTGGGCGGATGAGGGGCAGGACGTGAGCCGGGACGAAGAGCACGTCCGGCGGCCTACGGCCCATCTCCCACGAGAGGCGCAGGTGGGTCCACAGGCGCGGGAAGGGGATGTGGCGCGCGTCGGCTCCGGGGAACGCGCCCGCTGTGGGCGGATCGCGGAAGTAGAGCCGAAACTTGTGCCGGGCCGACTCGGTGCGTTTGCTTTCACATTCTAGCAGAGCCTGGATGAGTTGCTTGGAGTAGATTTCGGTGCCAGTTGGACGGGCACACTCGGCGCGGCTGGCGTCAATTCCGATCAGCATTGTGTGCGATCGCGTGCGCTATGGACGCCTACGCAGCAGACCGCGTAGTAACAATATCAGTCCCGCCATGACGAGGAGGATGGGCCAAAGTCGAGGGAGCATTTGGCTGGTCTCGGGACCGAGCAGTTCCAGGGTGACAATCAATCCCGCGCCGCCGATGATGAGGGCAACCATTCCCAAGAACAGCGCGCCCCAGTCCCGGAAGTGTGCTGCTGCCCACTGGGCCAGGAAGGCGACGCCGCCGATCAGGATGAATATCGGCCACCAGTTGCCCAAGTCGGCGTATTCCAGCGGACCCAGGGTGACGAAGAAGAACACTGCTCCGGCGAGGGCGGCGGCTGTGCCGAGAAAGACCTTGCTGGGATCGCGCCACCAGCCAAGGATGTGGCCGGCCAGGAGTGCCAACCCACCTGCCAGTGGAAAGATGGGCCAGATGACATCCCAGTCGGGGATACTTACGCCTACTTCATCGAGTAGCAGGTAGGCGCCTATCAGGATTAGGAATCCTGCCAGTACGAGCGAGCCTTTACGACGCATATCAAGCCTCCTTTTGCCGCACGCGTTGATCTTGCCGACGCGCCGCGTGTGGCGTGTTATAGCTTTTTGAATTGTACCGCAAGCTAGCCGAGTGAGCAAGCGTGCGGCTCTTCGGACGGTGTGGCTTTCGAGAGAGCTATGCGATTGGTAGCCTTGGCCAAGTGGTCCGGCCGGTTGCCTGGCAATTGACCTCCGTTGAGGGTCGTGCTATACTGTAATCTGTACAAGTTTAGCGGGATAGTCATTGTATTGGCGGGGCGATGAAGGAATCTTTCAAGTTCCTATCTCCAGAACAAATACGCTACTTGGCGGAGATGGCGGAGCAGGCCCGGGCAGCCTTGAGCCGTTTCGCCGGCTATGAGGTATTCTACGACTCGACCTCCTTGCAACTTTTGGACGAATGGATTGACCGTCACTTGCGGCAGTTTCCAGAGCCTTCTCAGAGGATCCGTTTGCTTTGGATCAGTTTCTTGGGGGAGATGTTCCGTCGTCAGCATGGAGGGGAATGGGCGCTTCGTGGACAAGGTAAAGATGGGGGGTTGATCTTGCTTTGTCCGACTGAGAGCAGCGGTGTCTACACGGCAGATGTTTCTAGCCAGGTTCGTCGCCGCGTCACCGAGGGTATGTCAGCTTCCCTCGCTTACTACTTTGCGATTACGAGTATCGAGTTGAGGGCAGGGTAGGCTGCACGGGAAAGTGTAAGGGCCAGCCTTTTGTGCGGCTGGCCCTTGTTTTATTAGGGGGCAGCTAAAATCGGCAAGTCGCCACCCTGAGCGTAGCGAAGGGCCTCTGCTCTTGCTGTGGGCGAGATTCTTCGCTTCGCTCAGAATGACGGCGTCTCTCCCAAGCGGCATCAACCAGATTTAATCACGCCCATTCCATTACGCTGGGCGGCGCAGTCGTCGTGCGGCGACCAGTATCACCAGCAAGGCCACGACGATCCCCCCGGCTCCAAATGCGCCGATGCCCGTGCTCGGCATTTCATCTCCGCTCTCGGTGCCGGCAGTGGTGGGTCTTGGCGTGACCGTCGGGCGGCGGGTTGGCGTAGACTCTTCGGTAGCGCCCGCCGCTACCTCTGCCAGCGTCGCCGTCGCCGTGGGAGGTATCTCTGTCGGCTCCTCTGTCGGAGGCGGAGGTGTTTCGGTCGGTTCCGGGGTCTGTGTGCTTTCCTCCTGGCCTGCGGCGGCGGCTGCCTCGGCGGTCATCACCTGTTCTGTTTGACGCACGATTTCGTTTCGCGCTATGTTGTTCTGTATTTGGGGATAGATGACGACTGCCCACACGATGAAGGCGCAGATGCCTACCGCGAGAAGGCCTCCAAATACCGCTACGAGTATGATGAAGGTGCGATTCGATCCTTCTTCTGCCGCTGCTTCATCCTCTTCATCCGGGTAGAGCTCGAAATCTTCCATGACTTACCTCCTTGAAATGGCCACTTGTCTCGGTGTTGTGTCTGTTGTGTTCAATGAGCTGTTTATCCGAAAACCCCGTAGTATGAGGGCCTTGTGCCCGCCCATGAGGGGCTGGGCTACATTTTTGGATAGACTCTAGCGCAAAACTTCCAAGTTCACCAAGGGAACAAAAACCGGTTCTTCTTGCTCCAAGTCTATTACTGCTCCGCGCACCCTGGCGTCTGTCTCTATATGACGTGGGTGGTCGACGAGGCTCATCACCGTTCCCACTTGACCCAGGTAAGGCGCTCTCACCACGCGTACCCGCGCGCCAGTAGTCAGGGGGGTGCCGGGCTGCACTTGTCCAGAGGGCAACGACTCTGCCGGTAAGGTAATCACGATCTCGGGACGCACAACGCCCCAGCGTGGCCTGACCTGCCCGCTGATTGAGGCTTCTCGACCGTCGTTCGTCGTCAGCAATTGGAACACGGGATCTGACATTGGAATGGTTCCAATGCCTTCGGTAGCGATAATGGGGATCGGAGAGCGTTTCACTAGGGGGATCAATTCAGGCGCAAGCCCACCTGTCACAATCCCCCGTATTTGGAGTTCCTGAGCTCGTTCTAGTACTGCCTCATTGACCTCTGAACCACCGATGACAATGGTCCCGTGGCATGAGGGGTCGATATCCCTGGCGCGCAATGACTTGTCTGGGCTTTTCACCAAGCGCTTGAGCACGCCAAAGCTCTCCCCACCCGTTCCCCACGCGCCTTGGATGACGGCTCCTGTCGTTTCGATAACGACGCCTCGGTTTTGCAATACGTTGGTCACTACGCCATTGATGTAGGCACGCAGTTCAAACGGCGTGGGCGGTGTCTCGACCAGTACGCGCCCACTGCCGATGGAGGCCAGCACGCCGGCCATGGATGATTTGACTATGCGGTTGCGCTTTTTGGCAATGACCTGTCCCCGCCGCACGTTATCCCCCACTTTGACTTGCATATATCGCTTGATTTTGGTGGGCGAGACGCTTAACTCGGGCGCCACCGATAGGACTCGGAAATCGCCCGGCAGGTTGGCGTGTGCTACGACCTGTGTGGGCTCGACGCGTTCGTTGAGCTTGACCAATACATCGCCTGGTACAGGCAATATCCGCTCGCGGCGTACGTTGACTAGTGGGGTCACCTGAGCTTCAAAAGGGTAATACATCGTCTGATCACTTGCTCCACTGATTCATGGCTTACCCGCCTACGTCCCACAGCCACTGCCGTGTTTGCACTTGGCGTTCCTCTGGTTCGTTTGCCAGGCGAAGCGGACGTCCGCGGGCATCGATGATCAATCCTGCCAGGCCGCCGCTTATGCGCCGCTTGCCGCCTCTTCCCGGTCCGAGTCCCGCGTCAAAGCGCCGGGCAGGGCGTAACTCCAAATCGGCCTGCTGACCGGGAAGCACCGGGAGTACCTCTATGTTCCCATACTGGACCTCGACGCTGAACGCGCTGCCGTCGTCGTAGGTCAATTTCACTCTGAGGACGGTGTCACCGGGTCGAGCACGCCCGACTGGCGACACCACCGTAGCCAGGTTGACAAAGCCTCCACTATCCAGTGTCTCGACTGCCGCCAGCGGTTTGACTGCTGCGACGCTCCCCAGGGCCGATGCTAGGCCGTATTTGTCCAGCACCAGGGTGCTGATTCCTATGGGCTGTAGGGTGTCTAGGATCATCAGGGCGGTCTGGCCAGGTCGTGGAGCGTTCACCAACACCCCGCCGCTGACGATGATGGTGTCACAAAATGGCATGAGGTGAGGGTAAGGGTGGGCAGCGCCGGGTTCCCAGCCGGGCTGGGCCACCTCCAGCGTCCTGTAGATTGCCTCACGTGCCAACGCCTGCTCAAGCCACAACTCGCGTGGCTCCTGGGGAATGCTGGCGGGGTGTATTTCCTTGTTGAGGAGTGTCCCCAGCACCTCGTCTTCGGTCATCGGTTCGGGTATCCAGCGGGCGAGGGCTTGCGTATCGTGTTCCTGTAGCAGTTGTCGTCCACCAAAGGCGATTCCCAGGTCCCCACGGACGGTGAGGAAGGATTGCCCGTCAAAAGTGGCTGCAATCGTCGTGTTGGCGGCGCCTACATCCACACCAAGCACCCCTTTTGTGGAGTCGCCCAGATGCCATAGATACTGCACCATGCGGCTGAAAGCACGTGCGGTGGGTGTCAGGGATGTCGGGCTCCACATTTCGAGGGCGTCCATGCCCGGCAGTTGGGCCATCTTGTTCTGGCGGTAAAATTCGTCCAATTCCGCTTGGGCGTTGAACAGGTTCTCTTCTGTCAGGGTTGGACGCACATTGTCGGCGACGCGGAGCTCAACCTGTCCCTTTACGCTATCCACCACCCGTTGGCGTAGCTGTGAGTTTCCCACGTAGAGCAGACGAGGACGCGCTCGCTCTTCTATTAATGAACATGCCAGAGCCGTCGTCTCCACTAACTCGAGCACAGGCCTCTCGGCACCGTTCTCCAATCCCCCGGCGATGCAGATTACGTCGGGAGAGGCTTTGATGATCGTGTGGACACGCTCTTCCTCGGTCAGTCCGCCTCGCCCATCGCTGGCTATGATCGCTTTGACCTGCGAATACGTGCCGGCCGCTGCGCGTTCGGCGCTGGCGACGCTGAGGTCCCGCACGAGTCCACCGATCACGATCTCCAGTGGTGGGCTGGCGCTGGTAGTCGCAGCGAGCACACCTGCTCCTCCGTGTTCGGATGATAACAGGTCGCCGGCCGTATCAAAGAACGTCCGCCCGGTGACCTCGGTAATTTGCTCGGAGGCGTGGCGGATGCCGGCCGTGACGTCGGACCAGGGATACTCGGTTGTGGTCGGGGTCTCTCCCCGCGCTACGAAGCGGTAGTGTCCTCTGACGCGGTCGAGCAGCACGACTTTGGTCATCACCGTGCCGCAATCTGCCAGTAGGATCGAGCCAATGCTAGATTCTTGAGCCATTGTCGTCTCTGCTTTAGCCGAACATCGATAAAAGTTTGGTTGCAGCTTCGATCAGGTATTGCATGCGTCCGATAAAGACGGAGAGCGCCGCTGTGACCGCTCCCGCGAAGGCGACACCCAATGCGACTGTCAGAAATCCTTGCCCTATCTTGCCTGCCAATCCAATAGCTTTTCCTAACAATCCTCCTAATCCCCGGCGCTTCTGTGTAAAGGTAAAGTCAAAGGCTAGTAGCGTGCACACTGTACCTACGGCAATGAATATGCCTTCCAGGGGACTGTCGCTTATAGCGTTTACGGTTGCCCCGAACTGCGGTGACAGGGTGCCCACGAGCGCCCCGACCAGCGCTATTGCGATCCCAAAGCCAATCAGGGGCGAGAGGAAATAGTTTCCTATGTAGGCAAATCTGGGTACACTTTTGAACACAAATAGACCCAAACCTATGCCCACAGGGATGATCAAGACCAGGTTGCCGAACAAGTCTTCTCTCCAGGGATCTGCGATCAACTTGCCCCAGACCTCGCGGATTGTCACTCCAAAGACATAGCCCACTAGGGCGCCGAGAAAGATGTGCAGGGTCAGCCGATAGAGGAAATTATCGCCTATGAGGTAGGAGAGCACAAAGATGGTCAGTGTGGCTCCGACGAATACCCCAACCACATCCAGGTCTGGCATTATTTTCCCCTCCTGTGCAATCCGCCGGCGGCGTAGAGTACTGCCCCTGCCAGCATTGAAACGACGATGACCAAATGCCCTGCCGCTAGGGCGTCAAGCTGTCGAGGGGTCTGCCCTGCTGTGCCCCGTTGTGTTTGATAAGCAACTGCTCCACCCAGCCCGCTGACGATTCCCTTTAGTTGGTCGGCGTTGGCGTCTAGGTATGGGCTGGAAGCTATTTCCAGGGCTGCGCTCACGCCGGCCGCGATAGGCGGCGACGCAGCACCGTAATGTGCTCTCGTTTGTTCAATCCACCAACGCAGAGATTCCGGCTGGGCGGCCAGCACAATAATCATAACGGGACGTGTGTCGGTGCTGGCCAATATCTGTGAAATGCCTGTGGCATTGCCTGGCCGATACCCCGGTGCCTCCTTAGCGTACTCAAGCACAGGCCGTTGTCCCGACACGACTTGTTCTTGGGCATTGATGTCGCTGCGCAGTGCCTCGGCCACCGCTAATCCCTCGGGTTGTGTGGTGGCGATGGAGATATTGGCTTTTCGTTCCGCCAGATGTTCCAGGATCGCTCTCGCCACAGGGTTTAATTCATCGGCGCTTGTCGGCCCATACTCAATGGCAACCAGGACGGTTTCTCCTTCGTTGACACCTGCGATGAGGTTATACATATTTGCTATGCTGGAGGTGTCGGGTTGTGCCAGAGACGGGATCTGACTGTCAAGCGCCGGGTCTTGAGATATGAGCAGCAAACCGCCTACGACTACAAGGAGCACGACTGCAATCAATAGGCGCGGGACTAGCTCTGACATACCAGCGGCTCGCTTGCGCGCCTTCGGCTGTGGCGCCTCTGTCGGACGGGTCAACAGGCTTTGAAGTAGTTGGGCCCGAGCCAGGGTTGCCTGGCTGATCTCGGCAGGCAGCGCGCTTTCACGGGCGTGAGTCACGTCGGCCATCGGAAGCGGTGAGAGCACACCGCGCAGCCCTTGCAATAGTCCTTCTGTCTCTGCTGGTTCCTCCTCGGGAGCCTCCTCAGCCACTTCCGCGGTCGGCCGCATGGCCTCCAACCAGGCTGGGATCTCTGCGCGTGCTAGGCCCGCTGCCTCGGCTGCTGCGGTATCGGGTTCGACTGCAAAGGGCGGGATGGCGCCTTCGGCCATAGAGGGAGTTGGTCGTTGCTTGAGCTCGGCTAGCCAATCTGGAGCCTCGGTCTCTGCGATCAAAGACTCACCGATGAACGGTGGTGTTGACGGCGGCATTGACGGCGGCGCTGCCTTCTGCAACCAATCGGGCACCTCGGCCGGAGCGGGCATCTCGGGGGCCGCCTCCTCGGCTGCGGGCGCGGCGGCCTCCTCCGGCGCCAGACCCTGTAGCCAGTCGGGCACCTCGGCCGGAGCAGGCATCTCTGGGGCCGCCTCCTCGGTTGCGGGCATCTGGGCCGTAGGCTCGATGCCGGCTGCGGGCGCGGCGGCCTCCTCCGGCGCCAGACCCTGTAGCCAATCGGGCACCTCGGCCAGAGCGGGCATCTCTGGGGCCACCTCCTCGGTTGCAGGCTCAATGCCGGCTGCGGGCGCGGCGGCCTCCTCCGGCGCCAAACCCTGTAGCCAATCGGGCACCTCGGCCGGAGCGGGCATCTCTGGGGCCGCCTCCTCGGCTG
>Ga0307420_1000526_pt1 | contig 17610 bp, 12 predicted proteins | sample SalMarWE160240MG_2_FD_202167 | JGI IMG/M metagenome (GOLD analysis project Ga0307420, IMG submission 202167) | Salt marsh sediment microbial communities from the Plum Island Ecosystem LTER, Massachusetts, United States - WE1602-40 | ecosystem: Environmental > Aquatic > Marine > Intertidal zone >... | reverse complement strand
ACCTCATCGATCTCGACCCGGTAGCCCCTGCCCTCCAGGTAGCGCAGGTACATCCGCAGCAACATCTCAGCCCAATCCTGGGCGTCGACACCGCCGGCTCCCGCGTGGACGCTCATGATCGCCGGGGCTTCGTCGTACTCCTCGAAATAGAGCGACTCCGTCTCCAGTGCGCCCAGATCGCTCTCCGCCAACCTCAACTCGGACAGCGTCTCGTTCGCCGTTGCCTCGTCGCGCTCTTCGGCTGCAAGATCGAGCATCACGTCGGCGTCGTCGAGAATGCTCTCAAGGCGTTCGACGTGCGCGATGAGACCCTCGTATCGGGCGAGCGTTCGGTTGACGTCCGCCGCTCTCGACGCATCCGACCACAGATCCGGAGAGGCCGCGGCCTCTCTCAGCTTCGGGAGCTGCTCACGCTTGCCATCGAGGTCAAAGGAACCTCCGGGCATCTGAGAGCCGGGCGCGCAGTTCGTTCAGAAGTGATCGGGGATCGATATCCATGGGCGGGGAATGGTAGTCGGGCTACGCCCGAGGTCATGAGTTGTCGGTCATCGGTTGTCGGCAAACCCATCGCCGTGTCGCCCCGTGGTCTTGGACACCCGAGATCGCGAACCGAGAACCGAGAACCGAAAACCGCGAAGCGTGGGCTACGCCCTGGCTCCGTGGCAGTGCTTGTACTTCTTCCCGGACCCGCAAGGGCACGGCTCGTTTCGCCCCACCTTGGTGGATGTCGCCTGTGCGGTAGAGCGCCCGCCGGCAGCCGCGGCCTCGCGCTGATGAATCTCCTGCTGTCGCTGTGCTTCCGCCGCCTGCTGCGCGACCTGGACATGGAACATGTACCTGGTTGTCTCGCTCTTCACCGTATCGACCATCTCGGCGAACATGTCGTACCCCTCGCGCTGGTACTCGACGAGAGGATCCCGCTGGCCCATGGCCCGCAGCCCGATTCCGGCACGCAAGTAGTCCATCTCCGCAAGGTGCTCACGCCACTTCGCGTCGATCACCGCGAGCACGACCGTCTTCTCGATCTGACGAAGCGTGTCGACACCGAGCTCTTCCTCGCGGACGTCGAACACGGCGAGAGCCTCATCGATGGCGGCGTCCGCCACATCGGTCGCATCGATACCCCTGCCGTCATCGAGCGTTTCCAGATCCAGCTCGGTCGGGTAGTACACGGTCAGCTGCCGGATCAGCTCATCCCAGTCCCAGTCGCGGGGTGAGCCCTCACCGAGTACACCTTCGACCGTTCTGCCTATGACTTCCTCGATCCACTCGCGCACGAGCGTTTCACTTCGATCCTGTCTCAGCAGACCGTTGCGCCACTCGTAGATCACCTCACGCTGGCGGTTCATCACCTCGTCGTACTTGAGCACGTTCTTGCGAATCTCGAAGTTTTGGGACTCGACCTGCCCCTGGGCCCGCTCGATCGCTTTTGACACGATCTTGGCCTCGATGGGCACGTCGTCCGGTATCCGTAGCCGGTCCATGATCAGCTCGACACGGTCAGACGCGAACCTGCGCATCAGGTCGTCACCCAGCGACAGGTAGAAGCGGGACTCGCCCGGATCGCCCTGCCGTCCTGACCTGCCTCGTAGCTGGTTGTCGATTCGGCGGGACTCGTGGCGCTCCGTGCCCACGACATAGAGGCCGCCGGCGTCGAGCACCTCCTTGCGCTCCCCTTCGGTCTTGGCTCGGAAGTCGGCGGCCGTCTCGTCGAGCGCCTTCTCGAACTCATCCGATCCGGGTTCGAAGCCGGCCTTCTCGAGCGCCATCTGTGTGAGGCCCTCGGGGTTGCCTCCGAGCATGATGTCGACTCCGCGACCGGCCATGTTGGTGGCCACCGTCACGGCCCCTCTGCGACCCGCCTGGGCGATGATGACCGCCTCACGTGCGTGCTGTTTGGCGTTGAGCACCTCGTGCGGCACACCCCGTTTGCGCAACGCCGTCGAGAGTCGTTCCGACTTCTCGATCGACACAGTGCCGATCAACACCGGTTGACCATTCTCGTGCCGACCGGCCACGTCGGCCACTACTGCGTTGAACTTGGCCTCCTCCGACTTGTAGACGAGATCCGGCTGATCGATGCGAATCACGGGCATGTTCGTCGGGATCTCTGCCACTTGGAGGTTGTAGATCTGCGCGAACTCGGCTGCCTCGGTCTTGGCCGTGCCGGTCATTCCGGCGAGCTTGTCGTACATGCGGAAGTAGTTCTGGAGGGTGATCGTCGCCAGCGTCTGGTTCTCTTCTTTGATCCGGACGCCCTCCTTCGCCTCGATCGCCTGGTGAAGGCCTTCGGAGTACCGCCTCCCGTCGAGCACGCGACCGGTGAACTCGTCGACGATCTTCACCTCGCCGTGGTCGACGAGATAGGCGACGTCCTTCAGGTACAACTCCTTCGCCCGCAGAGCGGCATCGAGGTGATGGACGAAGTCGACGCTCGTGTAGTCGTACATGTTCTCGATGCCGAGAATCTGTTCGACCCGAGCCACACCCTCCTCCGTCGTGAGCACCTGGCGTTTCCCCTCGTCCACCGTGTAGTGCTCGTCTTTCGTGAGACGCTTGACGATCTTTGCAAACTCGCGATACCACTTCGCCGTGTCGGTGACTACTCCGCTGATGATCAGAGGCGTTCGAGCCTCGTCTACGAGGATCGAATCGACCTCGTCCACAATGGCGAAGTGGTGGCCGCGCTGCACGAGATCGGCGGTTCGCATCGCCATGTTGTCTCGCAGGTAGTCGAATCCGAACTCGTTGTTGGTCCCGTACGTGATGTCCGCGGCATAGGCGGGTCTGCGCTGTTCGGGGGTCATCGCCGCCTGGATCAGTCCGACCTCCAAGCCGAGGAACCTGTGGATTCCCCCCATCCATGCTGCATCCCGAGCGGCGAGATAGTCGTTCACCGTCACCATGTGAACGCCCTGTCCGCTGAGCGCGTTCAGGTAAGCCGGCATCGTCGACACGAGCGTCTTTCCTTCGCCGGTTCGCATCTCGGCGATCATCCCCGCGTGAAGGGCGGCAGCGCCGACCACCTGCACGTCGAAGTGCCGCTGGCCCAGCACTCGCTTCGATGCTTCGCGGACGGCGGCGAACGCCTCGACTTGGATGTCGTGCAGCGTTTCTCCGTCGGCGAGGCGGTTCCGAAACTCGTCAGTTTTCGCTGCGAGAGAGGCGTCGTCGAGCGCTTCCATTTCCGGCTCGAGTTCGCCGACCAGTTCCGCGATCGATCCGAGATCCTTGAGAACCCGCGACTCACCGGCTCGGAGCACCTTGTTGATGAGCGACATAGCCTGCTCATCTTATCGAGATGGGCTCGCTTCGCTCACGGTCACCAGTTTCCAGCCGCCAGCACCGAGCGACAGGCAGCCGCGAAACCGCCGGCGGCCGTCAGTCATCAGCTGTTCGCCGTTGGCTGTCTAGATGGGCTGAACGATGACGCCAACCTGTTCGAGGAGGGCAGCAGGCTCGATACCGACCTCGCTCGGCAGCACCTGATCGACGATCGCCCGCTCGCCGAGCTCCGTCCTGATCGGCTGCTCGAGGATCTCGTCGCCTGCCGGTTGGAGGAGCACGACCTCGGGGGACTCACCGTGCTCATCGGCCCTGGTCACCATTACCAGATCCCCATCCGATAGCCGAAGCAGCGACCCTGCCGGATATACACCCACCATCTCGATGAACGCTCTCGCAAAATCGGGGTCGTAGATGGTTCCCGCACCATTGAGGATCACATGAAGCGCGCGATTCGGGGTTTCCGCACGCCGGTAGGACCGACGTGTCGTGATCGCGTCGTACGTATCGGTCGTTGCCACGAGACGGCTGTAGAAGTGAAGGCTCCTGTCGCTTCGATGGGGCGGCGGATACCCGGAGCCATCGAATCGGGCATGATGCTCGAACGCGATCGTCGCAGCGATCTCCTGCATCGGGCTTGCCGCCGTCAGGATCGCCGCGGCACCCTCCTGGGGGTGGAGCTTGATCTGTCGCCACTGGGCAGCGTCGAGTCGTCCAGGGAACTGGAGGATCGACGGGGCGACCCGGACCTTGCCGATGTCGTGGAGCAGCGCACCCATCGCGAGCGCCGACAGCTGATCGGTCGGAAGTCCGACCATGCGTCCCATGGAAATCGAGAGGATGCACACGTTGACCGAGTGAAAGAAGGTGTACTCGTCGTGGCTCTTCATCGTCGACAGCAGCAACGATGCCGCCGGCTGGGAGATCGTCTGCTCGACAAGCTGTTCGACGACCCACGCCGCGCCCGACAGATCGAAGTGCTCGTCACGTTCGAGAGCGGCCGCCATCCCTCGGAGTACATCGAGCGACCTCGTGTATGACCTTCGTACACCCGACGACTCTCCGCTCTCCAGATCGGACCTCGAGTACGGAGACTCGTTGAGCCGAATCGTGGCCTCGGCCGGAACGTCTCCACTCAGACCCGCTATGAACGCACCCAGGTCGGCGATGTCCGCTCCCGCGACCGGTGAGGCGAAAGAGATCGACTCGATTCCCCTTGACTGGAGGGTACGCAGGAAGGAACTCAGTTCGAGCGACGTGTGCGGCAGAATCGCCTTGCCGAGATAGATGGAGTCCCCGAGCAGCGTGATGACGGCTGCCCCACCCTCGTTCACGGACAGCGCCTCAGCCGCCGCCGTGGCAACGCTGAGCGCCTCACCCGTAGACGGATGACCCGTCGGGTACAGGCTCATCTGGCGCGAGAGGGCCTGGATCGATCGGAGAGTGACACGTGCTGCGTTCTCGGAGATCACTTCGTCACTCCCAAGGCTTGTCGTGCGGCGCTTCGCAACGTTCGGGCACCGCTCGTCAACGCAAACCGTCGTTTTGCGAGTTTCTCGAGGACCTCAATCGACCGGGGAGTTCCACGTTCGCCCAGGTATCGGAGAAGATCGGCTTTCTCATCGATCGTGAGTCTGCCGTCGAGCGCGTCGATCAACATTGCCTCGGCCTCGGGTCCCGGACGTACCGCCAGCACACCGATGGCCGTCCGACGAACCATCTCGTGATCGTCGGCGAGTCGTTCCCCTATGTCGGAGACTGCACTCGGAGCGATCATCGCCAGCCCCCGCAAGGCTTCGACACGAACCCGATGGTCGTCGTGACGAGTGAGTCGAGCCAACTCGGGCGCCGCCTGGTCGCTGCCCGAGGTACGCAGGACGATCGCGAGATTGCGTACCACATACCACCGGCTGTCCTCGAGCGCCGAGATCACCGGCTCAGGGTTCGAACTGGCCGCCTCGCCGAGGACGCCGATGAGCGCCTTCCTCCGGGCGCGGTCGTCTTCCTCGGCCAGCAAATCCAAGCCAACGCGCATGTTCAGACCGACGAGGCGAGGCGCGAGATACATCGGAGAACTCGAATCGGTGGTGGCGAGCTGTGTGACCAGCACATCCAACACCTCGGGCGTGCACGCGAGCCTCAGCGCCTCTTCTACCTCCCTGGCCCGCTCGGGAGGAAACGTCGGCGAGTCGATGACACTGCGCATCCACAGTTCGGCGCGCCTGAACCACTCTCTCCTGATGCTCGCGACGATCTTGCCGGTCAGGAGACGCATCAATCGCCGATAGCGATCGTTGCGATCCTCCACCGCAACCAGGCCTCTGAACGTGTCGAGCGTCTGATAGAAGTACTGCCGAGGATCAGGGAACTGCGCTCGGAGCTCCGCGTACGCCGACTGCTCGCCATATCGATCCTCACCCTGCACCAGGCGGTCCTGTACCCGAGCAGCGACCGTCTGCACCGCAGTCGCCCCGCCGTCGGGAACGCCGAGCCATCCAAGGAGCTCATCCGGCCTGCGATCGGAATCATCGGTCGCGATCCGTGCGTAGTCCATCAGAAGTGCGAACCCGTGGGAGTCCAGTCTCGGCGCGATCCTTGCAAGTTCGTGGGCAGCGAACTGGTCGAGGAACAGTCTTTGGAGAGGCTCCTCGGCGGATCGCAGGAACGGATCGAGAACAGCGACCTGATACCTCTCGTCGAGGTGGAAGAACGCCTCGACGAATGCCTGGACGACCTGCTCCTGCGCCGCCACGTCACCTTCGTCGATCGAACCGAACGTCGAGGCAAATCGCTCGTGGTACAGCTCTCCGAGCTTCTGCGGATCCCCACCCGACTCCTCGACGAGGCGCTGAGCAAACCGCTCGGGGTCGGCGAAACCAGTCATGGCCGCCAGCACGTCGTCTGGTCGCTCAAATGTCTGCTCCATGGTTTCGATCTTGAGTGGAACCCTCGCCACCACGGCAATTTCGGTGATTCCGTGCCGTCCCAGGAATGCCGAAATACCACCCTCCTCCATGATCGTCGGCTCATCGACCGAGAGGACGCCCATGAACGCTGCGATGTCGTGATCCGTTACCGGGCCGATGACTCCGAGTGAAGCGATGTTGTGGACGAAGCATCGTTGAGCGAGCCGAGATACCGAATCACGGACGGTTTCGACCTCGTCGTCGTCGTACATGAAGAAGCCGGGACCGACATCGAGCCATGTCTCCCCGGAGGCGGCCGCCTCCCGGATGGTCTGTCCGATTCGCTGAAGAGCCGGCTGCGACTCGGGGTCCGGGTACAGGTTGCATATCGTCCAGGCGCCAGCCAGCCCCTCGATGATCGTCGCGGCGGTGTTCTGCTCGCTCACGTCTATCTGTCGATCTGGATGAGTTCCTCTCGCAGAGCGTACAGCACAGCCTCGTTTCGAGAGTGCAATCCGAGCTTGTCGAGGATGTTTCGAACGTGATTCTTCACGGTGTTCTCGGAGATATACAGCCGATCTCCGATCTGTTTGCTCGTCATGCCCTCAGAAATCAGCTCGAGCACCTCGATCTCTCTACCGGTCAGCTCCGGCTGCCGGCTCGAGATGATCTCCCGGTGCCGAAGGAGTGATGCAACCGTGTCGAACAGCTTTGCCCCCATCTTCGGCGAGACGACCGCACCTCCCTCCCAAACGGCCTTCATCGCCTCGACCAGCTCGGGGAACGGGGTGTCTTTGACCACGTACCCCCTGGCTCCGGCTTTGATCGCCACCAGCAGATCCTCTTCGGACTCGCTGGACGTCAACAACACGATCCTTGCCCCACCAGACGCCTCCCTCAGCGGCGTGACGACCTCCAGACCCGATATCCCCGGCATCAGCACGTCGAGAACAACCATGTCGGGGTGCAACCCGCGAGCCATCGACAGAGCGGTCATCGCGTCCCGAGCCTCACCGACGACGTTGAAGCCGGCGTTGCCAAGGGCCGCAGAGAGTCCTGCAGCAAACAAGGGAGAGTCGTCCACGACGAGAACGGAGATCATGCGGGCTCGATCAGTCCAAACGAACCGTCGCGACGACGGTAGAGGACACTCGGCAAGTCGCTCTCGGCGTTCTGGAAGAAGAAGAACCCGTGCCCAAGCATGTCCATCTGCAAGGCGGCCTCCTCTGGAGTCATCGGTTTCATGACGAACTGCTTCACTCTCACGATGCGAGGGTCACTGGTCTCTTCTTCGACACCCCCACGAGCGAGATTGAGGTGTTTGTCGGTTCCCTTTCTCGTCCGATCGATCAACCGTTCCTTGAGGCGATGCAGCCTCGCCTCGAACTTCTCGATCGCCGCATCGATCGCGGATTCCGGAGTGAAGCCGTTGGCCTCGACGCGAACGGTCTGTCCGGCAGCCCTGGAAGTGATCTCGGCCGTGAAAGGATCACTGACCCTGGGGTTCTTCGCCCTCGTCACCTCGATATCCGCCGACGTCACCCCTCCGAAGAAACGCGTGGCCCTCGACATCTTCTCGATCGCCGACTCGGCCAGACGATCTGGCAGCTGGAAGTCTTTGCTCTGCAGGTTGACGTCCAAGAATGACCTCCTTGGGGTTGAGTCTCTGCGGTGCGCGATCGCACGTGTTGCGATCGGCGGTGCTGCGTGTCGCAGAATCACTCTTTCACTCTACCTGCGCCGGTCGCCACTATGGCCCTGACAGCTCCAACCGACGTCGAGGCGGCCCCCAACGTCAAGCCGGTCGTCACCACATCGTCCACGAGGACGGCCGGTTCTTTCGCCGCCCGTGCACGAAATCGAACCGGTGCTCTATCGCCACGTGCCCGCCCGGCGTGTCGTGGCGCCCATAGGACCGGAGTGAGCGCATCTACGACCGTCGCACCGACGAGTGCGGCATACGCTCGTGCCAGCTCCCTGGCAGGATCGATCCCATAACGCCAGGTGCGAGTAGGCACTCGGGGAACCGGCACCAGGATTCCGCCTGGATCAGGAACCCTCCTTGCCATCGCTTCTGCGAGTGGTCCGGCGGCAGCACGGATCGCCTCGTACTTGAGGCGGCGAACGAGCACCCGAGCAGGACCCTCGTGTACGAGCGCAACGTGTACCGGCAGGCTCGACCCGACCAGACGATCGGTTCCTTGACGGAGCTCGGACGAGCACCGTCGACAGAGAGCGGCACGGGTCGGTGTGCAGCACACGAGACACAGCATGGTCCGAATGTACGCCGCGATAGCGACAGAACTAGTGGCGCGATACCACTCTCTGTGGTTAGATAGACACATGGCGGCTGGGAACGTTCATGTTGATCGGGAGGCTGAGCGACGGAGAAGGCTGAGGAGGCTTGGGTATCTGCTCGCGCCGGTCGCGGCCTGGATGTGGTATCGAATCCTGACAGGCCACCGTCCGTGGCCATCACTCCCCACACTCCCACCGGATGCCATGTTCTGGCTTCCGGGTGTGCTGATCATCATCCTCATCGGTCTTGCGCTCGTCGCGCCGATGCTCGGCAATCGCCGATCGCCCCACACCGTGTTCCGACCCGATCAGATCGACGTCTCTTTCGACGACGTCAAGGGCCTCGGACACCTCCTCGTAGAGATTCGTCATACGCTCCAAATCCTCCTCGATCACGAGCAACTCAGAGCCAGCATGGGGGGTAGCCCGAGACGCGGTGTGCTGTTCGAGGGCCCCCCCGGAACCGGAAAGACACACGCCGCAAAGGCGCTCGCCAAGGAGGCGAACGTTCCCTTCCTCTTCGTGTCCGCTACGGCGTTCCAGAGCATGTGGTACGGGATGACGTCCAAGAGGATCCGCTCGTTTTTCAATGCCCTGAGGAAGGCGGCTCGGGCCGAGGGTGGCGCGATCGGTTTCATCGAGGAGATCGACGCGATCGGTTTGGCGCGTCCCAACATGTCATCGTCGGTAAACATGCGGATCAACCGATCTATGGCGACGGACACAGGCGGCGTCGTCAACGAACTGCTGATCCAGATGCAGAGCTTCGACGAGCCGCTCACCCGCACGAAGATCGCAAGCTGGTTCAGAGATCGGATCAACCTGTTTCTGCCCGAACATCGCCAGCTCAGGGCGCCATCGACCTCGTATGCAAACGTGCTGCTGATCGGCGCGACCAACAGGGCGGACTCGCTCGACCCTGCCCTGATGCGACCCGGCCGTTTCGACAGGGTGTTCCACTTCGACCTTCCGGGACGAACGGGCCGGCGAGAGCTGATCGACTACTTCCTCACCCGCAAGGCCCACGTGCCGGAGATGGAGCTCGAGTCGTCTCGGAGCGACCTCGCGGCAGCGACGCTCGGGTACACGCCTGCGTTCCTCGAACGTCTCTTCGACGAAGCGCTCCTCCTCGCGCTGCGCGAGGAACGCACCGCTCTGACCATGCGCGATCTGGATCGCGCGAGGATCGAGATGGAGTTGGGTCTCCCCGAGCCGGTCGACTACCCGCCGGATGAGCGTGAAGCGATCGCGACACACGAGGCCGGCCATGCAACGATCGCGTATCTCGTTGGAAAGGGTCGGCGTCTCGAGGTTCTCTCGATCATCAAGCGGCGCGAAGCACTTGGGTTCCTCGCGCATCGCCTCGTCGAGGAGCGCCGAACCCAGCGAGAAAGCGAACTGAGGGCACTCCTTCAGATCTCGATGGGTGGGATGGCCGCCGAGGAGCTCTTCTTCGGTGACTCGAGCACGGGCCCTGCCGGCGACCTGGCGGCGGCCACCCAGCTCGCGGCGGAGATGGTCGGCTCACTGGGGCTCGGCGGATCACTCGTCTCCTACCGGGCGCTCGACGATGGTCCGCTCGGTGGAAACCTCGCGGCGCGTGTGCTCGGGGACCCGGCCGGCAGGGAGTACGTCGAGCGTCTCCTGGATCACGCCAAGCAGCAGGCCACCAGGCTGTTGTCACAGAACCGTCGCATCGTGGAGGCACTGAGAGACGCTCTGATCGAACGCAACGAGTTGATCGACCGCGAGATCATCGAGGTGATCGAACGGGCACCAGGTGACGTCGTGATCGACATCCGTCGAGGGTCTACCGGCGAAACGGCCGACTCGCCGCAGAACGCGACCTGACGCGCCGGTGGCGCAGGATCCACCCGCCAACAGCCGGACGGCCCCCCGCTACGTGCCTTCTTGCCAGGATCGCAGATACTCGACCTGCTCGTCGGTCAGCTGCTCGACAGCGCCACCGAGGTGGCCGAGTTTGATGAGCGCCACGTTCTGATCGAGTTCGTCAGGGATCGTGTAGACGCCGGGCACGAGTGCTTCGTGGTTCTGGACGAGCCACTCGGCCGCGAGCGCCTGATCGGCGAAGGACATGTCCATGACGTCGGCGGGGTGCCCTTCTGCCGCACTGAGGTTCACGAGCCTGCCTTCGGCGATCACCATGATTCGGCGCCCGTCGGCGAGTTCGAACTCCTCGAGGTTCCGGCGCACTTCTCTACGTGCAACCGCCGACTCGGCGAGCGCCTCCAGGTCGATCTCGACGTCGAAGTGCCCGGCGTTCGCGAGGATCGCTCCGTCCTTCATCTTGTCGAAGTGCCGAGCGCGGAAGACATGCTTGTCGCCAGTCACCGTGATGAAGAGGTCTCCTGCCGCCGCGGCGTCGTCGGCAGTCATCACCCGATACCCGTCCATGGCAGCCGACAGAGCCCTGATCGGATCGGACTCCACGACGATCACCTTGGCGCCCATGCCATCGGCCCTCGTGGCGACCCCCTGCCCGCAGTCTCCGTAGCCGGCGACCACCACGTTCGATCCCGCGAGCAGCATGTTCGTGGCGCGAAGGACTCCGTCCAGAGACGACTGACCCGTGCCGTACCGGTTGTCGAACAAGTGCTTGGTGGCCGAGTCGTTCACGGCGACAACCGGAAGCCTGAGCATCCCTTCTTCAGCCATCGCCCGCAACCTGATGACGCCCGTTGTGGTTTCTTCCGTCGATCCGATCGGATTCACGTCACGACGTTCCTTGTGGAGAACCGTCACCAGATCGGCCCCATCGTCCATCGTCAGATGGGGGTTGGTGTCGAGCACGGCGTTGATATGGCTGTAGTAGCGATCATCGTCCTCTCCGCGCACGGCGAAGACCGGAATCCCGTCAGCGACAAGCGCGGCAGCGACGTCATCCTGCGTGGAGAGAGGGTTGGAGGCGCAGAGAGACACTTCCGCTCCCCCATCGCGCAGCGCCAACATCAGGTTCGCGGTCTCTGCCGTCACGTGCAGGCACGCCGCCACTCGCTTGCCGTCGAGCGGCTTCTCGGCGCGAAATCGCTCCCGGATGGTGGCCAGCACCGGCATTCTCCTGCCGGACCATTCGATCCTCCGAGCTCCTTCGCCCGCCAGTGATGCGTCGGCGATGTCGTAGTTCATGAGTCTCCCAGTGTCTGCTTGAGTTGTTGGATGGCATCGACGGCGACAGGGTCGACGCCTGCGGCTCGTGCGAGCCTCAGCGAGACGAGGTCACCGATGGCGGTGAGGCTCGCGAGCCGGGCAAGCCTACTCGTCCCCTGTGCCCACACTTCTCCCACGATCGTTGCCCCTACTCCGAGGAGCCGGGCCGTGGGCTGAAACCTCGCACCCACGGCCGGGGGCTCCGAGTCGTCGCGCAACATCACCACGCCCACGGTTCGTCGGAGTGCCGTGCCCAATGTCGTCCAGCCTTCGACCTCGTTGTGATCGGCTTCGGGAAGCACCGAAACGAATGCGGGGCTCTTGGCATTCTCGTTGATCTGCGTCTTCCATCGATAGGCCGCCACCGCCGTGAGACCCGAGCCCATGATCACAGCGATCCGACCGGCCAGTTCTTCGGCGAGATCGTCTGCAAGTTGGCGTCCTGGACCGCGCAGGCCATCACCAAGCAGCGTCGCTGTGATCGAAGCTGCCTCGTCGAGCCCGGTATCCTCGGCCAGCCCGGCAGCCTCGATCATCTGGACGACCGAGCCCGCCAGGTACCCGAACGCCGCCCGAGGTTGGAGCCCGCCCGGCACACGGATCAACGGCCATCCCTCGTCCGCTGCGAGTTCGGATAGTCGCCCCCCGCTGGAAACCGCAGCGATGGGCAGTCCGGCTTCACGAGCCGACTCCACCGCAGAGAGTGTCTCCTCGGTGTTGCCGGAGTACGACACGGCGACCACGATCGGCTCGGAAAGTGAGGGCACCCATGGAGGAAGCCCGAAGTCCTTGTGGACGAAGACCGGACCGTCCGCGACGGCCGCTGCCACATCACCCGAGATGCCGGAACCACCCATGCCGCACACGACGGCCGATCTCGCGCCAGGCACCTCAGGAACCCTGAGCCCTGCAGCCCACCGGAACTGGTCCGGCAGGGTTTCGATCATCGACTCCATCGTCACTCCCTGGTTGCCTCTTCGATCAGCATCACGGGTACGCCGTCACGGATCGGGTATCGGAGTCCACACCCGGTGCACGTGAGCGTGGACGCTTCCTCGATCAGATCCCCATGGCAGGCGGGACACACGAGGATGGCCTTCAGTTCTTCGGGAATCACAGCTCACCCCTCACAGCCGCCTTCACCAACTCGACCAACTCCGCGACGGCGGCGGCATCGCGGGCTTCGGCATTCAGTCGCAGAACCGGCTCCGTGTTGGAGGGTCGGAGGTTGAACCATCGGTCCGGCCACTCCACCGTCAACCCATCGAGGCGGTCCTGCGTAGCGTCGTGGAACCGTGTGGCGACCCGCTCGATAGCTGCTGCTTGATCGTCAACATCCAGGTTGATCTCTCCCGATGTCGAGTACGGTTCGAGGTCGGCTCGGATCTCCGAGAGCGGCCGGCCGTCTTCGGACATCACCTGGAGAAGCACGAGCATGGCGAGTGTTCCCGAGTCGGCGCGGAAGTTGTCCCTGAAGTAGTAGTGACCCGAGTGTTCACCTCCGAACGCTGCCCCTGTCTCGGCCATGATCTGTTTGATGAACGAGTGACCCACCCTCGTGCGGACGGGTGTTCCCCCGGCGGCCCGCACCACCTCGGGAACGGCATGACTCACAATCAGGTTGTGGACGATGGTGGCGCCGGGCTCCCGGCTGAGGAACCACCGTGCTATCAGAGCCGTCGTCGTGCTCCCGGGCAAGGGGCGCGAGGTCTCATCGACGAAGAACGCTCTGTCGGCGTCACCGTCGAACGCGACGCCGAGGTCGGCATGTTCGACCCGCATCGCAGCTTCGAGATCCCGGAGGTTCTCCGGCTTGAGAGGGTCGGCGGGATGATTCGGGAATGTGCCGTCCGGTTCCAGAAACAGCGGAATGAGTTCGGCGTCGAGCCGCGAGAAGACAGCCGGCAGCGCCACACCCGCCATTCCGTTTCCCCCGTCTGCCACCACACGGAGGGCGCCGATGCGAGCAGGATCGACGATCGAGAGCAGGTGGTCGACATAGCCCGGTATTGGATCGAAGTGTGCGACTGCGCCCTTCGTTTCACCCTCGGCCAGGCCGGATTCGGCGAAATCTCGGATGTCGAGGAGTCCAGACTCCACACCGATCGGGGCGGCCCCGGTGCGACAGAACTTCAGACCGTTCCACTCGGGGGGATTGTGCGATGCCGTGATCATCACCCCTGGGACCGCCCGACTGCCCGACACGAAGTACAGAGTGTCGGTGGCGACCTCTCCGATATCGAGCACGTTCACTCCCTGACCGGTCACTCCCGACGTGAACGCGGCGGCGAGCCGGGGAGACGATGCACGGCAATCTCGTCCGAGGGCGATGCCGGGCGCGCCGACGAACCGTGCGAAGGCCGCGCCGACACGATACGCCACCTCCTCATCGAGGTCTCCAATGTCGGTGCGCCCGCGCACGTCGTATGCCTTGAAGATGGGATGTAGGTCGCGCATCGAAAGCATTGTAGAGGGCTCGCTCCGCGAGCCGTCATCAGTCTTCGGTCTTCAGTCTTCAGTCTCGAACCACGGGCCGTCACTCCCGGCGAACAGGCAGCTGAGGATCGACGACTGACGACTCAAGACTCGGAGCCCCTAGACTCCTCCTGTTTTGGACGCCCCTATTTCTGTCGTGATGCCCGCCTACCAGCTGGGCGCCTCCATCCGGGTCAACATCCTGCGGGTGGCTTCCGTGCTCGAGAGTATGCCGGGCTCGGAGATCGTCGTTGTGGACGATGGCAGCACGGACGATACGTTTGCTCAGGCGGCCTCTGCCGGCGCAGCTCGCGTTCTCCGACACGAGGTCAATCTCGGGAAGGGTGCTGCGTCGAGAACAGGTGCAATGGTTGCGACAACACCGACCATCGTGTTACTCGACGGCGACCTCGACCTCCCGCCTGAGCAACTCCCCGATGTCGTGGACACCTTCCTTCAGAGTGACCTCGATGTGCTGGTCGGGACGAAACGGTACGGGATGAGCGGTGGACGGTACCCGCTGAAGCGCAGATTCCTCAGCACCATCTTCAGGATCGTCACCCGTGTTCTCTTCCGACTCCAAGTCAGCGAAACGCAGACGGGTCTCAAGGTACTCCGGCGCGATTTCGCCCAGTCGATCATGCCGGAGCTCAAAGTGACCCGGTACGCATTCGATCTCGAACTCCTCGTACGCGCGCAGCGCCTCGGAGCGAAGATCGGCGAAATCCCTGTGGCGCTGCGTGTCGGCGCCTCGTCGTCACCGCTGTCCGTCTCCACGCTGTGGGAGATGGCGAGGGACACGCTCAGGATCCTCAGGTGGTCGCTTCGGCGGTGACTACTCCGTCGGAGTGCTGTCGCGCTCTTCGGAGCGAAGCGCTTCTCCGAACACCACGTCGCGGTATCCGGCGAACTTGGGTATCAGGATGATCAGCGTCGCGACGATGTTCGCAGCGTTGAGGGCCAGGGGGCCCAACTCGCCGAGCATCGACTCCGCCAACTTGACGATGGCGACCGTCAGAGCCCATGCGATCACATTCACCAGATAGAACCATGCGGTCTCTCGAACAGAGAGCCGCCCATCCTTGAGTTTGAACGTCCATCTCCTGTTCAGCACGTACGACATGGCCGTGGCCAAGGCGAATGCGAAGGTGACCGACCAGAACGCCGACACATGCACCACCCAACGGAAAACGTTCAGCAAGAGGAAGTAGACGAGCGTGTTCAACCCGCCTATCAGGCTGAGTCTGATGAACTGACCGAACGCCTCCTTCGTCAGGAAGCTCCGAAGGTAGGTCCTCATCTCTCCACTCTCATGCGCCCGTACACGCCGAATCCCAGTAGGAGCAGCAATGTGACGATGGTGATCACGTTTGCTGACTTTTCGACAAGAGACGCGTGGAACTGGAGCACAACATCCTGCTGTGTGGGGATCACCACCATCGTCGATGGCGCCGCTCGGTAGGGGCCCTCCGCTCCGGTCGCCTTCCAGTCGGGGAAGTAGGACACCTTGATCATGTGGGGAACCCCAACGGCGGTGGTGTGAAACGAGATGCGGTCGTTCGTGAGTTGGATGTCGGACACGACCCCAGTGTCGGATTCGGGAATCGCCGGCAGGATGCTATCCGCCCCGACGCGAGGCCAGTCGTCCGGACCGTCGGCCACCAACCACCTGTCGAGCTCGCCGATGTTGTCGTACCAGTCAAGGGTTGCCTGGGTGAAGTTCGCGCCGTCGTACAAGGACGGAACATAGGTGGCCACATCGACGAGGGAGGATTCGGGAAGCTCGAAGATGGAGAACGGCCCGGAGTCGGTGATGTGGCGAAGCTCGGGCGTGTCCATCGCCTTCTCCTTCGCCTCGTCCGTGTAGGTCACGTAGTAGCGAATGTCGTACAAGGCGAGATGCTTGAGACCCCGTTCGAAGTCGAATCGGTGATAGCGCAGGCCTGGGATGGGACTCGATGGCTCGTAGCTCATCTCGGCCTGGTTGAGGAAGTGGAACGAGGTCGTCAGCGACGATTCGAAGAACAATCCCTCCATGGTCGGGTCGCGCTCTTCGGTCCAGTACGGAATGAGCATCAGCGCCATCGGCGTCCCGTACTTGTTCTGATCCTTGTTGTACTCCCACTGAACCCGGCCCGGCGGAAGCTGGTCGAGGGTGTCCATCAGGGCGAAGTACTCGGGGGCGTCGGTCTTGCCCTCATACCCCGTGTAGTTCCACTGCACCCAGCCCGGAATGAACGACATCCCTGCGAGAGCTGCAGCAACCACGACGAACGCACCACCTACCGGAAGGACCGTTCCGGTCGCCACCTGTTTGGGCAACACGAAGGTGGCAGCGATAGCAGACGCACCGATCCCGATCACAACCCAACCCGACCTGGCACCGAGCACCACCTTGTCCGAGACGAAGAACGGAACGATGGCGCCAACGACGACCATGCCTCGTACCCAGACGGCGCCCATGTTCCGAGGGAGGTGTCGCGAGAGCCACTTCAGCGCGACACCCAGAGCGATTCCTGCGAACACCCACACTCCGAAGTAGAAGAACGGCAGGAAACGGCCATTCCAGAGTTTGCCTTGGATCTGGTGGAATCGCTCCGGCAGCCAATCCGGGACCGCCTGGATCAACCAGTAGTAGACGACGGGGAGCACGGTCACCACGATGAGAGGAGTGCTCTTCGACGATCGCCGCGCGGCGATCACCAACCCGAACACTGCGGGAACGAGCAACATCCAGAGTTCCTCCGGAAGGACGTTCTTCCACCCGGTGAGGGGAACCCATGCCATGTCGGATGAGAATGCGATCCTCGTCAGGAGAGGGATCGCCCAGAACGCCGCGACGCCGAAGCCGACCGCCCAGCTGGAGGCGACCTTCTTGAGCCCTCCTTTCCATCGCATGATGGTGAGCGACGCGACAATCGCTGCGAGTGTGGTGACGAGATGGGTGAGGGCGGTCAGCCCGAGAACGAACCCAGCCAACGCGACTCTCCTGCGGCCGTCGCGAACGGCCTGAATGAGCAGAGCCAGGTAGATCACGACAAACGCGAACGACCATGAGAACGAGTACTCGCCGGCGAGCGTCGACGGGATGTTGCCCCCGTAGATGGAGAAGCTCTCCATGAACACGAACGCTCCGCCGGCGGCGCCTGCAATGGTCGACGTCATCCTCGAGAATCCCATAGTCCTCACCAGGAAGTAGGTCGCAGGCGGCAGCGCCAGGAGCCCCAGGATGGTGACGAGCTTGAAAGCGACCCCGTACGGGAGCAACACGTCGAGGAGCACGGTCGCGAGCGCCGGTAGGGGGAAGTAGAAGTAGAGGAACGGGAAGCCCGCGAACCAGTCGTTGCTCCATCCGAGAATGCGTCCCTCGGGCAACAGCATGTCCCGCAAATAGGCGGGGACGGCTGCGTGAGCCCCCATATCGCCACCTGTCGGGGTGTTGGCCCGCAGCAGCAGCGGAGGGTTCATCACCACCAAG